>ENA-OPYV01000432-OPYV01000432.1-human-gut-metagenome-genome-assembly--contig:-NODE-432-length-11734-cov-2.655639_pt1 | contig 11734 bp, 15 predicted proteins | sample MGYA00242474_ERZ504485 | MGnify/ENA primary metagenome ERZ504485 (study PRJEB26092, sample SAMD00036263) | human gut metagenome | host: Homo sapiens | study: EMG produced TPA metagenomics assembly of...
AGTTTCATTGCCGGGTATTTCACTGGAAGAATCCGACAAGATAGGCCGTCAGGCCAGAGGAACTGCTGCTTTTCGATTCCTGAAATTCAGACCGTAGCCCGTAAGACTGGACGTGCGGAACTGGATGAACATGCGCTGGGAGTGAATGTATCCGAAAATAGAAGCACCTTTTGAACTGAAAGACCGCTCGCATGCCGAATTATTGGATGAAGTGCGTCACAAACTGTCGGTCATTACGGGTGCCAACATGAAATCGGGCAGCCCATCAGCCATCGTATTGATGCCATGTTGAGCGGTACACAGGCCAGCATTGCCATCAAGCTGTTCGGCGACGACCTGAACCGGATGTTTGCCATCGGTAACCAGATAAAGGAGGCGGTGAGTGATGTAGAAGGAATTGCCGACCTGAATGTGGAGCAGCAGATTGAGCGTCCGGAACTGAAGATTGTGCCGAAGCGTGAAATGTTGGCCAAGTACGGTATTTCGTTGCCGCAGTTCAGTGAGTTTGTCACGGTTAACATGGCCGGTGAGGTCGTGTCGCAGGTATATGAACAGGGAAAGACCTTTAACCTGGTGGTACGTGCTGCAGAATCTGACCGTGGTACGATGGAACGTGTCAAGGAACTGATGATTGACGATGCACAAGGCCGGGAAGATTCCTCTTTCATACGTGGCAGATGTGACTTCTTCTATGGGTCCCAATACCATCAACCGTGAGAACGTAAAACGAAAAAAATTGTAATCTCGGCCAATACCAGCGGGCGTGACCTGCGCAGTGTGGTGAACGACATCCAGCACCGGGTAGAAGAAAAAATCAGCTTGCCGGAAGGGTATCATATAGAATACGGCGGACAGTTTGAAAGTGAACAGGCTGCCAGTCGTACCTTGTTGCTGACTTCCCTGATGAGCATTGCAGTGATTTTCCTGTTGCTGTACATGCAGTTCCACGATGCGGCAGAGAGTGGCGTTATCCTGTTGAATCTGCCTTTGGCCCTGATTGGAGGAGTCTTTGCCCTCTTCCTGACTACGGGTGAAGTCAGCATTCCAGCCATTATCGGTTTCATCTCGTTGTTCGGAATCGCTACCCGTAACGGAATGCTGCTTGTCACACACTACAATCTGTTGCGTGAAGAACAGCAGTTGGGAGTGCGTGAAAGTGTGGTGCGCGGTTCGCTCGACCGTCTGAATCCGATTCTGATGACGGCTCTTTCCTCTGCTTTTGCATTGATTCCGCTGGCTTTGCGCGGCGATTTGCCGGGAAATGAAATTCAGAGTCCGATGGCGAAGGTCATTCTGGGAGGTCTGCTGACTTCTACTTTCCTGAATGCGTTTGTCATTCCTATTGTGTACGAGTTAATGAACCGGAAGAAAAACCTTAAAAGAACAGAAGAATGAAAAAAATAGGATGGATGTGGCTTGCAGGACTGGCATTTGCCAGCAGCGTGCAGGCACAGAAAATAGAAGAAGTATTGCAGTCTGTAGAGCAGAATAACAAGGAACTGCAGGCGGTCTTTCATTCTACGGAAGCTGCCAAGATGGAAGTGCAGACGCAGAATAACCTGGAAGACCCCAGTGTGGAGTACAGCCCGTTTTTGCTAAAGGAATAGATGGAATGGCCAGTTCGGAACTGTGGTGACACAGGGATTTGATTTCCCCGACCTTGTATGCGGCACGTAATCGTTCCGGGAAACTGCAGAAAGATGTGCTCGACCGTCAGCAGCAGGCGCTTCGCCGTGATATTCTGCTACAGGCCAAGAATCTGTGTCTCGACTTGATTCGCCTGAATCAGGAGCAGGCTTTGCTCATGGAACGGCAGAAAAAATGCCGATGCCCTGTTGCAGTTGTTTGAAAAGCGTTTGAAAGAAGGAGATGCGAATGCCTTGGAGGTGAATAAAAATCAAGATGGAACGCATGAAGGTGCAGACGGAAGTGGCACAGAACCATGCGGCACATCGTACGGCACTTCAGCAACTGCTGGCGATGAACGGTAACCTCCCGTTGGAGTTTGCAGAAGACCGTTATCCGGCAGTGGAAGCTATTCGTGACTATCATACATTGTATAACGAAGTAATGATGCAGGATGCAGACCTTCAGGCGGCAGATGCGGCTTCCCGTGCGGCTGCGGAACAGGTAAGCGTGAACAAGCAGAACTGGTTGCCCAGCTGGGAGGTAGGTTACCGTCGCAATACGTCGGTAGGTGAGAAAAGCAACGGTTTTCTGGTTGGGAGGAAGTTTCCCGATATTTTCTAACCGGAAGAAACTGAAGATTGCCAAGCACAGGCTTTGAGTGCCAATCTGCAACTGGACAATACCCGCTTGCAGGTGGAAGCAAGAATACAGGGACAGTTCAATGAAATGCAGCAGCTTCAGGAGGCAATGCAGGCTTACGATGTGCCTTTGATGCATCATACTCTCCGCTTGCTTTATGATGCCGTGACTGCCGGACAACTTCGATTATTGACTTCTATGTAGAGGCCGATAACGTGTACGGCAACCTGCAAAGTTATATTACCCTTGAAAACCAGTATCAGAAACTGATGGCGGATATTTATAAAAACCGTCTTTATAGGTTCTAAAAAAATCCGTCCCCGGTAATTTATCGCTAATTACCGGGGGCGATTTTTAGTCAAGTCAGTTTGTCATTCAAATCTTTTCTAATGGAATATTCAGGGCTTTTGCCACTCCCTTTCCATAATTTTCATCTGCTTTCATGCAGTTTCGTATGTGGCGAAGCTTGATTTCTTCTGGAATATCTCCCATAGCTCTTGCCGTATTTTCGAAGAGCACCTGCTGCTGGGCGGGAGTCATCAGTCGGAACAGGTCGCCCGGCTGAGAGTAGTAATCTGAATCATCTTCCCGGTAGTCCCATTGGTAAGCGGCTCCATCGAGTTCCAACGGCGGCTCCTTGTATTCCGTCTGGTGCTGCCATTCTCCGTAGCTGTTGGGCTCATATCCTAACGTAGACCCGTGGTTTCCGTCTACGCGCATCTGTCCGTCCCGATGATACATATTCAGGAAAGGACAACGACTGCGGTTGACCGGAATCTGGTGATGGTTCACTCCCAGTCGGTAGCGCTGTGTATCTCCGTAAGAGAACAGACGTCCTTGCAGCATACGGTCGGGTGAGAAACTGATACCCGGCACCACATTGGCCGGATTGAACGCCGCCTGCTCTACATCTGCAAAGTAGTTTTCCGGATTGCGGTTCAGTTCCATCACGCCCACCTCAATCAACGGATATTCTTTCTGCGACCAGACTTTGGTCAGGTCGAACGGATTGAACGGACAGTTCTTGGCCTGCTCTTCCGTCATTACCTGAATGTACATAGTCCATTTGGGGAAGTCGCCCTTCTCAATGCTTTCATACAAATCGCGCTGGTGGCTTTCACGGTCTTTGGCAATGATGGCTTCTGCCTCCGCATCGGTCAGGTTCTTGATGCCCTGCTGCGTATGCAGGTGGAATTTCACCCAAGTGCGTTTTCCTTCTGCGTTGATAAGTGAGAATGTATGGCTTCCGTATCCGTGCATGTGGCGGTAAGAGGCTGGAATACCTCGGTCGCTCATGGTGATGGTTACCTGATGCAGTGCTTCAGGTAGTAATGTCCAGAAATCCCAGTTGTTGCGTGCGCTTCGCATGTTGGTGCGCGGGTCACGTTTTTACCGCATGATTCAGGTCGGGGGAATTTCAGCGGGTCACGAAGGAAGAAGACGGGGGTGTTGTTACCTACCAAATCCCAGTTACCTTCTTCTGTATAGAATTTGATGGCGAATCCGCGAATATCACGTTCGGCATCTGCCGCTCCTCGTTCACCGGCTACGGTAGAGAAACGGACAAACAGTTCTGTTTCTTTTCCAATCTGTGAGAAAATAGCTGCCTTGGTGTAGGCTGTAATGTCATGAGTGACCGTAAATTTTCCGAAGCACCGGAGCCTTTGGCGTGCATGCGTCGTTCCGGAATCACTTCGCGGTCAAAGTGTGCCAGTTTCTCAAGAAACCATACGTCTTGTAAAAGCATCGGGCCTCTCCGTCCTGCGGTGGCCACATTGTGGTTGTCGGCTACAGGTGCTCCTGAAGCGCTGGTCAGTTTTTTATTTTCCATACAATATTACATTTATAATTAATAAAAAAGGGATGTACTGATAAATTGGTCTAATATCTTTTTGTCTGTTTCTGTCAGCAATCCGTTTTTGGATTTCAGGAAAGGTATGTGGGTGTTCCGTGAAATCTTCAATGTTTTCTTCATTTTCCGGTACATACTGCCTGTCCTGAATTTATACGTGGTAAAAAGGAGTGTACGATGCGGAGATATGCGTCCTGCCATCTTCCGGCTGCATGCACTCCATTTCTTGTGAGGGTGCTGTCCGACGACGAACCAGCCGCACGTCCAGCATCCGGAAATAAGAAAGTCCGTCTCGTTCAGCTTTTGAGTGTCAAAATCAGAAATGGCACTCAGGCTGACGTTCAACCCTTTTGACCAGAGATACATGGCTATTTCTCGTGCGAAAAAGGCGGTCTTTCTTTTGTGGCTGTAATATAAGACAGTGGCTTTCATCTTATTGGCAACAACATAGTTCTTTGGCAATCTTTGTTCACTGTATTTGCGGTTTGTGCCGAGACAGTTATTGCCAGCCAGGCACACATTAAACTGATGATTTTTTTCATATAGCGTTTCTTTTTTAACAAAGATAAGCGGGATGAGAATATTTATTTATATTTGCAAAATTCATTTTTTCGATAATATCCATAGATAAAAACGATAAGGAAATGGAACTGCGTCAATTGAAATACTTTAAAGAGGCCTGCGAACTACAGAACTTTTCAGAGGCTGCGCGTGTGCTGCACATCTCTCAAAGTACCCTTTCACAGCAAATCAAACAGCTGGAAGATGAGCTGGATGTGCTGCTGTTCGACCGCATCGGCAAGCGAATTGTACCCACAGAGGCTGGGCTGGCTTTTCTGCCTTATGCTGTCAGGGCAATACGTGATGCGGAAAACGGAAAACAGATTATTCGCGACCTGAAAGGTATTGAAACGGGAGTGCTTCATGTAGGAGTGACTTACAGCATGAGTCCGTTATTGATTGCAGCGTTGGGATTATTTTCCAAGACTTATCCCAAAATAAAGGTCAATGTCAGTTTTGGCACTTCCGAAGAGTTGTTGGACAGATTAGAGGCAAATCAGTTGGATTTTGTGTTGTCCTTTAAACCGGAAGGCGTGTCAGAGCATATGGAAACCATGCCTTTGTTCTCTTCCATGCTCCGCTTTATTGTGCATTGTTCTCATCCGTTGGCCGAATTGTCGTCCATCACCTTGAAGCGGCTTTCTGAAACTCCCCTGATTCTGCCGGGAAAAGGATTTGCCACCCGAAAAAGAATAGACGACCTGTGCCGGAAGCATCAGTTGGAGCTGACGGTAGGCGTGGAGATGAATGACGTGCATACCATCATTCATACCTTGCGCGAAGGCTATTGGGGAACGATATTGACGCAGGCGGCTGTACGGGGAGAAGAGAACCTGGTACAAATTCCGATACTATGTGCCGACAAACTGACTTCACAGGGCTTTTTGTTCTGGGCACAGGGAGATTACCGTAAGAAATCGGCATTGGCTTTTGCTGATTTTCTCCGAAAAGTGGCAGGAGGAGAAGAGAGAAGCTAAATAATGATAAGAATGTAAAAAGACAGGTCCTGTTTCTCTTAATCCGTTCTGAATTATTAACTTTGTCGGTCGATAAAAACTAAAACAGAAACACAGCGCTATGCCATTAAATTTACCCGATAAACTGCCCGCAATTGATTTGCTGAAGGAGGAGAATATTTTCGTTATCGATAATTCTCGTGCCAGCTCACAGGATATTCGTCCGCTGAAAATTGTGGTGCTGAACCTGATGCCCATCAAGATTACTACAGAAACCGATTTGATTCGTTTGCTTTCGAACTCTCCTCTTCAGATAGAGGTGAGCCTGATGAAGCTGAAAAGTCATACGTCAAAAAATACGCCGGTGGAACACATGAAAGCTTTCTACCGTGATTTTGAACTGATGAAGAATGAGAAGTTCGACGGAATGATTATTACGGGTGCGCCGGTAGAACATCTCGATTTTGAGGATGTAAATTATTGGGATGAAATCACGGAGATTTTCGAATGGACCCGTACGCATGTGACTTCTACTTTTTATATCTGCTGGGCAGCACAGGCGGGATTGTATTATCATTATGGCATTCCGAAATATCCGCTGGAAAAGAAAATGTTCGGAATTTTTGAACATCATATCTGCGACGGATTCCAGCATTTACCTATTTTCCGTGGGTTTGACGATGTGTTTTATGTACCGCACAGCCGTCATACGGAAGTCCGTCGGGAAGACATCGAGAAGTGTGAAGGCTTGCAGGTGATTTCGGAATCGGCCGACTCAGGTGTACACATTGTGATGGCTCGCGGCGGACGTGAGTTTTTCGTGACCGGACATTCCGAATATTCTCCTTATACTTTGGACACGGAGTATCGCCGTGACCTGGATAAGGGACTTCCTATTGAAATGCCTCGAAACTATTATCGTGAGGACAATCCGGAGAAAGGACCGCTGGTACGCTGGCGAAGTGTGGCCAACCTCTTGTTCTCCAATTGGTTGAACTATTATGTATATCAGGAAACTCCTTACGACATCAATCAGATAAAATAATGCTCAGACAACGTCCTATCGAACTGCTTGCTCCGGCAAAGAACTTGGAGTGTGGAATGGAAGCCATTAATCATGGTGCCGATGCGGTGTATATCGGTGCACCTCGTTTTGGCGCGCGTGCAGCTGCCGGAAATTCCCTGGAAGACATTGAAGCCTGGTGCGTTACGCACATTTGTATCGGGTGCGTATTTACGTGACTGTCAATACAATTTTGAAAGATGAGGAACTGGCAGAAACGGAGAAAATGATTTGGGATTTGTACCGGATTGGGGTGGACGCCTTGATTGTGCAGGATATGGGGATTACCCGTCTGAATCTTCCTCCGATTCCTTTGCATGCCAGTACGCAGATGGACAACCGCACTCCGCAAAAAGTGAAATTCCTGGCTGAGGCAGGTTTCCGTCAGGTGGTGTTGGCCCGTGAACTGACGCTTGATGAAATTGCAAAGATTCATGCAGCTTGTCCGGAAACACCGCTGGAAGTGTTTGTACACGGAGCCTTGTGCGTAAGCTATAGCGGACAATGTTATGTCAGCCAGGCTTGCTTTGGCCGTAGTGCCAACCGGGGAGAGTGTGCACAGTTCTGTCGCCTGAGTTTTGATATGGTAGACGCCGACGGGAAAATGATTGCCCGGGGCAAACATCTGTTGTCCTTGAAAGATATGAATCAGAGCGAGAACCTGGAAGCCTTGCTGGATGCCGGTGCTTCTTCACTGAAAATAGAAGGACGTTTGAAGGATGTGGCCTATGTAAAGAATGTGACGGCTTACTATCGCCAGAAACTGGATGCGATATTCAAACGCCGCAAAGAATATATACGTGCTTCTTCCGGCACGGTCCGGCTGGCTTTTCGTCCGCAATTGGACAAGAGTTTCAGCAGGGGCTTTACCGATTATTTCCTGCACGGACGTACACCGGATATTTTCTCCTTCCATACGCCAAAGTCGCTAGGTGAGGAAATGGGGGTGGTGAAGGAAGTACGCGGCAACTATTTTACCGTGGCAGGTGTCAAACCTTTCAGTAACGGTGACGGACTTTGTTATCTGGATGAGGCGGGAAAACTGCATGGATTCCGGGTAAATCGCGTAGAAAACAATAAACTTTATCCGCAGGAAATGCCACGCCTTCGACCGAAGACCAAGCTTTACCGTAACTTTGACCAGGAGTTTGAACGAGTGATGCAGAAGAAATCGGCAGAGCGAAAGATGGCCGTGGCCATGGCATTGGAAGAAAACAATTTCGGATTTACACTGACTTTGACCGATGAGGACGATAATAGCATCAGCGTGACGTTGCCGTACGAAAAAGCACCGGCCCGTACACCCCAGGCTGAAAACCTGGGAAATCAGTTGGGCAAGTTGGGAAATACGCCTTTTGAACTGGAACGTTTGGATATTTCTTTATCGGGCGACTGGTTTATTCCTTCGTCAGTGCTTGCAGATTTACGTCGTACGGCAGTGGAGAAACTGCTGGAGGCTCGTCGTATCAACTATCCGCAGGAAGAGTCCGTTTCCCGAAAACAGTTCATGCCTTTCCGGCAGGCGAACTGACCTATTTAGGTAATGTGATGAACGGCAAGGCGCAGGCTTTCTACCATGACCATGGAGTGAAGCGCGTGGAGCCGGCTTTTGAAAAGGAAGCACAGGCTGATGCGGTGTTGATGTTCTGCAAGCATTGCCTGCGTTATAGCATGGGATGGTGTCCGGTGCATCATAAGGTGAAGTCGCCTTATCGTGAGCCGTATTATCTGGTAAGTACGGACGGACGACGTTTCCGCCTTGATTTTGACTGTAAGGTTTGTCAGATGAAAGTCTCATTGGATAATCGGGCATCTTCATGAAGCACTTACGATATTTTCTGGGCATACTCTTTCTGTTGCTGTGTATGACGGCCTGTCATTACCGCACCACCTTGTCTTCGGCTGTGAAGAACGGTTCGGAAGACTCGGTTGCCGTGTCGGTACAGAAAGAACGCCCGTATGCACTGAACAGCAATTTTCGTGTGACAGCTGATACGCTCTGGTTGCGTCTGCTTCCGTTGCTCGACTCTATTCCGGTAAGGGAAGGAGATGAACTGGTGGTGGCTGAAATATCGCTGCGCACGGAAATGCAGGATGACTCTGTGTGGGTGAAGGTGGCACGCGACCAGGAAACCATAGGCTGGATTCCGGAACATCAGCTTTTGACGCACATTGTCCCTGTAGACCCGATATCACGTTGCATCCACTTGTTCAGTAATTCACACACCTTTACCGTTTCTTTCTGGTATTGGCAGTGTTCTTCCTTTGCTTTGTGTACCGTGCCGTACGCGCAAAGCAGATAAAACTCATCTGGCTGAAACGACCATAGACCAGTGTGTTCCCCATTAGTTGTCATGGTTCGCTTGTGGCAGCTGCTACACTTTTATAACAGCATGCAGCATTTTTTGTGCCGGAAACCTGGGAGCGGTATTATTATGACCCGTCCCTGAATCCGTTCGACCTGCCTTTTGTATTAGGGTTGTTTGTGCTCAGTGTGTTCTTTATTTTGCTGTTAGGAGTCGCTTTGCTGGATGATTTGTTTCATCAGACCTCTTTTGAAGTAGCCTTCTTCTATCTGCTGGGACTGGCTTCCTATTGCATATTTCTTTATATCTTCTTTACTTATTTATGGGTGTACCTGGCTTATGTGGCTTTATCGGATATACCTTGTGGTGTATTCGTCAGCTCAGGAAATGCACGGTTATCCATACGCCTGTGGTTCTTGTGGCGCAAAAATGAGATCGAAAGGCATTTGCCCGCACTGTGGCGCATTGAATGAGTAAGAATCGGCAGAATTTTGTAATTTTGCATTTTCCAAAATCAAAAATCTTAAACTAACCAAACATATGATTAGTATAGATGGACTGACCGTAGAATTCGGAGGGTACCACCTTGTTCAGTGACCTGACTTTCAGATTAACGAGAAAGACCGTATCGCCCTGAGTGGGTAAAATGGTGCCGGAAAATCGACACTTCTTAAATTTTGGCAGGCGTTCGGCAGCCCACCCGTGGAAAAGTGACGGCACCGAAGGACTGTGTGATTGCCTATCTGCCCCAGCACCTGATGACGGAGGATGGCCGTACGGTGTTTGAAGAAGCCTCTCAGGCGTTTGCCCATTTGAAAGAAATGGAAGAAGAGATAGAGCGGATGAACAACGAACTGGCCACTCGTACGGATTATGAGAGTGACTCCTATATGGCTTTAATCGAGAAAGTGGCAGCCATGAGCGAGAAGTTCTATGCCATCGACATGACGCATTTTGAAGAAGATGTGGAGAAGGCTTTGCTGGGACTGGGATTCTTGCGGGAAGACTTTAACCGTCCGACCAGTGATTTCAGTGGAGGATGGCGTATGCGTATCGAACTGGCCAAGCTGTTGCTGCAGAATCCGGACGTCCTTTTGCTGGATGAGCCTACCAACACCTGGACATTGAATCTATCCAGTGGCTGGAAGATTTTCTGATTAACAGTGCCAAGGCCGTGGTAGTCATCAGTCACGACCGTAAGTTTGTCGATAATATTACCACACGTACTATTGAAGTCACGATGGGGCGCATCTATGATTATAAGGTGAACTATTCTCAGTATCTTGTATTGCGGAAGGAACGCCGTGAGCAACAGATGAAGCAGTATGAGGAACAGCAGAAAATGATTCAGGAAACCAAGGACTTTATCGAACGCTTCAAGGGTACATACAGCAAGACGCTTCAGGTACAGAGCCGTGTGAAGATGCTGGAGAAACTGGAACTGATAGAGGTGGACGAAGAAGATACTTCGGCCTTGCGTTTGAAGTTTCCTCCCTCTCCGCGTAGTGGAAACTATCCGGTTATCATGGAAGGAGTCGGTAAAACATACGGCGATCATGTAGTCTTTAAAAATGCCAATCTGACCATTGAGAGAGGAGATAAGGTGGCATTCGTCGGAAAGAACGGAGAAGGAAAGTCTACTTTGGTGAAATGTATCATGAATGAAATAGATCATGAAGGTACGCTGACGTTGGGGCATAACGTACAAATCGGATACTTTGCACAGAACCAGGCATCCTTGCTGGATGAAAATCTGACGGTGTTCCAGACTATTGACGATGTAGCCAAAGGTGAAATCCGTAATAAAATCAGAGACCTGCTGGGAGCATTCATGTTTGGTAGTCCGGAGGCTTCCATGAAAAAGGTAAAAGTGTTGTCAGGAGGAGAACGTACCCGTCTGGCGATGATAAAGCTTTTATTAGAGCCGGTCAACCTGTTGATTTTGGACGAGCCGACCAATCACCTGGACATGAAAACAAAAGATATTCTGAAGCAGGCACTGGTAGATTTCGACGGCACACTGATTGTCGTATCTCACGACCGTGACTTCCTGGATGGGCTTGTGACGAAAGTATATGAATTCGGAAACCAGCGTGTGAAAGAACATTTGTGTGGCATTTATGAATTCCTGGAGACGAAAAAAAATGGAAAACTTGCAGGAACTGGAGCGTAAAAATGCCTGAAATCACCCTTTTTTAGAGAAAAAACAGGGATTTGAGAAAAAAAAAAGTTCCCAAATGTTTTGCAGGTTTAAAATAAGTTACTACCTTTGCACTCGCAATCGGGAAATGACCGATGCGGCAAAGGATTGATTCGCTAGCTCAGCAGGTAGAGCACAACACTTTTAATGTTGGGGTCCTGGGTTCGAGCCCCAGGCGGATCACTCAGAGAAAAGCGGTTATCTTGAAAAGATAATCGCTTTTTCGTGTTTGTATGATGCTATAAATGTACTTTTGGGTCAACGTAAAAACGGGTCAACGTAAAAACCTGAGGGCTTCATTGTTTAGGCATAAATTTTAGTCAGTCTGAACAAAAAGAAAGCCGCCGGTGTTGTGCGGCGGCTTTTGTACATAATGTAAAGTTTAGGGGTCAACGTAAAAACCTTGGAGGGATTTATTGTTTAGGCATAAAGTTTTAGTTCAGTCTGTAACAAAAAGAATGCCTTGTCTTTAACTCCCCTGAAACTGCGCACGAAACGTTCTTATTTAGCATTAAGGATTCAGATTGC
>ENA-OPYV01000433-OPYV01000433.1-human-gut-metagenome-genome-assembly--contig:-NODE-433-length-11713-cov-2.181598_pt1 | contig 11713 bp, 12 predicted proteins | sample MGYA00242474_ERZ504485 | MGnify/ENA primary metagenome ERZ504485 (study PRJEB26092, sample SAMD00036263) | human gut metagenome | host: Homo sapiens | study: EMG produced TPA metagenomics assembly of...
TTCTGCTGGAGCAGATCTATCGCGCTTATAAAATCACGCTGGCGAGCCGTATCACAAGTAAAAAAAACGCCATACCTCATGGGGCGGGAAATCCCCCATGGGGCGGTAATTGCCCCATGAGGCGGCAAAATCCTCATGGGGCGGTATGCCAAAATGGCTTAATTCCGCGGTTTCACATATTCTTCAAACCGCCCCATGGGCAAGTTACCGCCCGATGAGCCTGTAACCACCCCATGGGCGCATCAATAACGCCCTCAACCTCACACTGCGTCGGGGACGAACGCTTCGAAGATGTGGCGGTCGAAGTAGGGGGCGCACTGGGCGAGTTCATCGCTGCTGCGCACGGTCCATGAAACCGGCATCGCACCCATCGAACGAGCGAGCTTGACTTGCGGCGAAGCGCCACCAGTCCAGTCATAAGCCACGAAATCAGGACGAGACAGCCAGTCGAACGCCAGTAAGCCGGCGGCCCATTCAGCCGCACCATTCTTGCTCAGCTTCGCCGGCCAGCTCAGCTGACCGCGGCACACCTCAGGGTGATGCTCCTTGTACCAATTCACCGCGCCCGGGTGGAAGGATTCGATCACGTACGGGCCGTCATACGCCTCAAGCAAGGCGTGGCCCTTTTCCATGAGCTCTTCGCTACGCTCATCCCAAGCCCTGTTGTTGCTGAACTTGTATTCCACAATCAGCGGAGCCCGGCCGGCCACCACGTCCAGCACATCGGAGAACAGCGGCACATGCTGGTAGTACCCCTTCGCGCGGCGGACGGCGTGACCACCAGCGGCGGGTTCGCGTCGGCACCCGGCAACGGTTCGGCCTTCAAATCGCCTGACTCGCCGTTCGGGAAGAGCGGAATACGGGCGAGTTCGTCGTAAGTCAGGTCTTCGATGCGGCGCGGATCGCCGGCCACGCGCAACAAATCGGCGTCATGGACCACGACCACTTGGCCGTCGAGCGTAAGCTGCACGTCGAGTTCGATGCCATAGCCAGCCTCGCAGGCGGCGGCGAACGCGGCCAGCGAGTTTTCGGGAGCAATCGGACCGGTCATATCCGCACTGCCGTAGCCGGCCTTGACAGCCATGCGACGGGCAAGCGACACATAATCATCGTTTTCGGCGATGGATCGCTCAGTGGTATCGGCTTGGGCGCTAACCGGATTATCCCCACCATAATCAGCGATATCGGTATAGCCGACCAAACCAGAACCCGCATCATGCAAGCCACGATGGGCATACCATACCTCCGGAATGGAGGGCACGAAATTACGACGCTTGTCATTGAACGTGCGCGGGGCCACGGCCCACACGGCAGCACCGGCGGCGGCCACGCCTGCCAGCGCCACGTTTCTCCAGAGCTTCGACGACATTGGAATCCTTCCTGTTGGGCTGCCTCTAGCCTAACGCTTCTGCCAGCCATTGTGGAGTGGTTGGATCATCCGGTTTCAGCGCGCGGTCCAGGTGGTTGGCGCGCAGTGGCTCCCAGCTGAAATCTGCCAGCAGATCGGCGGGTTTGCAAGGAATTGGAGTGGGTTGCAGACGCAGCAGCCAGGCGCAGTATCCGATGATTTGCTCGGGGGTTACGTTGCGGGCGCGCAAGGCTCCCATATCCAGCGACGTTCGCGCTTGGCTACGCCGGCCGGCCGCATTGTCGATAAGCGGCAGGTGCGCATACTCGGGGTGCTCGGCGAGAGGCTTTTCCGTGTTGCCGCATTCCGGCTCAAAGCCGCCAGCCAACAGACACTGGCGAATCCACATTTGCAGCGCGGTGGAGCGCAGCAGATCACGGCCGCGCACGATATCATCAACACCCATATCGAGGTCATCCACGACCACGACCAGTTGATAGCCGAACAGTCCATCGGCTCGGGCGAATCACGGAATCGCCTACCTCGCGGGCCAAATCGTAGTGCTGTGGACTATAGACACGGTCGTAAAGCATGCGACACCATCAACGATTCCGGCATCGCCCTGCTGTTCCGGCGGCACGGCTCCCGACAGCGCAGCGGAATCGTCAGGCACTGTACGTTGCTTTTCTCCCGCTGCCGATTCCGGCATGGCGATACGGATGGAATGCTGGTCGCCGCGAACCAAACGGGCACGGACCTCGTCGGGATGGTCGTGCAGCAAGCGGCGGCACGTGCCGGGGTACACCATGAAGCCGTCGCCCTCGTTGGGGGCCGAGGCGGGCGCGAATGTCGGCACGCGAGCAGAAACAGGGGTACAGCACACCTTGCGAGCGCAGGCATTCGAGAGCGTATTCGTATCGTTCAGTGCGCTGGGATTGGAACATCGGTTCGCCATCCCAGTCGAGGCCGAGCCAATGCAGGTCATCCATCATGAGCTGGTCCGCACCGGCGACCACACGCGGCTTGTCCACGTCCTCGATACGCATCAGCATGCGGTCGCCACGCGAGCGGGCCGAAAGCCATGCACCCAACATGGCGTACACGTTGCCGATATGCATGCGCCCCGACGGCGTCGGCGCGAATCGTCCAGTCACTGGCCCTCCTCGTATGAAGTTCAGCACCATGGTAGCGAAAAGGCTCTCCTCCTCAGAGGAGAGCCAATATAGTGAAGCTCGCCAGCCCGAACTCCCCTCAGTCAGCTTCGCTGACAGCTTTGCTCAGAGAGGGGAGCCAGTGATTGTCACTTGTCTTCGGTGACGTTGTCCACGCTCACGTCCGGATTGTCGGAGACAATCTGGTCGCTCGCCCAAGCGGAGAGCTCCAGATGTTCGCCGCCGGTCTGGTCGACGAGCACGGTGTCACCGTCGTGGACCTTGCCGGCCAGCAGCATACGGGCCAGCTGGTCGCCCACTTCGGTCTGTACCAGGCGGCGCAGCGGACGAGCGCCATAAGCCGGGTCGTAACCGGTGTTGGCCAGCCATTCGCGAGCCGAGTCGGTGACGTCCAGCGTGATGCGGCGATCGGTCAGACGCTGGGACACGCCAGCACCTGGATATCCACGATGCCGCCAAGCTCCTCGCGCGTAAGCGGGTGGAACATGACGATGTCGTCCAGACGGTTCAGGAACTCCGGCTTGAAGTTCATGTGGACAGCGTCCATCACGGCCTTTTTCTTGGCGTCGGCGTCCATGTCCTCGTTCACGAGGAACTGCGAGCCGAGGTTAGAGGTCATAATCAGGATCGTGTTCTTGAAGTCCACGGTCCTTCCCTGGCCATCGGTCAGGCGACCATCGTCAAGTACCTGCAGCAGCACGTCGAAGATCTCCGGGTTGGCCTTCTCGACCTCGTCGAACAGCACCACGGAATACGGGCGACGGCGCACGGCCTCGGTCAGCTGGCCGCCCTGCTCGTAGCCACGTAGCCCGGAGCCGCACCGATCAGGCGCGAGACTGAAGCCTTCTCCATGTATTCGGACATGTCGATGCGGACCATGGCCTTCTCGTCGTCGAACAGGAAGTCGGCGAGCGCCTTGGCCAGTTCGGTCTTGCCCACACCGGTGGGACCGAGGAACAGGAACGATCCGGTCGGACGGTTCGGGTCGGAGATGCCGGCACGCGAACGGCGCACCGCGTCGGACACGGCGGCGATGGCTTCCTTCTGGCCGATCACGCGCTTGCGAGGTACTCCTCCATGTGCAGGAGCTTCTCGTTTTCGCCCTGCATAAGACGGCCCACGGGGATGCCGGTCCAGTCGGAGACGATCTCAGCCACCGAGTCGGCGTCCACACGGTCCGGGACCATCGGCTCATCGGCCGGGTTGGCCGCGCTGGCATCAGCAGATTCAGCATCCGCGCTCTCCGCGGCGGCAAGCTCCTTCTGAATGGACGGAATCTCGCCGTACAGAATCTTCGAGGCCTCCGCCAAGTTGCCTTCACGGGTATACTTATCCGCCTGCACGCGCAGGTCGTCGAGCTTGGCACGCAGGTCGCCGACCTTGTTGTGGCCAGCCTGTTCCGCATCCCAACGCGCCTTGAGACCGCTGAGCTTCTCACGGGTGTCCGCAAGTTCGGCTTGCAGCTTGCCCAGACGCTCCTTGGACGCAGGATCCTCGGCCTTCTTGAGCTGCATTTCCTCCATTTCAAGACGGGTCACCTTGCGCTGCAGCTCATCGATCTCCTCAGGCGAGGAGTCGAGCTCCATACGCAGGTGAGCGGCCGCCTCATCGACCAGATCGATGGCCTTGTCCGGCAGCTGACGGCCTGAGATGTACCGGTTCGAGAGGGTCGCGGCGGCGACCAGCGCGTCGTCGCCGATCGTTACCTTATGGTGCGCCTCGTAACGCTGCTTCAGGCCACGCAGGATGGCGATGGTGTCTTCCACGCTCGGCTCGCCCACGAACACCTGTTGGAAACGGCGTTCCAATGCCGGATCCTTTTCGATGTTCTCGCGGTACTCGTCCAGCGTGGTCGCGCCGATCAGGCGCAGCTCGCCACGGGCCAGCATGGGCTTCAACATATTGCCGGCGTCCATCGAGCCTTCGGCCGCACCCGCGCCGACGATGGTGTGGATCTCGTCGATGAAGGTGATGATCTGACCATCCGCATTCTTGATTTCGTTCAGGACGCTCTTCAGGCGCTCCTCGAACTCGCCACGGTACTTCGAACCGGCCACCATGGAGCCTAGGTCAAGGGAGATGAGCTTCTTGCCTTGCAGGGTGGTGGGCACGTCGCCCGCCACGATACGCTGGGCCAGCCTTCCACGACGGCGGTCTTGCCGACGCCGGGCTCGCCGATCAGCACCGGGTTGTTCTTGGTACGACGGGAGAGGATCTGAATCACGCGGCGGATTTCCTGGTCACGTCCGATGACCGGGTCCAGCTTGCCTTCCTTGGCGGCGGCCGTCAGGTCGGTGGAGTACTTCTCTAGGGCCTTGTACGAGCCTTCCGCGTCCGGGCTGGTGACCTTCGCGCCACCACGCACGCCGGGTACGGCCTTGCGCAGGGAGGCTGCGGTGACGCCGTTCTTCTCCAAGATTTCGGCCGACTGGTTCGGCTTGCTGGCCGCGATGCCGATAAGCAGATGTTCGGTGGAGACGTATTCGTCGCCCATCTGCTGCATTTCCTTCTCAGCCTGGGCGATGGCGGCGGTCAGCTGGCGGCTGGCCTGTGGCTGCGAGGTGCTGGATCCGGATGCGCTCGGCAGCGCGACCAAAGCGTTGCGCACCGCCGCGCCGATGGCCTGCGGGTCCCCGCCCGCGGCCTCGATCAGAGAGCGCGCCACGCCGTTTTCCTGGCGCAGCAGCGCATCCATGACGTGCAGGGTCTCGACCTGCGCGTTTCCTGCGGCGGACGCACTCTGAATCGCGTCGCCGACGGCTTCTTGGGCCATAGTGGTGAACTTCTGTTCCATATCGTATTCCTCCATATCATGCGGTCTGCGCAGTGCGGCTCGCGGGCTTCGAAAGCCCTGCGAGCGTTGCGACAGACCGCAGCTTGTCGTTGTCTGATATGGTCAACCGACCTGGAACCCATTCTATTCCCAAAACTTGAGTGCATATGACTCAAGTTTTGGATTTTGGTGGGGAGGGTGACTAGTAGCCCCCTCTGATGAGGAAGCTTGGGCAGCCGCTACTTCAGTGCGCCGACGGCGGATTCGGCGGCGGCGAGGACTTCGCCGGAGAGAATCGCCTCGGCCACGCCCTCAATCTGCGGGGTGGTCCAGGTATCGCGTACGTCGGGGCCGATTTCGTTGGCGTACTGGCGCACCACGCGGTATACGGCGGCGCCCGCCGCACCCGGACGGTACGGCTTGCGGAAGTCGAAGGAGCGGCAGGAGCACAGCAGTTCCACGGCCAGCACGCGCGCAAAGGCCGGAATCGACCGGCGCAGCTTGCGGGCGGCGGCCCAACCCATCGACACGTGATCTTCCTGCATGGCGGAGCTTGGAATCGAATCGACCGAGGCAGGCACGGCGTTACGCTTCATTTCGGAGACGATGCCGGCAGCGGCGTATTGGGCGATCATGAAACCGGAGTCCACGCCCGGGTCACCAGCCAGGAACGCCGGCAGGCCGCGGTTGCGCGCCACGTCAAGGAAGCGGTCGGTACGACGCTCGGAGATAGAGGCTACGTCGGCGGTCGGAATCGCCAGGAAATCGAGCACATAGGCCAGCGGCGCGCCATGGAAGTTGCCGTTGGACTCCACACGGCCGTCCAGCGTGACGCACGGGTTATCGATGGCGGAGGCGAGTTCCACGCCCGCCACGGAGGCCGCGTATTCCACGGTGTCGCGGGCGGCGCCGTGCACCTGCGGGGTGCAGCGCAGCGAGTAGGCGTCCTGCACACGCACGGTGGAGCCCGGGCGGCCGGCCTCAATCAGACCAGAGTCCTTGAGCATGCGGGCGATGTTCGCAGCGGAATCGCCTTGGCCGCGATGCGGGCGCAGCGCCTGCAAGTCGGCGGCGAATACGCGGTCGTTGCCGAGCATGCCTTCCACGCTCATCGCGGCGGCGACATCCGCGGTCTTGAGCAGCAGGCGCAGATCGGTGATGGCCATACACAACATGCCGAGCATGCCGTCGGTGCCGTTGACCAGCGCCAGTCCTTCCTTCTCTTTCAAATCGACGGGCGTGATGCCGGCCGCACGCAGCGCTTCGCCGCCGCCGATCTTGAGGCCGTCAGCGTTGCGGGCCTCGCCTTCACCCATCGCCACCAAAGCACAGGCTGCGAGCGGCGCCAAATCACCGGAGCATCCGAGTGAACCGTATTCGTAGACCACCGGGGTGATGCCGGCGTTCAGCATATCGGCGTAGACCTGCGCGGTTTCCGGGCGCACACCGGTGCGTCCGGTGCACAGGGTGCTCAGGCGCAGCACCAGCAGGCCGCGCACCACCTCACGCTCCACTTCCGGTCCGGCACCGGCGGCATGCGAGCGGATCAGGCTTTTCTGCAGCTGCGCACGCTGTTCCTTGGGGATGGAGGTGGAGGCGAGCGCGCCGAATCCGGTGGAGATACCGTAATGCGGCACGGTGTCGTCGGCCAAATGATCGATAACCGCGCGACTCAGCGCCATCTCATGCTTCGATTCGTCCGAAATCGCCACTTTGGCGCCGCCGCGCGCTACGGCGATAACGTCCTCGATGCTCAGCGCTCCAACACCTACGGTGACCGTCTGCTCTGCCATGCTCATACCTTTCTATATATGTGCCGCATTCCGCATATACGACATATGCGGCACATGCTTCGCCGGGGATCCGCGACTGCCCGCATTCGCTCACCGCACCTGCCCATCAACAGCAGCGACGCAAAACGCGACCAATCGCTCCCCCGAGTAATCAAACCTTGGCCATTTCACCTCACTCGTATGCCCGCCATAAGCCACTTCGTCCATCTTGTGTCTGAAATCTCAGACATGTAAGGTGATGGAAATATGAGCCATGCCTCGCAGCAATACGCCTTCACCGAGCCACGTACCGTCAAGCGGGCGCAGGTGAAGCCATCAGAACGGGAACATCAGACATCATCATCCGCGCCACGTGTCTCGCTGGCTCCGGCGGCCGACCGTACGCTCGACATCCTCGAGTTCATCGCGAGCAATGGTCAGACGCAAGCCGCCACGCTCGCTCGCGAACTCGGCATTCCGCGCTCCACGGTGTACCAATTGTTGGAGATTTTGGAGCGTCACGGACTGGTCACCCGCCTTGCCGAGCAGCGCGCGTACGACATCGGACTCAAGACTTTCGAGCTGGGATCGGCCTATTCTCGCCAACATCGTGTATCGCAGGTCGCGCATCCGGTGTTGGCGCGTCTTGTTGACGAGACCGGCGAAAACGGACATCTGGCCGTGCTGCACGGCAACGAAATCATTTATGTGATTGAGGAGCGCGCCGCGCATCGCCCGCCGCTAGTGTCAGGCGTGGGCGTGCGCTACCCAGTCACCTGACCGCCACCGGGCGGGCCATTCTGTCCGCACTCCCCCGCAATCAGGTCCGCGCGCTATATCCCAATCGTCAGGCGTTCACCGACCGCACCGGCATCGGCCCCAAATCGCCCAAGGAGCTGGAGGCAACGCTCGCCGAAACCCAACGCACCGGTTTTGCCGAGGAACACGGAGACGTGACGCCCGGCTTGATTCATACGCCGTCGCTGTGCGCGACTACAACGACTTTCCCATCGCCGGGCTGGCTCTCACTTTCGTGAGCGGATCGCTGCGCCCCGAACAGGAGCGGTCGCTTAAGACCAAGCTGCGGCTTGCCGGCGCGGAACTGTCCCGGCGTCTCGGCGCGGTCGGCAGTTTTGACATGAGGATTCGCGAGATCATCGTGCTGGGCTCCTTCGCCCCGATACGATTTTCTCAACCAAGTTCACCGATTCACTGACCGGCAACACCAAACTCGCCGGCTTCTCGCTGACAGTGACGGCCATCATCAGCCTGGTGGTGATGACCGCCCTGCACGCACTTCTGCCGGGAGCGTAAGGCGCGTTCTTGGTTCCCTCAGTCAGCTTCTCCGCCTGGACGGTTCCCCTCAGAGAGGGGAGCCAGAACGAGTCACGCCCGAACGATTACGTTGCGCAGATCACCGATGCCTTCGACGTGCACGATGGTCTCGTCGCCTGGGTCGAGGTGGCCGGAGGCGTTCGGGGTGCCGGTCATGATGACGTCGCCAGGCAGCAGCGTGGAGAACGACGAAATGGCGGCAATCTGCTCGGGGATGCCGTGAATCAGGTTCGCGGTGGTGCCAGACGCCATCGGCACATCCTCGCCGTTCAGCGTGAAGGAAATCTTGGCGTCCTTCCAGTCGAGGTCGTCACGCATCACGATCCACGGGCCAAGCGGACAGGAGGTATCGAAGCCCTTGGCGCGCGTCCACGTGGGGTCGATGCCCTGCAGATCGCGCAACGTCACATCATTGACGCAGGTGAAGCCGAGCACGTAATCCATCGCGTTCTCGACGGTCACGTTCTTGGCGATACGGCCCATCACCACGGCCACTTCCGGCTCGAAGTTCATGTCCTTGGAGCAGGCCGGGTACACAATCGGGTCGTCGGGGCCGATTACCGAGGTGGACGGCTTGGTGAAGATCACCATGTCTTCCGGCGCGTGGGCGATTTCGGAGTGGCCGGCCTCGTGCATGAACTGGGCGTGGGCCTCATAGTTCTTGGCCAGACCGTAAACCTTGGAGGGGATGACCGGGGAGAGCAGACGGATGCCATCGCCGTCGACCGGGTAACGAGTGCCGGTGGGCTTGACCTGGTCGCCGGCCAGCGGATGGCCGTCCAGTTCGATGAGGTAGTCCTTGCCGTCCGTTTCGTCCTTCTGCACGAAGGCGTAGCGCGGCGAATCATTCAAAGAAAAACGTGCGAGTCTCATGCCTGTAAGCCTACTCCTTGGCGGTTCCTTCCGCAGAAGCATCCGTCCAAGGAGCAAGCAGACCGGCCTTCAATCGACCAAAACGCACGTTCGCTGGGATTGCTACTTTTCGGTCCAGGTTTTGTCATACAGCGACTGGCCGCTTTGCGTGTGCATGATGACGCGCAATGATGCCTTGCCGCTGGAGGTCTTGCACATCGAGCCCAGCAGATTCGCGGTGGATTGATAGGTGCTGTCCATAGCATCCAGTGAGGAAGCGGCGGTATCGCCTAGCGAGGCATAGCTGTCGTCGAGCACGTACTCGTACACCAAGGTGTCACCGTCGACACGGTAGTTGAAGGTGATGCCGGTGTCTGCAAACGTATCCGCTTCGGATTCAATGGAGTCCTTGAATTCCAAAGAGTCGACGAAATCCTGAATCGAATCGTACAGCCCATAATCGCCGTCGGTTAGATCGTCATGGGTTTCGCCCAACGTGTCGTCCAGCGCATCGTCAAGATTATCTTGAGCTTTGCTCTTATCGCTGCTATCACCGTTGCCCGAAGAGGACTGACTATAGAAGGAATCGGTTTTCGCCTCATCTATAGCCTTGCTGGCATACGAGGCACCGCCGACGATCAGCGCGATGACCAGTATTACCTGTATCACCATGCCCGCCGCACTGATGATGATGCCGGCGATGGCCAAGCCCTTGCCCTTGCCGCCCTGTTTCTTAATCTGGTTGAGGCCCACGATGCTCAGGATCAGACCGAGGAGTGAGACAAGGAACGAGCAGATAAAACCGGCAATAGCCAGGCCGTTGTACTTCTGGTTCGCTTCAGGCGGCACACTGCCGTAAGAACCAGACCATCCCGCTGGCCGTTCGGTTGGCCGCCTTGCATATACGGGTTATAGGGCGTTGCGGAGGCAGCGGCCCCGCCGCCCGGATCATACCGGAGCACTGACGCTGCCGTAGACCGGGAGGAACCGATCCGCCTGCCGGAGCCGCCCCCGGATAGGGCGAATTGGGTGCTGCCGGTGCGGGCGCGGGCGCGGGCGTGCCGGTGCGGGCGCGGGCGCAGGCGGCAGGAGTCACTGGTGGCAAAGCCTGCGTAGGCGGTACCGGCTGATTGGCCGGCGCAAAAGGCTGGGTGGGCTGCTCGGGCAGGTGTAAACGGCCTGCGTAGGCTGTTCAACAGGAGTGAACGCTTGAGTGGGCTGCTCGCCCGGCTGGCGATTGCTTGGGTCGGAGCATTGTTGGCGGCGGTTCCCGTTTCCGCCGTTCATCGCATTTAACGGCTCAGTCGGATTGGCGTCAGCTTGCTGCCACGGCACCTGGCCGTTCGGATTGACATTCGGATCAGTTCATGACATGCACTCCTTCAACTGCATCGCACCCCACTTGCGAGATGCGCCCCTCGTCTTACGCGCCACATTGTGCGTTACAGACAACTGTACTCCTCGTGGCGAGCCTTAAGCACCCCAGGAAATTTGGCTTCCAAAAACACAGAAGCCTGAAACCGGGCTATTGCCTCAGCAATATTCAGTCGGTTTCAGGCTCAATCGTTAATCCTCTGGCGAAACGACGGTCTACTTCTTCAGCAGCGGTGCGACTTGCTCCTCGTAAGCGGTCAGGGCGGTGTCGATCACGTTGTGCATGTCGTAGTACTTGTACGTGCCCAGGCGACCGCCGAACACGGTGTTCGGCTCGGCCTTGGCCTTGGCCTCGTACTGGGCGTACAGTGCCTTGTCCGCATCCGTGTTGACCGGGTAGTACGGCTCGTCGCCACGCTCGGCGAAACGGCTGTATTCCTCCCACACCACGGTCTTGTTCGGGTTCTGGGCATCGTGGCGCTCCGGATTGAAGTTCTTGAATTCGATGGCGCGGGTGTAGGGTACGTCCGCGTCGGAGAAGTTCATCACCGGGCAGCCGAAGTGGTCGCCTTCGTCGTAGCGGACCTCCTTGAAGTCGACCGTGCGCCACTTAAGGTCGCCGAGCTCATAGTCGAAGTAACGGTCCACCGGGCCCGTGTACACCACCGGCACGCCCGCGGCCTTGAGCGCGGTCTTGTTGTACGGCTGGGATTCGTCGAAGAAGTCGACGCCGAGCTCCACGGTGATGCGCGGGTCGTCGATCATCTTCTCCATCCACGCGGTGTAGCCGTCGGCGGGCAGGCCCTCCCACGTGTCCTTGAAGTAGCGGTTGTCGTAGTTGAAGCGCACGGGCAGGCGCTTGATGATGGCGGCCGGCAGCTCGGACGGGTCGGTCTGCCACTGCTTGCCCGTGTAGTTCTTGATGAACGCCTCGTACAGGGGGCGGCCGATGAGCTGAATGCCCTTGTCGTTCAGGTTGGCCGGATCGGTGCCGGCCAGCTCGCCCGCCTGCTCTGCGATGAGCTTCTGCGCCTCGGACGGCGTGTAGTGCGCGTGGAAAGAACTGGTTGATGGTGCCGAGGTTGAT
>ENA-OPYV01000434-OPYV01000434.1-human-gut-metagenome-genome-assembly--contig:-NODE-434-length-11698-cov-1.682482_pt1 | contig 11698 bp, 14 predicted proteins | sample MGYA00242474_ERZ504485 | MGnify/ENA primary metagenome ERZ504485 (study PRJEB26092, sample SAMD00036263) | human gut metagenome | host: Homo sapiens | study: EMG produced TPA metagenomics assembly of...
AACCGCATCGTTATCGGCCCGTCCGGTTCCGGTAAATCTTTCTGGCTGAACAATTACATCCTGCAAAGCTATGAGCTGGGCCGGGATGTGATGATCATTGACATCGGCGGCTCTTACCGCTCGATGATAGCCTTGAACCGGGGCAAATACTTCGACTCTACCGAGCAGAAGAAATTTGCGTTCAACCCCTTCTTGTGTGACCGTGACAAGAACGGCAAATACCTGTACATCGACACCACGGATGCCGAGTCCGCCGATGACCAGATAAAACCATCGTCGCCATTATCAGCTACATTTGGAAGGTACGTGAACCCATGCTGCCTGCCGAGAACGCCATTCTCAGGAAATCCGTCATCGGATTTTATGACTATGTGAACAACTCTTCAATAGGAGAGAAGCATGAGCGTATCTTCCCGACGCTGATAACTTACCCGGGCTTATCTGAAGGAAGTGTTCAGCAAACGGATGACCGAGTTTGAGAAACAGAAATTCGAGATAGAGGAGCTGTTGCTTTTACTGGAACCCTATACGGACGGAGAGCTGTCATTCCTGCTGAACGCTACCGAGAACGTGGATATCGTGCATGACCGGCTGATAGCCTTCGATATGGAAGATGCCTCTAAGAAAGAGTACTTTCCACTCGTTGCCATCATCACCCTGCAAATGATCGTGGATAAATCAAGAAACGCCAGGGGTTTGCCAAAGAGCTAATCATCGACGAAGCACTCGACTTCCTGCAAGACGAGAAAATTCGGAGACTTCATCGCCTACCTGTACCGAACCTTCCGTAAAAAGGAGGGAAGCATCACGCTGGCCGCACAGAACATCCTGTTTTTGAAAAACATGCCGTCCAGTATCAAGGACTCCATCATCATCAACTGCGCGACCAAAGATTATCCTCGACCATTCAGAACACCCGGCAGAACCTGCCGGAAGTGAAAGCCGTGCTTTCCATCACGGACGAAGAGGCCTATATGATCGAGTCGTTGCAGCGCACGGAACGCTGGAGAGAGTTTTTCATCAAGGTGTCGAACGATGCCTTCATCTTCCGCAACGAGGTGTCCGACTTCGCCGCCGTAGCCTTCGATTCGCGCCAGGCGACAGTAGTACGACTGAAGCAGTTGTTCAACGAAAGCGGCTCGACCTATACGGCCATCAACCGCTATCTGGAGGAAAGGAGGAAAAAGTATGGATGACGCCACCCAAGGGCTGACCGCCCTTCTAGGCTGGTCAACCGACTTCAACGGCAGCGCATACAATCTTGCCGGAAGCATTGCCGCCGCACTTTTGGGCGTTGCGCTCATTTTCGTGGTATGGGCACTGCGCCACGAAAGAAGAATGCCAAGAGCTATCTGACAGCCTGGCTGGTATGTGTCATATTCACCCTATTATTCATCACCAACAAATAACCGTCATGAAAAGAATCATTCTCATACTCGGACTTGCCGCCTCGATAGCTGATGGGAACCGGCAGTGTTCATGCCCAGTTCGTCGTGCATGATCCCGGCCACACCCTGCTGAACTCAACGGAATGGATCGCCAATGTCAAGAAATGGGTTACACAAATCAATGAAATGATCGATGCCCAGGAACTGCGGCTCGGCCTGCAAAAGATCGACCAGTTGAAGGAACTCAAATCATTGAAAGAGCTTGCCGACCTGCTGGACGACGTAGCCTGCCTGGGCAGCGACTACAGCTTTTACCTGAACGTAGGATCGAATTACCACTGCCTGAAATTTCTCAACTTTCAGCGTGTGACCGTCAATCTGAGCCTGAGTACCGACCTGCTGTTCAAGGTGGCCACCGTGACCAGTTACTTCTCGATGAACTCGGAAGGGCGCATGTCCTTTATCGAGCAGGTGAAGGAATCGGTGGAAAAAGCCGCCGAAGAGATGCGTGAGTTTAACGAATCCGTGCGTTCCACGGTCATTTACAAATCCATGAAGGGGCATAACCGGAAGACCTATTACCAGGGACGGTTGGCCGCTTTCACACGACACACCAATTAAAGCGTTATGAATCAAGATAATTTTCTCTGGGGACTTCAGATCACGGACGGTCTGACGATGGAACTCGTTTCGCAAATGACAGTCATCGCCTTCGGTGTTGGTGTCATCTGCTTTATCTGCAACCTAGCATACAACTATCTCTATCACGGAGCCAGCCAGCTGTTAAGCCCGAATGAGGACAAATTTCCCGACATGATGGAAATCGCCCGTTGCCTGGTACTGTTCTTCTGCCTAAGCATATACACCCCCATCGCCCAAACCATCGTAGGCACGATGGAAGTAATCAACGAAGCCACCTCGCTGACCTCCGAGCGTGCGCAGGAATTTGCCCAGTTCATGGCACAATCAGCCATCGAACAAGGAGAGATGATTGCCGAATACGACAAACACAGCCTCCAGTCGGAGGTAGCAGCCGGAGAAGACAGCACCGGCGCCATGCAGCACGAACTGGATAAAAAGATGGAAGAGGACGAAATGACCGGTGTACGCTCCAGCGTGGAGAAGATTGTGCAGCTGCTCAACCCCGCCAACCTCGCCACCCTTGTGCTTCATGGCATTTCCGCCCTATTGGTAGGAATCATACAAGTAGTCATCTTGGGTATCGGCGTGGTCATTGTCAAGCTACTGGTCATTCTCGGCCCGTTTGTCTTTGCCGTAAGCATGTTGCCGGTCTTTCAGAAACAGTTGAGTATCTGGTTCGGTACGCTCTGCTCCGCCTGTATGGTATTCACCGTCATCAATATTCTGAACCAAATCATATGGCAGACCTTCAAGGCCATCTATACGGAAAGTGCCGACATGGTGGACGCAGCTACGCAGCAGATACAATATTTAGGAATGGATCTCGCCCTGATTGGTGCTTATTGCAGCTGTTTCTGGCTATCCTCCAAAATCGTAGGACACAGCGATGCCGGGAAAATCATTTCGAAAACCGTGTCAATCGTCACCACGGCGGCCACCATCGCCCTGATGGGAGGCGCAGCGGCAGGCGGCAAGCTGACCAACGTAGGCGGTGCCGCCTCTATCGGGGCAAGTTTCATAAACGACAACAATAAAAAATAGAACTATGAATCTGATGAAATTCAAAGGAGCAGATGATGCGGTCAAGCTGACTATCCGGCTTTCAGCCGGGTACTGCATCATTCTGACTATCGCTTTTGCCAGCAGTATCATCTTCCTTATCAACAAAATAGAAAAAGCATACGGCCAGGCTCTCGTCATCGACAGGCAGGGAGAAGTCTATGAGGCAAGCAGCCTGTCTGCCAGCGATATGCGGCAATACGAATACATGAACCATGTAAAGACCTTCGTAACCCACTGGTATGCCTTTGACGAGAGCAGCTACGAGAAGAACATTTCGCTTGCGCTCAACCTCATAGGCAACAAGGGGAAGGAGCTGTTGAACGAGTACAACGATGTGAATATGCTGAACTCACTCATACAAAAGAATATCCGTTACGGGGTACGCATCAAGGATGTAGAGATTAACACACAAACGATACCCGTTTCCGGAAAGATAATCTTCACGCAGACCGGGTACCGGGCACGGGGAAGCATCTCACGTAATATCGAAGCGGAGTTCACCATCTATGATATGCTGTCCCGCAGCGAGGAAAATGCGCACGGAGCCAAGATAGAAGATTGGATTGTCCGCTATTCCGAACCCGTGGAAAGCAACGGCACCAACACATCGCAGGCAGCTTCTCCGGGCAAGAATGAAAACCAGTCAGAAACCTCTAAACCAACCGACCATGGAACCGAATAAACTTATCAAAGACAAGAACAAGCTGTTGATGGCCATCCCGGTAATCCTGGGCATCCTCTTCCTTTATGTATTCTTCATCCGTGAGGACGGGAACGTGCCGTCAGGGAGTGACAGACAGGCCGCCTCGCAAGCCTTTTTGGAACCACAGTCGGAAATGGCCGACAAGGTGAACGACAAGATGGAAGCCTATAAGCAGGACAAACTGGAAGAGCAGGAGAAGGCACGCATCCTGAAAGAGTCTCAGGTCAAAGGATCTGATTTTTACTTCGAGCTGCAAAACCAGCAGGAGCGGTATGACCGTGCCACACTGGAGCGCATCCGCCGTATGCAGAACGATCCGTACAGCGAAGTCATGGCAGAATACGGAGGTGGCCGGAACGGACGCTTCTCTCATCAGCTGGAAAGCCAACTGGACGGACTGGAGGACGAGCAGGCGCTCAACGAGATTATCCGGGAAGCCAAGAAGAACTCACGCATCCGCAAGGAACTGGAAGAATCCGACAAATACCGCAAGCGCATGTATGAACGGATTGTCAATTATGACCAAGAGGGAAAAACGGAGAAAGCCGCTGCCAACCCTTCCGGCCATCCATCCGCCGACAGCCTGATGCAAAAAGGCCCGATCTACCATGCCGAAACGGCAAGCGGGTACGCCGCCAACCGACCTCCGCACCGGGAAACAGCAACCTCTTCAGGGCTTGCATCCACGGCGACCAGACCGTAGTCACGGGCAGTACGGTACGGATGCGGTTGCTTCAGGACGTAACCCTATCCGGCATGAAGATACCGGCCAACACGCTGTTTTACGGTATCGCCACTTTGGGAGCCAACCGCCTCGATGTGGTAGTCAGCAACCTGAAGGTAGGAGACAACCTCAATCCCGTATCGGTGGTTGTCTTCGACAATGATGCCATGGAAGGTTTGAACCTGCCCAATAACCTGAAAGCCAGTGCAGCCAAGCGTATGGAACAAGGTCTTGTACAGAACATTGACATGCCGCTCTCTTCCATCGGCACGATGGCCAGCGAAGTGACCAGCGTAGTCAACGCCACCACCCAGGTAGCCAAGCAAATCTTGAACATGAGCCTCTCACAAGTGAAGGTACATCTCAAGTCCAACTACGAAATGTATATCCAAGAAGAGAGTCAGGAATCGAAGTTGCGTAGGCAAGCCGTGCAAGCGGAGTTACAGAAGCTCTATGAGCAAATGGAACAAGAGAAAACGAACAAGAAAAAATCATCCCCTTCAAACATTGATAGACAAATTATGATAGACATTCTCAATTACCTGCTTGCGCTGTCAGCGGTCTTTTTCGGCTATCGGATCTACGTATCACGCCGGAACGGACGAGCCTTTAAAGAAATCCGTCCGCTGACCGTTTCTTTCGGCATTACCCTGCTTCTTCTATGGGGCATTACCGTATTCACCGCCTTTTTTTCAAGAACCGTTTAACATATCGACAACATGAAGAAATATATTTATCTACTGTTTTACTGCTTTGTGTGCAGTCTGCCGCTCTTCGCTCAGGAAAACGGCACTCCCCGGAAACAAGCCATCAGCCAAAAAGACATCTTTATCTCTTTCGACTGTGTGAAACACCTGGTATTTCCTGTGCAAGTATCTGATATCGCCATCGGCGAACAGGAGCTTGTCATGGCCAGCCGGGTAGAAGAGGCGCCCCATATCGTCAGGCTCTCGGCGCAAGCGGAAGGATCACCGAAGAGACCAACCTGACCGTAGTCTGCATCGACGGAAGCGTTACACCTATCACATCCGCTACCTTCCCGAAGGCGGCACGGATTCGTACCCGAACATTACGAGGACAACGGGAAATGGCAGCACCATGACTATCAGGCAGAAGTCAGCGACCTCCATCTGGCCGAGTTCTTCTTTCCGGAGGACATCGCTTACGGAACGCCCGGCAACGAGGTGTCCTTCACTCTGGCCGCCTACAACAACCAGTTGAAAGTATCAACCGCCAAAGATGCCGTGGCATATTCCAACCTGTTTGTGGTGGATAAGGCCATGAACACTTACCACATCACCATCAAACGGGGCAATACCTCCGTATTCACCTACAATTTTGATGACCAGCGCAAATATACCGCCCATGTGGATGTGAACAGCGAGGAAATGGAAAGATGCATCCAAGAGCTGCGCACCAAGAAGCGCAACATCTACAGCCTGGGGGTCATCGAGAACAAGTTTGAGTTGTCAATGGCCAATCTGTATGTGCATGAGGACTTCATGTTTTTCATCTTTGACCTGAAAAACAAATCATACATCGACTACGACATCGAGTTTGTCAAATGTTTCCAGCGTGACCAAAAGAAGAGCAAGAACGCCATCCAGCAAGAAACGACCATCGAACCTATCTATCAGAAAGATTTTGATACGAAAATCAAGGGCAAGAGCCGGAACCGGCTGATACTTGGTTTCGACAAATTCACGATACCCGATGATAAGGTATTCGAGATCGAGATTTACGAGCGAAACGGCGGGCGGCACATCAAGCTGGCCGTGTTGAACGAATACATCCTTTCCGCAGAACCCTTATACAAGCCACAGCCATGAAACTGAGAGAAGCATTAGACACCTATATGTTCGACAACGTGGGACAGTTCGGCGGCATCGCCGAATCACTGGGCTATCAGACCGAATACCGGGACGGATATTTCCGGTTCCGCAAAGACGGGGAAGAGCTGAGCATGAGCGTAAGCGAAATCAGGGAAAAAGCCGGAGCAAAGTACGATGAAAGCCTTCGTGACCAATCAAAAAGAACGTGTATCCGCCCTTTTTGACAAGGAACGTGCCAATGATCCTAAATATGTCGCCGAGCTGGAGAAGGATGGCATCAGCATCAAGCGGTGGGAGAACCTGAAGGGACATGACAAGGACGGCTTTACCGTCATCGACCATCGCCTGAAGGTATGCTACACCGGACAGTCGCTCTATGAATACGCCTACAAGCAAGGGAACATCCTCGACGGGAAAGGCACCAAGCTGGAAAAGGGTGTCATGTCTGATTTGATGGAGATACACGGCAAACCGGGGAAGCTCCGTTTCAACGATGACGGAATCTCCGTATTCTACCGCAAAGAGGCGTTGGTTATCCCCGGACAAGGTGCTGGGAAAGAAGTTGGGCAAGAAAGAGAAAGAACAGCTGCTTGCCGGTGACATCGTACCCATCACCGTAAATAAGAAGGACATCCTGCTGCAAGTTGACCGGGATCTGAACTCCGTCATCCTGCGCACCAACCAGGAAATCAAGATTCCCGACATCATCGGGCAGACCAGCGAATATGGCGGCTACAAGTTAACCAAAGCCGACAAATACCTGCTCGCCAACGGCCATGCACTGGAGAACAAGCTGCTGCACAGTCCGGAAGGCTACTTCATTGCCGACATCCAACTGACGGATGACAGGAAAGGAGTCATGATACAGAACATACAGAGTATCACTCCCGGCAAGGCACAAGAGCTGATCAAGGCCATGACCCCCAAACTGGAAGCCCATGCGGCCAACATAGAAGCTGCAAAAGAGCAAAAACACGAAGAGGGGCGCAATATGGAAGCCGAGTTTAAGGAAGCGGTGGGCAAACATGACTTTGAAAAAATCGGGAAGCTCAAAGAGGAAGGATATAAACCCAGTGAAGAGTTTATCAAAGGAATCGGTAAGGAACACGGTCTGGATGAAAGGCAAACCCATGAAGTCATCCAGCTGTTCGGCACCAAGCCGGAAGAACAGGGCGAACATGAAAGGCAGGCCGCACGTCTGTTGGATGCCGCACAGACCGACAACTTTCATGTCATCCAAGAGATACAGAAAGAAGGGTACCGGCTCACTCAAGAAGACCTTACCCGGATGCGTGAAACGGGTGTGCAAGCCAACACACTGATAGCCGTACAAAAGATTTTCGGGATGGAAGGCAGCACAAAGACACTGGGAGATGTCAAACTGGCCAGCACACCCAAACCCGACAACAGCAAGGAAATGGCCCGTCCGATAGCCAGCACCATCAACCGGGCTTTCAATGACTTATAACCTAAAAATCAGGAATTATGGATTACGATGAATTAGTACAGAAAAACATTGCAGGAGAAATCAGTGACTTAGAGTTTCTACTTGCACAGGAAGAGCTTGCACAAGCCTATCAAGAAGAGATGGCTGCCAAGCAGCAAGAGACAAACAACCAAACGGCCAGAGAATGGCTGCTTGATTACGAGAACAGAAATCTATACCAATAATCATGGATACAGCAAGTGATAAAGCATTACAGCGTTTCGCCGAACTGATGATCGAAAAGATAAAGCAGGTGGAAGACAACTGGCAAAAGCCTTGGTTCGGGATAAAGGGTGGGGGACTTCCGCAAAATATCGAGGGAAGAACCTACAACGGAGTAAATCCTTCATGTTGTTTCTACTTCGGAAAAAGAGCAGTACAGCCTGCCGGTCTATATGACCTTCATGCAAGCCAAAGACAACGGCCTTAACATACTGAAAGGAGAAAAGTCATTCCCAGTCATTTACTGGAATTTCTCAGTAAGAGACAAGAACGGAAAGAAAATACCTTCGACGATATAAAGAACCTGGATAAAAACGAGCAGCAGGAATATAAGGTCACGCCGTTTCTGAAGACATACAATGTGTTCAACGTACAGCAGACCAATCTTCAGGAAACGAAACCGGAGAAATGGGAAGCATTGAAGGAGCAATTCAAGATACCGGCCATCAAGGACGAGCAAGGGATGCTCACCGTGCCTCTGATTGATGCGATGGTACGGGAACAGCAATGGATCTGCCCCATTTATTCCAAGGAAGGAAATAGTGCTTACCATGCAAGGGGAGAAGATAACCATATCGTCGTACCCCTGAAGGGGCAGTTTAAGGACGGAGAGAATTTCTACTCCACACTACTGCATGAGATGGCGCACTCGACTGGAGAACCTGAGCATCTGAACCGGGAAAAAGGCGTGATTTTCGGAGACAAGCAATATGCCAAAGAGGAACTGGTTGCCGAACTCACCTCCGCTACCGTCGGGCAAAGCCTGGGAATATCCACCCATATCCGGGAAGAAAATGCCATGTATCTAAAAAACTGGCTGGGAGCCTTGAAAGAAGATCCCAAATTCATCTACAACATCCTTGCCGATGTAGGAAAAGCCAGCAATATGATTCAGGAACATACCGCACGGATGGAACAGTACCTCACACCGGAGGAACGGTTCACGCAGGCCGTCCTGCAAGACAACCGTCCGGTATTGGAGCAGATGAAAAACGAGGTTTTACCCCTTCATCACGGTTATTGGAAAGTGTTGCGGCAAACCATCCTACAGCCGACAACCTTGAAACGCTACACAGCACTTTCGGCATTTCGCTGCCTTCCATGGAAGCGGAGCCAGCCATGAAAAATATGAATGAGCCACAGCTCGGATTATAAAACTTTTAAAAAACCATCATTATGTTTACAGGACAAAATTATCGGTTATGTCGGTGCGGATGCCCGGCAGAACAAGAACGGAAAAGGATTCAACTTCCATGTATCCACCAAGTACAAGAACGTGAACAACGAGGAACAGACCCTATGGGTATGCTGTTTCGTGAATTACGAGAGTAAAGTCTTTGAGTATCTGAAAAAAGGGACACAGGTATATGTCTGCGGCGATGTGTATGCCGATGTATTCCAGAAGGATGACGGTAGCCACATCCCATCCGTCAGCCTGACCGTCTCACGCATTGAGTTACTGGGAAAGGCAGAGAAAAAAGAGAGCGGTGACGAACGGCATCCGGACAACCCCAATAACAGCAACGGCCATGGAAAGAGAGAAGAAAGACCTGTCATTCATCCTGATCCTGCTATCCACGCTCATCGGGACAGCCGTACTGTTTCAGTGGGCTATCGTTACGGGATTATACGCTCCACTACGTAATCCGGCCATGTGGGAAAGGCTGATGGAGAAGGATATCCTATTCCGGTTTCTCTACGTTATCCTGATCGGAGGCCTCGCTTTTCTCTTTCCGGTTGGCAAAGTGAAAGACGAAAACAAGAAATGGGTTTACACCAGTATGACACTGGTTACGGCATCCATGCTGGTTGTCGGATTCAGCCGGTTATCAGCGTGGTATAACCTATTTGTATTTCCCCATTCTATTCGTAGCGTACACGCTGCTTGTCATCAAGACTCTGCCTTATTTCATCCGGCGTCATGCCCAATCCGATGATAGCATTTTCGGGTTAAGCGGGAAGAATCGGCTTTCTACTTCCGCTTTGAAACCGCCTCCGGGCCGCTGGTCATCCATAAGCCGCAGCAGAATGTCTATATCGACGGCGGTCCGGGAAGCGGTAAATCAGAGAGCTGGATCAAGGGAATCATCTACCAGTGCGCCGAGCGCAACTATGCCGGATTCGTGTACGATTGGGAGGGTGATCCCACCCAAGGACAAGTCACCCATCCTCTCACGTATCGCATACGGAAGCATCGAACATTTCCGGAACAAGGGGATGGAAACACCCCGTTTCGCCTATATCAACTTTGTGGATATGTCACGCAGGTCAGGGTGAACGTACTTTCTCCGCAATACATGTCAAAGGGAAACGAATCGCTATTCATCCGCAATATCATCATGACACTGATGAAGAATCTGGAAGCAAGCTGGAAGGAAAAGACCGACTTTTGGGCCAACAATGCCATCAACTACGTCTATTCAATCGCCTATAAATGTTTCAAGGAAAGGAAGCTTGGTATCTGTACGCTGCCCCATGTGATAGCCCTTGCCCTTTCTGACAGCAACCTAGTATTCCACTGGCTGTCGGAAGATCCTGAAATCGCATTGAACATGTCCTCCATGCTGACCGCCTGGAAACTGGGTGCACAACAGCAGACAGCCGGAGCCGTATCATCCGCACAGACTCCGTTGGTACTCCTGAACAACAAATACATCTTCTGGGTGTTGTCGCCACTTCCCGAAGAAGAGTTCTCTTTGGATATAACCAACAAGGAACACCCAACGCTGTTATGCGTAGGCAATGCGCCCACCATCAAGGAAGCCGTTTCCCCTGCTATTTCCTGCATCGGCAGCGTCTTGATGTCACAGATGAACAATCCCGGCAAAGCGACCAGCATATTCATGGTAGATGAATTTCCGACCATCCTGTTGCAAGGCATTGACACTTTCATCGGAACCGCCCGGAAGCACAATGTCGCTACCATTCTCGCCGTTCAGGACTTCAACCAAGCGGTCAGGGACTATGGAGAGAAAAGTGCCAACATCCTGAAAGCCTCCTGCGGAACGCAGGCTTACGGTATGACCGGAAATGAGAAGACCGCCAAAGACATCGAGAACTTGCTTGGGGAGAAGAAAGAAGCGCAAGAATCTTATTCACACCAAGCCGGTGGCAATAACAGTGTCACGGAGAGCCTGCAAAAGAAAAAGTCTTAAAGGCAAGGGACATTGCCGGACAAGCAGCCGGACACTTCATTGGCAAGATTGCCGGAGGCAAGCCGCCATTCTTCAGCGTGCAGATGGATATGTGCCGTTTTGAAGAGAAGGAGATACCCCGTTTCTCCTTACCGGTCAAACTGGGCAACGGCAAAGAAGAGATGGAACTGGAAATCCTGGAAGAGATTATCCAGCAGAACTACATCAAAATCATTGAAGATGTCAACGCCATCCTCAAAAGATAGAGGACAAATTAAAAGAAAAGTCAGCAGTTCCGCCAACCGGGACACACAAGACAGAACAAAAATCATCCGATAACATTCAACAAAAGAATCCTACCATGAGAAAATTCATTCATTATTAGCGGCAGCCTGCTTATTGGCCGCTTCATGCAACAAAGAGGAAATCCAATCGGAAACAGACAAAGCCGGCATGTATCACATCACCGTAGCCGTAACCGGTTCCTCACCCAAAGGCAGTGTGC
>ENA-OPYV01000435-OPYV01000435.1-human-gut-metagenome-genome-assembly--contig:-NODE-435-length-11636-cov-1.579546_pt1 | contig 11636 bp, 19 predicted proteins | sample MGYA00242474_ERZ504485 | MGnify/ENA primary metagenome ERZ504485 (study PRJEB26092, sample SAMD00036263) | human gut metagenome | host: Homo sapiens | study: EMG produced TPA metagenomics assembly of...
CTGTCATTAAAAAATGCATTTAATTCATCATAATCATCCGTTTCTTCTACTATTCTTAGAAGATGTGCCTTGTCATAAAGTGGCAATTCAAATTGTCTTCGAATTTTTTCTGCTACTTTATCTCCCATTGTTCCATGTTCTCTTCCGATCGTGATGATCATTTTCTCATCTGCCATGATTTCTTCTCCTATTTTAAATAAGCTGAGCAAATCCTGATACAAATACAACAGTCAAAAGTCCTGCTACTGCTACTGCCAGACTGCTCATTGCACCTTCGACTGGTCCCATCTCAATTGCTCTTGCTGTTCCGATCGCATGAGATGCTGTTCCAAGTGCCAGGCCTTTTGCCAATGGATTTTTTATTTTAAATATATGAAATACTGTATCTGCAATCACATTTCCAAGAATTCCAGTAATAATGATCACTGCAACTGTAATTGTCACAATTCCACCTAATTCTTCTGATATTCCAATTCCGATCGCTGTTGTGATCGATTTAGGAAGCATCGTTACATACTGTTGGTGGTTAAATCCAAATAACATACAAAGAACAAAAATCCCTGTTAAACTTGCTAATGTTCCTGATAATATTCCACAAACAACCGCAACCTTATTTTTCTTTAGTAATTCTAACTGCTCATATAAAGGTACAGCAAGACACACAGTTGCTGGCGTCAACAAATAAGATATGTATTTTTGCACTTGCATTATATACTTCATAACTGATTCCAAATACTTTCAATGCCAGGATCACAATAACTATAGATACTAATAATGGATTTAATATCGCTAATCCCAACTTTCTCTTTAAAAATAGTCCGATCTCATATGCAATCAAACTGATCGTTACTCCTGCAAACAATGATTGTCTGAACATTTCATTCATTTTTGATTCCTCTCTTCTGTGCTATCATTTGTGCTACTTTTCCTGTGATTACCATAACAAATACTGTGATCACTACAGTAATGACTAGTATTGGCAGTAATAATGGCTGTAAAACTTTCCACGAATCAATCAATCCAGCTGCTGCCGGAATAAACATAACAGGCATGATCTCAATCAGGAAAAATGCTGCATCTTTAACTTGACTCGTCTTCAAAACACCAGTCATCAGACATACCAACATTAACACCAGTCCATACACACTTGCCGGAATTGGCAATGGTAATAAATCATCTTAAGCACATTCTCCCAAAAAGAGAGTAGTAAAATAATCAATAAATTGTCTTAAGAAATTTCATACAATCCTCCAGTTTTTCATATTAAGTCTTTTTTCTTGTATACAATATTATGGTACTACCAACTTTTAATGTCAATACTTTATTTATTTTCATAAATGAAAAATAGAATCCTGCATCGACAGAATTCTATTTTTTCACCTAAATTACTTTATAACTTTCACAGCTTTGGCATTGATATATCCAACAAATTTTCCTGATTTTGTATACAATGCAAGATATTTATTTCCATTCTCATGTTTATATCTATATTTTGCTACATATGTTTTCTTATAAACTTTTGTTTTGATTTCTTCCATTTGAAATTCTTATATAGTTATTATTTTATTTCTCTTGATCTTTACACGTTTTCCATAAGTGTATGCTTTTCCCTGCTCTGGCTGTGTTGCTGATCCTAATCGTTTTACCGCTTTCTTATTAATGTACCCAACAAATTTACCACCTTTTGTATAAAGAGCAAGATATTTATTTCCATTCTTATGGTCATATCTATATTTTGCTACATATGTCTTTTTATAAACTTTTGTTTTTGATTTCTTCCATTTGAAATTCTTGTAAAGTTTATATTTTTTCTTTGTAACTTTCACTCGGTAATTATAACTGATCGCAGGTCCCGCTGCTGTTCTTGTATATACAACTTTCTGTACTGTATTACCTTCCTGTGTTCCCTTTAATGTCATGTTATAATTTTTATTCTTTGGATAATATCCAGAGAATTTTGGTAATGTGATCTTGCGGGTCTTTCCTACTTCAACTTTGACATACTGGGTAGCATATACTTCTTTTCCATTTTTATCAACGATCTTCAATGCTATGATCTGTTCTTTTCCTTTGGACACAGAATCTTTGTAGAACTTCAATGACTGTAATGGATATCCATTGGAATCAAATAACGTCTGGTTATCCCAGCTGCTTCCGCCCCATGCTGGTTGTCCATTATAATACATCTTGTTATCTGGATAGTATCCTTTTGCTCCCTGAGCCGCCCATCCAGTTCCATAACGATCAGACATATCCTTATTGTACTTCCAATTAGTCCATCCCGCTTTTACCGGAATCCATGCTCCCTCCCAGTAAAAAGCTCCAAGCCCATTATCATTTGATAACAATGTCTGATACATATCCGTCAATGCATCCACCTGTCCCTGTGGATCATCAGAATATACTTTTGCATTTGCATGTCCTTCACCAATGACATTTGATGTACCATCCGCATCTTTTAAACTGTTAAGCCAGCTTGTTTCCATAACCGCATACATTTTTCCTCTTGACTTGGCAAGATTTTCTATTTTCTGAAGTCCAGCTAATGCATTTTTACTGGAATTTCCTTGCCAGAATTGATAAAATGAGCTACCGAAAACATCATAGTCCACTCCATTTCGTTCCCATGCATTCATAATTTCTGAACATTTTCCATAACCCATACTTTCAAGATGCAGTGTAACTAATGCTTTTGGTGTGCATTCTCTGACTGCTTTGATCCCTGCTTTCAAATATCCACATAAAATCTTGGCATTCTTTGCATTTCCCCATGTATCTTTATAAGTTTCTCCCTTTGAATAATCTGGCATGATATCAAGCATTCCATTTGTAATCTCATTTCCAACTTGTACCATTCCGATATCTGCTCCAACTTCCTGGAATTTCTTTATCGTATCCTTTGTAAAATCGTAAACATTTTGTTTCATCTTTTCTGTATCATTTTTATCTTTTCCCCAAGCTTTTGGTATCTTTTGAAGTGCTGGATCCGCCCAGAAATCAGAATAGTGGAAATCTAGCAGAAGTTTCATATCATACTGTGCAGCTTCTTTTGCAATTTCAAGACCAGCTGCCACATCATTCGCACCACCTCCGTATGTTTCTCCTTTTTCATTTGTTGGATCATTCCAGATACGGATTCGAATATAATTAACTCCATTATCATGCAATACTTTTAACAATGATGTTTCTTTTCCGTCAAAATCATAGTATTTTACGCCTGCTTTCTTTAGTGCTGTATAGGATGAAATATCCATTCCTCGAATGGAACTTTGTGACATATTATTAAGTTTTTTGACAGAAGCTGTTAGATTCTTAAGTCCTGTATCTCCACCATATTCCCATGGATCTTTATAAGTGCTTACATCGACCTGATTTCCCTGCGCATAAGCAAAGATTGCAAGTGAAGACATTGCTTGTCCATTTTCATCAAAGAATGAGTCCCATGCCCCGACAAAATCTGCATCATTATAGATCAATCCACCTGCATTTTTCTCATCGATCGTTGCCTGAAGATAATCATAAATGCTCTTTGTCTGTGTCGTTATACTGGCTTTTCCTTCTGAATCTTTCCATGGACATTTGACACTGGAAATGATCATCTGCTTTCCTGCTGCCTTTTCTTCTACTGTATTCTTTAATGTTTTTACATAATTGTCATTGTGTGTATCCGGATAGATGTTTACTCCAATATAATCATAATCAACATCAGCATTTCCTAATTTTCCAATGATCCATTGAATATCTGAAGCATCTGTTGTTGGTGCCGATACACTAACAGCCGGTTTGATTCCTTCTTCTCTGATCATTTTCGAGATTTTGCTCATTGCAACAAAGCCTTCCCATCCATCTCCACTACTCATATTTAAGAAATTATAGTTTACTTCATTTCCGATCGTGATCATCGTTGGGACTGCATCTGCTGCCTTCAATTCTTTGATGAGTTTTTTGTATACTCCAGTGCCTTTTTTTCTGCTGAATCAGTATCCCAACCATCTGGTAATTTCTGCACCCCTGCATACGTTATATCATCAGAATATAACAATGTAACATTTGTTTTTTAATCCTGCTTTCTTGGCTTCTTTTAATGTCTTCTTAGCGTTTTCTAAAGACAGATAGCTTTCATTACCCTCTTTATCTTTTTGTTGGATTCACTGCAACTTTCACAGAAATCGTATTGATTCCCTGTGATCTTACATATTCAAACACATTGGAAACTTCGATTCCTTTGTAATTTTTCCAGACTTTTTCCACGCATTTTTTGCAATTTGATAATGGGAAAATCGATGCTCCTAAAACCGTCTGACTGCTGATTCCATTATTTTCTTATACTGTGACATATCATTCGTATCACTGCTTATTGTTTCTGCCTTTGACTCCGCTTTTACGTTATGTGCAAACATTGGCATGGGATGTTAATCCTGTTGAAACAGTTAATGTTGCTGCCATCAATGTTGTCAATATCTTTTTAACTTTGTTCATTTAACTTCTCCTTCCCTATCCTTTGTTATTTTTTCTTACATTTTAACGCATGTAAATCATAAATGTGAATAAATCCTTCTGAAATTGTATTCCTTTTGCACTTTCATATTTCCATGCCTGTCCTGGCACTCCATAAAATATAATATGCAGATGATGTCAACCCTCCTCTCTCTAATCGTTCTCTCTTAAACCAGTTTCCAAAAGAGCTAGTTGGTCTGCTCTTGATCGGATGAGAATCTAAGACCAGATATTTTTTTGTCTTGGGATTAAAATCAGCAACTGTTACATAATGTCCTGGTACATGCGAGATTGCTACACAACCTTTTTTCAGATATTCTCTTACTTCTGATGTACTGTAAGTTTGTCTTAATATAAGTGAACCCATATGTGTCTCCAAATTTCTTCGCTGCCGCCTTAAAAATCCCATCATGTGTTCCGGCACCTATGATCCTGTAATGTTTCTCCACTGCATAATCTGCAAACAACATTGGATCAACAAATTGCCCATTCAATGCATATACTGCATTTGTGATCGCCACAACTCCGCAGCCTGCTGCTGCCATTTTCCCACTGTAATCCGAAACATTTCCATAATCTTTTCTGGCCCATGCAGGATCAAACTGCATAAAATCACGATACGGATATACATTTTTTATTGTTAAGACGCATTACCTGCCATTGATAGGACTTCTGTGCTGCTTCTTTCTGTGGTTTTGTGAAACAGTTGTTCATATCTTTTATTTTACCGTCTGTCAAGGTACCATTTTCATCCATTGACAGATATTTTTCATTTTTCATATTTTTGATATAAAAATGATCGTACTCACGTATTAGTTTCCATGTGTGATCTTCTTTGCTTTGATTCAAAATTCGAAACTTGATATTTCTGATTTTTCAGAAAAATGATCTGTACACGAATTCCTTCTCCAGAAGCTTTATTTTGTATCCAATAAATTCCATTTCCTAGCAACTGTTTTTCATTCCCATTATATGGAATAGCTTCCTTATGATACAAACCTCTATCAATCCATCCAATTCCATATGCTTTCTTTTTCTCATAGATCACCTGAACATGATCGGATGTTTTACTAACCACGATCACTCCTGAATATCTTGGCGCTACCCCTATCTTTTTACTTCCTGAAGATGTTTCAAAAACATTCATCTTTTTTTCAAAAAATGCATAACTCTTTTTGAATGAACGATCATAAATCTTCCCAGCAAATTCATCATAGACCGTCTGGGGATTATCAAAATATCCTGGCTGTGCTGCCTGTATTTTGATGCCTGAGATCATGCAAAGAACAAGACACATCACCACACAGATTCTTCTCTTATTTTCCTTATTATTGTTTTGTCATTTGATTTCCTTTTTATTTGTTAATTCTATTGACAGTATATCATTTCATGATAAATTATTAATCAGTTCTGCTGCTGTGGCACAGGAGGTAGCGCACCTCATTGGTAGTGAGGAGGTCACGGGTTCAACTCCCGTCAGCAGCTTTATAAAGAAGACTTAAAACATCCGTTTTAAGTCTTCTTTTGTTTCTCTTATCTTTACTTTAACTTTCCTGATCATTTCTGATCTTCCTGCGAATCCTCTGAATCGCATTATCAATGTATTTATCATCTTTTCCAAGTTTTTTTGCAATCGTTGTATATGTTTCTCCATTCAGATAATGATACATCACCTGTTTTTCAAATTTACTTAAATTCTGGTCAAGCATTTTGTAATAATCATTAATTCTTCCTTTCGTAAGCATCATCTCCTCCGGAGTTCCTCCGGAGTTTCTAAGATTTCATCCAATGATAATTCTTCTTCCTGATCCTTTTGTTCAAACAGAGAGATTGCTGTATTCAACGGAATATGTTTTTTTCTGTTAAATGCAGTGATCGTTGTATAGATCTGTCTTTGCACACACAGATAAGCAAACGTTGAAAACGAAGTGTTTTTTTCTTCCTGATAGGATGTCACTGCTTTAAAAAGCCCGATCATTCCTTCCTGAATCAGATCTTCTTCATCCCCACCTGCAAGAAAAAAATCTTCTTGCCTCTTTCCTTACCATATCCCTGTATCTCTCTAACAGACATTCCATCGCATCATCATTACCGCTTTGGATCTGTCTGAGCAATTTCTCATCAGAAATTGTTTTTAATTCTTTCATTCTTTTATTTTCCCAGTCGTTGTCTTACAACTTCAAACGCCAGAACACCTGCTGCTACAGAAGCATTCAGTGAATCAATATCTCCTTTCATTGGAATAGATGAAATAAAGTCACACTTTTCCTTTACCAAACGGCTCACACCGCTTCCTTCATTTCCAATAACAAGCCCGATCGATCCTGTCAGATTCTGACGATAGATCACTTCTCCATCCATATCTGCACATGCAAACCACATACCGCGTTCTTTTAATTCATCCATTGTTTTTCCAATATTTGTTACTTTCACAACTGGTGTATAATTGATCGCACCTGCAGATGTTTTTGCTACAGTTGGTGTAATTCCAACTGCACGATGCTTTGGAATGATCACTCCATGTGCACCTGCAAGATTTGCTGTACGAATGATCGCCCCAAGATTATGAGGGTCTTCAATCCCATCTAACAGGATAAAGAAAGGATCCTCACCCTTTCTTCTGCTCTTTTAAACAGATCCTCAATCGTTCCATATTCATATGCTGCGACAATTGCAACAACTCCCTGATGATGTTCATTTGTCAGCTGATTCAAGCGTTCTTTATCTACAAATTTAAGAATCGCATCTGTTTTCTTTGTCCTCTCTTACGATCGTACGGATCGGTCCATCCTGACATCCATCCAATACAAAAATCTTGTCGATTGGTTTCTTTGCTCTTAAAGCCTCGATCACGGCATTACGCCCTGCGATCAGATCTTCTTTATGATTCATGTTCTTCTCCTATTTCTTCTTTTTTATTCAAATCAAAACCGATCCCGATCAATTCGATGATGCGGTCCATATCTCCTGCCAGATATAAATATCCAACCAAAGCTTCCACTCCAGTTGCTTTTCTGTAATCCATCATAGATGCATTCTTTGCAACAGAACCTGATTTGGAATTTCTTCCACGTTTATAAACAGCCATTTCTTCTTCTGTCAAAAATGGCTCGATCTTTTCAAACACTTCTTTTTGTGCAGAAGCTTTGACCATACTGCTTGATTTTTTGTGATACTTATTCACACTCATATTCCCTGCAGACATAACGATCGTTCGGATCACGATCTCATAGATCGCATCTCCAATGTAAGCAAGAGATAATGGAGAGTAACTTTTGGGATCCAATCCATCAAGATACAATCCTTCTTTGATCTTTTGAATTAAGCTCTGCTCCATTTTACACCTTCTCTTGTATCTTTTAATACGATACCCTGCTCTAATAACTGGTCTCTGATCTCGTCTGCTCTTGCAAAATCTTTGTTCTTTCTTGCCGCCTGACGTTCTTCGATCAGTTTTTCGATTTCTTCATCTAGGATCTCTTCTTCTTTTGTTGTTTCAATTCCAAGAACGCTGCAAAGATCTTCTAATACTTTTAGTATTTTCTTTGCATAGTCTGCACTGAAGTCTTTCACTGTTGAGTTTGATTCACGCACGATTTCAAAAATAGCCGAAACTGCATCTGCTGTGTTAAAGTCATCTTCCATTGCATCTTCAAATTTCTTTACAAGTACTTCTATATTAGCAAAATGTTCTGTTTCTTCTTTGCTTAAAGAACCTGTTTCTTCTTTAGCTGCCATCTCTCTGCATAGATCAATTGCTGTCAAGATACGGTCTAATCCTGTTTTTGCACTTTCTACTAAAGTATCACTGAAGTTTAATGGGGTTCTGTAGTGTGCACTTAACATGAAGAAACGAATCACCTGTAATGGATACTTTTCTCCAATTTCACGCACTGTAAAGAAGTTTCCCGCTGATTTAGACATTTTCTTATTGTTGATATTTAAGAAACCATTATGCATCCAGTAATTCGCAAACTTCTCCCCATTGCATGCTTCACTCTGTGCGATCTCATTTTCATGATGAGGGAAGATCAAGTCTTCTCCACCTGCATGAATATCAATTGTATCTCCGATATATTTCTTAGACATCTCAGAACACTCAATATGCCATCCTGGTCTTCCTTCTCCCCCATGGAGAATCCCCATGCGATTTCTCCTTCTTTCTTTGGTTTCCATAATACAAAATCAAGAGGATCTTCCTTTCCTTCTTCTCCTGTTACCTTGATCTCGCGATGTCCTGCTTCTAGATCATCAATATTTTTCTTGGAGAGTTTTCCATAATCTTTAAAAGAATCTTGTCTTAAAGTATACAGTTCCATCTACTTCATATGCATGCCCTTTTTTGATCAATGTCTGAATCATTTTGATCATTCCACCGATTTCTTCTGTCGCTCTTGGCTGGTGGGTTGCAGGTTTGATATTTAACGCTCCATATCTTGTTTGCGTTCCTTAATATATCTTTCTGCGATCTCTGTGCTGTTACACCTTCTTCATTTGCCTTCTTAATGATCTTGTCATCGACATCTGTGAAGTTTGAAACATAATTTACTTCATATCCTTTATATTCAAAGTAACGACGCACCGTATCAAAAATGATCATTGGTCTTGCATTTCCAATATGAATGTAGTTATACACCGTTGGCCCACAAACATACATTCCAACTTTCCCTGGATGCACCGGTACAAATTCTTCTTTTTGTCTTGTCAGTGTATTGTAGATTTTCATTTTTCTTTTTCCCTTCTGATTGCTTCTGAATTTGATAATGTATAATAAATGTTTCCAGTGCCTGTCGTAATTCAGCATTCTCTCTTGCGAGCTTTTCGATATCCATATCGACTGGATTTGGAAGATCGATCTGGTCAAGCACAATACTCTGAATGCGATTGACTCTCTCTCCATCCTGTTTAACTACCTTACCTGGAACTCCGACAACAGTAGAATTCGGCGGTACATCAGATACAACAACACTTCCTGCACCAATCTTTGAGTTCTTTCCAATTGTAATAGATCCCAAACCTTAGCACCTGAACTGATCATAACATTTATCTTCGATCGTTGGATGACGTTTTCCAGTTTCATTTCCAGTTCCACCTAATGTAACACCTTGATATAAGGTCACATTATTTCCGATGATCGTCGTCTCGCCAATGACCACTCCATGCCCATGGTCAATAAAAGAACCCTTCTCCGATCTGTGCACCTGGATGAATCTCAATTCCAGTTTTTCTCGCCCATTTCTGAGAAATCTTTCTAGCTTTGTAAAACTCTCCTTTCTTATATAATTCGTGTGCAACACGATGCCAATACAGTGCTTTTACATAAGGATACAAAAAAACTTCTTTCTCTTCCCTTAACGCAGGGTCTCTTAGTTTGATCGTATCATATTGGCTTTTCGCAAATTCTCGAAAACCCATCATATTTCTAAACCTCCAATATATAGTATGTAATTTACAGGACTTTTTATATCATAGAGGATTCCATCAAAATTTTCTATAATACAAAAAACTCCGTCTCTAAATAAAGAGACGGAGTATATCCGCGGTTCCACTCTTTTTAAAAGTTCCTGATCTTCTTATTATATATCTGACTAATATCACTTGATCAGGATACTTTCACTCGAATCCGTTAACGCCGGCAACGTACAAAACTACTTTATTCATCTTGTCTGCTCCCAGATGCATTCCAGACATCTTCCCTCAAAGCCGCTTCCAGCCGATGGCAGCTTCTCTCTGACAGTTCCAACTTGTCTGTACTAATTCTGTTCATTGCATTTAACTACGAATAGTTTATGCTTTTTCATACAAAATGTCAACAGATTCTTATTTTTCATACAAAGTATTTGTTATTTATTCTGGTAAAACTCTCGCCTTCACAACAGCCTTCTTCACTGCACTTCCTACAATGATCGCGATCACAATCTTTGCCGCATCTCCTGGAAGATATGGAATCACACCTGCATATAATCCCTGTACAAATGTTAAATGCATCTGTGCACACAGCCAGATTGTTCCAAATGCATATGTTACTGCTGTTCCAAGTACCATACCAATACTGCCATCACTATGTTCCCTGAGAATTTTTCTACAAAGAATCCACTGATCAATGCCAAAAAGATAAATCAACCAAATATCCTCCTGTTGGTCCTGCAAGTTTAGCAAGCCCACCACTAAATCCTGAAAATACTGGAAGTCCTACTGCTCCGATCAGAAGGTATACAAGATAACTGATCGTTCCACGTTTCATCCCAATAACCATTACTGCAAAATAAATCACCAAGTTCGTAAATGAATCGGTACTGGTGTAAATGGCAATGTGATCGACATTGGTCCTAAAATACAAGTTAATGCTGCCATTAATGCAATCAGTGTTAAATCCTGAATTTTCATTGTTTGTTGTTCCATAATAAATTTCTCCCTCACTTTTATTATTTTCCTGTACTGACTGCCATTATATATCATCAATCCCTTATTGTCAACTTTGTTTTTTTAAAAGTTAACAATAAAGGGGTCTTTTGATCATTCTAAAAAAAGAAAGGCACCACCGATGCCTTTCTTAATCTTCGTTCTCTTCTTCTAAAATCCCAAGTTCTTTGATCCGCTCCTCAATCTTCTTTAAAGATTCTTCATAAGTTCCTTCTTTTGTCTCTTCCCTCTCCTGATTCATTCCATCAAGTAATTCGTCAATATTCTTACTTAATGGATTGCTGTCCGTTTTTCTCGTCAATAATCCCATATCTGTCTCCTTCTTCCGCTTCTTTGATGATCCTGCATGGATTACCTGCAGCAACTACATTGGCTGGAATATCCTTTGTTACAACACTTCCTGCACCGATCACACTATTGTCGCCGATCGTAACTCCAGGAAGAATCGTAACCCCTCCGCCAATCCATACTTTATCTCCAATCTTAACTGGGAGGGCCCATTCATATCCCTTTTCTCGTCTCTTCACATCTGCTGGGTGGTTCGCAGTATAAATTCCTACATTCGGACCTATAAAAACATGATTCCCGATTTCAACTCCTCCACCATCTAAAATCGTCAGATTAAAGTTTGAGAAAAGTCACTTCCAATCGTTGTCCTATATCCATAATCCAGATAAATGGGTGCTTCCAGATGAACATTCTTCCCAAGACTTCCA
>ENA-OPYV01000436-OPYV01000436.1-human-gut-metagenome-genome-assembly--contig:-NODE-436-length-11612-cov-2.681323_pt1 | contig 11612 bp, 12 predicted proteins | sample MGYA00242474_ERZ504485 | MGnify/ENA primary metagenome ERZ504485 (study PRJEB26092, sample SAMD00036263) | human gut metagenome | host: Homo sapiens | study: EMG produced TPA metagenomics assembly of...
TAACTCCAAGTTGAAAGGCTTTAGAGCACAACTACGCGGTGTACAGGATTTACCTTTCTTTATGTTCAGAGTGTCTATGATCTTTGGATAACATGATTATATTGCCACGGACTTATGCAACTGTGCCGCTATTTTCATCCAGACCATTTGTGGTATTATAATTCTTGATTTTTCCTGTTTGTGCATTTAGGACTTGTATACCGTCTCCGTATGTGCCTATCCATAAATCTTTGCCTACTATGCAGAGTGCATGCAAGTTATGTTTATTCAGCTTTTCTCTTCCGTGAAAATCTATAAATTGCATTGTGGAAGGATTGAAGCAACTGAGTCCTGAATCATCGGATGCAATCCAGATATTCCCGTTTTCATCCTCACAGAAACGGCTGATAATTCGACTGTTGAAGTAAGGAATGTCGCTGGATTCGGAGTAGCCGTTGAACTGTCCACAGTAGGGTGGAAGATAGTTTATTCCATTATAATAGGTTCCAATCCATACTCCTCCTTCTCTATCCTTTAACATAGGATAGATAAAATTTATCGGACAATGATTTTTCGCTATCTCCGTAATTATCATAGAGAAAACTTTCATGGGTGACAGGATTAAATATCGTAAGTCCGTCGTCTGAACCTATAAACAGCAGTTCTGGAGAGTATTCAAGAATGGAATGAATATGTAATATTCCTTTTCCTTCTGTCAGGTATTTCTCTACTTGTTTTGTTTGTGGGTCGAGTTTCCAGAGGCCTTTATCCCAGGTTCCTATCCAAATATAGTGTGAATTGTCTTCCCATAGTGCCATGGAGTAGACGCCTTCTGTTTCTCCTTCAATCGTATAAGTTTCAAATGTGTTGTTTACTTTATTTAGTTTGCAAAGTTGATAGGGGCCTGATAGCCATATATTGTTTTGTTCGTCATTAAGTATACGGATTACAATATTGTCGTTTTGTGGTATTTCAAACTGAGTGAGCTTATTGGTTTGTGTGTTATAGAGAAAAATACCTTGTTTGTGTGTGGCAATCCATATATTTCCAGCTTTATCTTGAATAATATGTGTAATCCATGAAGTGATAGAGGTTTTGTCACTTGTTTGTTTGACAAATGGGGTAAATGTATCTTTAACTTGATTGTAGATGAATACGCCGTTGTCCGTTCCTAACCATAGCTTTTTGTCGGTAGTTTCGCAAATGGTATTGATTGAATTGGCGTGGAAATTGGAATAGAGTGGATTGTTTTTTTGATAAAGGGTAAATTGGTTACCGTCAAAACGGTTTAATCCATTTTCTGTACCTATCCAGATATATCCCTTTTGGTCTTGGAATAAAGTTGAAATATTATTGGATGAAACTCCGTTTTCAATATTATAATGGCGAAAATGGAACTGGGTAGGTAATATAGCATAGCCACATAGGTGGATTGATAGGCTAATGATTAGACAGTAAAAGGATTTCATACGTGTTGTTTTCTTTTTAAATCTTTACAAAGATGACTAAAACATACGAATAAAGCATATAAAATAGTATAGAAAAATAATGTAAAAGTCTAATTAAAGATTCCGGAGCATTGTTCTTGAACTCTCCGGTATATTTTTTAGAAGTCTTCAGCCTATTCCGTGAAATGCCCTAATATATTCTCTGTTTCACAGTGCGGGATTTGTATCCCACACTGTGAAATATATATCCCACACTGTGGTTTTTGTATTTCACAGTGTGAAACAGAGAATTTGTTTCCATATTTCCTTCTTTATCTAAGGATGTGTGGAAGAATTATTACTATGATATTATTCTTACAAGGTGCTGATGCTGTTCAGCTGTCAGTATAATAATGGCGGCAGGAAGAATGAGTGTCTGCATGATAGATGCTAAAATAGTCCTGAAACATATCAAAAAAATCTAAATGTAATTGTATAACTAGTTGGATTATAGAGTGTTGTCGTGTTTTAGATATACGTAGGATACCGACTATTTTGGTAGTGGAATGGATGATATTTTTATCACTCCAATCTTTAAACTTCTACATTTGCAACAAACGAATAAAGAACCCAATTTATATAATATGAAGAACAAGCTTTTGATATTGATGAGTGGTGTCGCTGTGCTGGGAATCACTTCCTGCACAAAACCGGCCTATCAGCAACCGGATGCTCCTATTCAGGAAGTTCCGTTTACCCAAGTACATATTAATGATGGTTTTTGGTTGCCCCGTATTGAAACAAACCGTACGGTTTCTATTCCTTCCGCTTTCAAGGAATGTGAGAAGAACGGTCGTTTCGATAATTTCGCTATTGCAGGCGGTTTAAAAAAAGGGGAACATCGTGGTGATTTTTCTTTTGATGATACTGATCCGTATAAGGTAATAGAAGGAGCGTCTTATTCATTGGCGGTGAAGTATGACCCTCAGCTTGATCATTATTTGGATAGCGTAATCAATATCATTGCAGCAGCTCAGGAACCGGACGGATACCTGACTACCTGTGTGACAAATAAGTGCTATCGACTTTCTGGTTGGTGGGGACGTTCCAAATGGGAAAAAACTGAACAGTCATGAGTTGTATAACAGTGGTCACATGTATGAGGCTGCCGTAGCACATTATCGAGCTACGGGCAAGCGTACATTCCTTGATGTGGCTATCAAGAATGCCGACCTGGTTTGCAAGGTATTCGGACCGGGTGAAGGACAGAAACATGTGCCGTCAGGCCATCCTATCGTGGAAATGGCATTGTGTAAATTATATAAGGTAACGGGTGACAAGAAATACCTTGACATGGCCCGTTATTTTGTGGAAGAAACCGGACGTGGAACAGACGGACACAAATTGAGCGAATACAGCCAGGACCACAAGCCTATTCTTCAGCAGGATGAAATTGTAGGTCATGCGGTACGTGCCGGATACCTTTATTCTGGTGTAGCCGATGTGGCAGCCCTGACAAACGATACGGCTTATTTTCATGCGTTGACCCGTTTGTGGGATAACCTGGTGAGCAAGAAACTGTATATCACCGGAGGTATGGGGTCCAGAGCGCAGGGAGAAGGTTTCGGCCCGAATTATGAATTGCAGAATCATACCGCCTATTGTGAGACCTGTGCAGCCATTGCCAATGTGTACTGGAACTATCGTATGTTCCTGGCCACGGGTGATTCCAAGTATGTGGATGTGTTGGAACGTGCCTTGTACAACGGCGTGATTTCAGGTGTTTCTCTGAGCGGTGACAAATTCTTTTATGACAATCCGCTGGAATCAATGGGCGAACACGAACGCAGCGCTGGTTTGGTTGTGCCTGCTGTCCGGGTAATGTAACCCGCTTTATGGCTTCCGTACCAAGCTATGCGTATGCCACCCAGCAGAATGACATTTATGTGAACCTCTATATTCAGGGTAAGGCAGAAAATGCAGACCGCAGATAATAAGGTAACATTGGAACAGATTACCGAATATCCGTGGAACGGAAAGGTTACCATCAAGGTTACTCCTGAAAAAGAAGGCAAATTTGCTATCCGCCTCCGTATCCCAGGATGGACAAAAGCTGCTCCTGTAGCTTCTGACCTGTATGCATATACCGATGCGGCCAAGAAATATACATTGAAGGTAAACGGCTCGGCTACACGTGGAGCAGAAGGTGACGGCTACGAAACCATCGTACGTACATGGAAGGCAGGTGATGTAATTGAACTGGAAATGCCGATGGACGTTCGTCGTATCAAAGCCAACGATAAAGTGGAAGTAGACCGTGGAATGGTAGCATTGGAACGTGGACCGATTATGTTCTGTCTGGAAGGAAAGGATCAGCCTGACAGCATCGTATTCAATAAATTTATTCCGAATGATACTCCGATAGAAGCTTCTTACGAAGCCAATCTGTTGAACGGGGGTGATGGTATTGAAAGGTACCGCAAAGGAAGTTGAAAAAGACGGTACAGTGAAAGACGTTGCATTCAAGGCCATTCCTTATTCTACATGGAACAACCGCGGAGCCGACCAGATGGAAGTATGGATTCCGGAATCAAAAGAATATGCAATTCCAACTCCCGAGCCGACTATTGCTTCAAAGGCACAGACATTCACCATTCAGGCTGCAATCCAGAAAGATGCGCCCGAGTCGGCAGCTGTGATGTCCTACGCATGGGGCGTGAACGACCAGTGGGAGCCGAAACGTTCTTCAGATACTTCCAAGCCCTATTTCTACTGGTGGTTGAAGAATGGTACGATGGAGTCTCTGGCCTACGAATTCGACAAACCTTACACCGTATCGAAAGTGGAAGTTTACTGGCTGGATTTTGATCATTACGACGGTGATTTCCGTGTACCGCAAAGCTGGACATTGTATTACAAGTCTGGAAACAGCTGGAAAGAAGTAGAAACGAGTGATAAATATGGGGTAGAAAAGGACAAATACAATGTAGTAAACTTCAAGCCAGTCCAGACTACCGGACTGAAAATCTCGGCACAGCTTCAGAAAGGAGCTTCGGGAGGTATTATTGAATGGAAAGTAGAGTGATTTATTAACCCTTAAATATAAACAAGATGAATACACAGTTAAATCGCATGTTGTTTAGTCGTGCATTTGTAAAAGTGTCGGCATGTGTAGTGCTTTCTGCAGGTTGTTTACCTATGGCAACCTATGCGGAATCTGTTGGAGCACCGGTTGTGGAGACTGTCTTGCAACAAAAAGGCTATCTCTGGTAAGGTGGTTGATTCAAAAGGTGAGTCCATTATTGGTGCAAATATTATGGAGAAAGGCACTTCCAATGGTACGATTACTGATTTTGATGGGAATTTTAGCTTAAATGTATCAGCCAAATCAGTACTTCAAATTAGCTACATCGGTTATAAGACGCAGGAAATTCCTGTCAGTCAGTTGAAGGCAGGTGCTGTCATTACCTTGAAGGAAGATACGGAAGTGATGGACGAAGTCGTGGTAATTGGTTACGGTACGCAGCGTAAAGGTGATGTGACCAGTGCGATTGCTTCTGTAAAAGCGGAAGACTTTACAGTGGGTAAGGTAGGCGATGCGGCCGATTTGATTAAAGGTAAGGTGGCTGGTTTGAGTATTGCAAAAGGTTCTGGTGACCCGAATGCGACTTCTGCCATCCGTCTGCGTGGTGTTATCTCCGTAAATGGTAGTACAACTCCTTTGATTCTGATAGATGGAGTGGAAGGAGATTTAAGTACAGTCGCTCCTGAAAATATTGAAGCTATCGATGTGTTGAAGGATGCTTCTGCCGCAGCTATCTATGGTACACGAGGTGCAAACGGTGTGATTTTGATAACTACAAAAACCGGTAAGCGTGAGGCACATACTACTGCTTCTTATTCGGGCTACGTTTCTGCTTCTCAGTTTGGCAAGAAACTGGATTTTATGACTGCAGAAGATGTACGTGCCGGGAAAACAAACTTTACAGACAAAGGGTATGATACTGATTGGCTGGATGCCATCAGCCGTACCGGTTTTACTCATAATCACAACTTTAATATTTCTGGAGGTACAAAACAGACTACTTATTCAGCAGACTTTACTTATCGTAAGGAAGACGGTGTGATTATGAATACGTATGCAGAAGATATCCGTATGCGTTTTGATGTTTCTCACTGGATGCTGAATGATATGTTGAAGGTTAATTTGAATATGGTCAAGAAATGGCATAAGAATAGTGCAACCAATGCTACAGCCACAGACCAATCAAATATCTACCGTCAGGCAATTGCACGTAATCCGACAGCTCCGATTTATAACGAAGATGGTTCTTATAATGAAGATTTCGGGGTAAACTACTACTATAATCCGGTAGGATGTTGGAAGAACGTTTGGGTAATTATACTTACGAAGAGACTCGTGCTGCTGGTAATATTACTTTTGAACCCATTAAAGGATGGCAAACCAATTTGATGTTAGCTACCAGTCGTTTTGGTGCTCACGATAAGGGGTATAATACTTCTGATTATTATGGGAACCAATTGAACCAATGGACAGGATATGCTTATCACACAAATAGTGAAAGCTTTCAGAATAATTTGGAGCTTACTTCTAAATATGATTTGAATGTAGGTAAGCATCGTATGAATGCAATGGTGGGTTATAGTTACCAGTATTACAAATATGAACAAAATTATGCTAATAACTATAATTTTCCAACAGACTTCTTCCAATGGAATAATTTGGGTATAGGTCAGGCTTTGAAGGAAGGTAAAGCAGGAATGGGCAGTAGTGCCAGTGAAAATACTTTAATTGGTTTCTTTGCCCGTGTAAGTTATGCCTACGATAATCGTTATAATTTGTTGGTGAGTGTACGTCGGGAAGGTTCTTCCAAGTTGGAGATAACAATAAGTGGGGTACGTTCCCTTCTGCTTCATTAGGATGGACTATCAGTAATGAGGAGTTTATGAAAGGCATTACTTGGCTAAATAATTTGAAATTGCGTGCAGGTTTTGGTATTACTGGTGTTATACCGAATGATCCGTATATTTCATTGACAAAGTACGCTTATGGCAGTTCCTATTATTATAGTGATGGTAAATGGTTACCAGGTTTATCTGTAAGTTCTAATCCGAATCCGGATCTTCGTTGGGAAAAATCTACGGAATTCAATGTGGGTTTAGATTGGAGTGTATTGGATAATCGTTTGGGTGGTTCTATTGATGTATATAACAAGAAGACAACTGATTTATTGTTTTTGTACACAGTTCCAACTCCTCCGAACTTATTCAATTCAACTTTGGCTAATGCGGGTTCTGTACGAAATCAAGGTATCGAAGTTGCTGTAAATGCAGTTCCGGTGCGTACCAAAGACTTTGAATGGAAAACTGTTGTTACAGTTTCTGCTAATAAAATAAGTTGTTGAGTTTGTCTAACGATATGTATGAATCTAACAGCTTTATGGATACCGGGGGACTGGGGGAACCTATTAATATTACTACTCACCGTATGGAAGAAGGTAGAGCTTTGGGAGAATTTTATGGATTGAAATCTGTTGGTGTATCCGAGAATGGTCTGTTCCTGATTGAAAACCAGATGGAGAGGTTGTAGAATTCTTCTAATGATCAGTTGAAAAATGATGAATATCGTCAGTACTTGGGTAGCGGTCTGCCTAAAGTCTATTTGGGATTGGACAAATAATTTGTCTTATAAAACTGGGATTTGAGTATGCAGTTTACCAGCCAATTGGGATTCAAGATTTTGAATGAGCCTCGTGCTTTCTATGAAAACAATTCTATTGCATACAACCGATTGAAATCTGTTGAGGAAGCTCCTTATGGTGGACAGTATACATTGTCTTCTTCTCAGCCTCAGACTTTTGTAAGTTATTATTTGGAAGATGGTGATTTCTTGAAGTTGACGAACCTTACTATTGGCTATACTTTCCCAATAAAGAAGAACAATAAATACATCAAGGGGGTACGTGCTTATTTGTCTGGTGATAACTTGTTCTGTATTACTGGTTATTCTGGATTGGATCCAGAGTTGTCCAACTGGTATCCTACTTCTGCAGGTATTGATGCGCGTGATAAATATCCATCCATTCGTTCGTTTACCTTTGGTTTGAACTTAACTTTCTAATATTGAATCGATATGAAATCAAATTTTATATAAATCATTACTCGGAACAGTAATCGGTGCAAGTATGCTCTCACTGAATAGCTGTACTGATTTGAGCGAAACTATTTATAGTGAGCTGGCATCTGAAAAGTACGAATTTACAGATAAGGATGCTGCTGCCATGTTTGCTCCTGTATATTCTTCCTTGCGTAGCTTGTATTGGGGATGGAATGGTTATGCAGATGTGATGGATGAGACCTCTGATCTGTGGACTACTCCTTTGCGAATTGGAGTGGGATGGGGAGATCTTTATATTGCTATGCATGAGCACAATTTCCATTCACAGATTGACCATTTGTGGACTGAATGGCAATATGCTTATGAAGGTATTAATGCTTGCAATAAACTTTTTGGCGGATAAGGCTGTACAGGAGGCAGAAACATCAGTTGCACAACTTCGTGCTTATCGTGCATTGTATTATTACATTTTGTTTGATTTGTTCCGTAACATTCCATTGGATACTACGTATGATCATCCGACTGGCTGGCAACCCGAGCAAGCTAAACCGCAGGAGGTTTGGGATTTTCTGATTACGGAACTGAATGACATTAAAGATAAGTGCGGTGATGAAGTGAGAATGGGTGAAATCAATAACTATGCGGTACACATGATTCTTGCTAAAATGTATCTGAATCATAACGCATGGTTTAATGACCATTCGGATGATTCTTATTATCAGAAATGTATCGATGAGTTGAATCAGGTGTTGGCAGGTCCGTTCGCACTGGCACCGAATTATTCTGATAACTTCAAGGAAGATATTTCTACATCTCCGGAAATTATTTTCGGTATTCCGTTTGAATATTTGTATGCCGGTGGTAACTATTATGCCAACAAATGGATGAACGAAGCCGGACGTGCTACATGGGGATTTACCGGATGGGCTACAGGCGGAAGTGCAGCTTTGCCACAGTTCCTTGAAACTTACGATCCGGATGATACACGCTTTACAGACTGTTGGATTGAAGGTGAACAGAAAGATATGAATGGTAATACTATTTATGTAGATGGTAAACCTTTGAACTATACACGTGAAATCCGTAGTACAGATAATCCGGGCTGTTACCCAATGGAAGGAGCCCGTCTGGTGAAATATGAAATCAAGACTGGCGACTGGGGTACTTCTTACGACGATGTTCCTTTCTTCCGTCTGGCAGACGCTATGATGATGAAAGCCGAATGTCTGTTGCGCTTGGGTGGATATAATGGCGAAACCGAAGAAGACGCTGCTCGTCTGGTTACACAGGTACGTGCACGTGCTTTCAAGGATAATCCGGAAAAAGCTACCCGTACAGTGGCTCAGCTGAAAGGTGGCAGTGTGTACAAATATGGTCATCGTGAGAATACGGCCAAACAAGATGAACCGGATAATTGGGTAACTACGGAAGAAGGTGGTGCTGATATTATTTTAGGTGGATTATTGGATGATTTGGCATGGGAGTTTGTAGCAGAACATCATCGTCGCCAGGACTTGATTCGTTTCCGTATGACGAACGGACAGAATGTGTTCAATGGCAAATCTTGGTTCTGTAAAGACCGTAAAGAAGATGTGAATGATAATCATTGTGATATCTTCCCGATTCATAAGACATTCCTGGAAGGAAACTTGAAGTTGAAACAAAATCCGGGTTATGGAGGTTAATGAAAACACTTAAAAAAGATTTATCATGAAAAAGAATATATTATTAGCATTTTTGTTGCTGTTCGTTGCTCGCATTTACAGCATGTAGTGACGATTACAATGATGCTACCTCAAAAACATGTTTATGGGGAAAATGAAAACCCTTATTTAAAGATTGACACAGAAGCTCAGATTTCTGCTACTGGTGCCTTGGAAGTAAATGGAGAACATTCATATACAGTAAAGCTTTCGGACTATGCTGCAAAGTTTGAAGAAAAGATGGGTATGAGTGTAGATGCTGTGATTGATGGATTGAGCACAGGCGAAACTGTTTTCTATCCGATTAATACGACTCGTAATCAGTGGTTAAAGACGCCATATAACAAGGACGATGCCGGTTGGTATTTCAACTCGGCGAACCAGCCTTGTGCGCAGGATGATGAGGCTTGTAAAGCATCTGTTGTATTGGATAAGACCAATAAAGAGCTGGTTTTCGAGTTAACGGAAGGTGGAATTACCGCTGGTACTGTGTTGGCATTAGAAGTTGGATTCGCTAAAAAACGGCCCGGATTATGATAATTATGTACGCTTTACGTTGAATGCCAGTGTGACGGACCCGACTGTTGCTGTTGCTACTGTAGAGCTTCCTAATACGGATTATACGGCAGATGATATTTTGTTGACCTCAATTGAAGAAAATATTGCTGCTGTGTTTGAAATGACATTGGAAGAATTTATTACAGCATTTGACGAGGGTACAGTTAAGTTTTATGCAGCAGACCCAACAACCGGTGTATGGGATACAGAAAGTGCTTATACAGGTGAGGCACCTGCAGGCTATTGGTTTGATGAAGCTGGTAAGGTATGTGCTTACCCTGGTGTAGTATGTGCTAATTTTAAACCTGACTCTGATGATGTAAGTAAGAGTTGTGTAAAATTATGTTGCATGCCAGAAACGGCAGTTGGTAAACAATATAATTGTAGTTTTGGATTTATTGATACTACTGATGCAACCAAAATTTTTTCCGTTTCGTTGTTACTTGTAATATTACAGAATAGTATAATTAGGGAAAGATGGATATTTTAGGAGAATATCCATTCCCTTAAACAAAAACGTCCTGATAGAATTGTCAGGACGTTTTTTTTTTTATTTATCGATTAGTAATGAAAAGTTAAGTCTTTATGTGTTTTAAATCTGTGAAATATCTGGATAGATCTGTAACTATGTGTTTATTGCTTTGGTTCTGCTTGCTGTGGAGTTGTAGCGATAAGGTTCCTCAAAAAGAGGAGGATAAAAACATTTTACAGGTTATGTCTGAAGATAATATAGAGGACTTTGATAAATATTACAAGCCGGCTGAGTTTGAAGGGATGGATATGCTCCGAAGTGATGCCAAATGGTCATGGTTCCGCTCCAAACAAAGTGAGCATTTCTTCGTATTCTGGGAAGCTGGTTTTGGTGATGACCCTAATGCGGAAACAGTTCCTGCCAATTTGAGAGTAGATATAGATGACCTCCTGGAAAAGGCGGAACTATTCTATCGGACTAATGTGGAGAAACTGAAATTTGCTGAAACTGGACAGGGGAAATCATTTTTGGACCGTTATAAAATGGAAATATATTTGTTGTATCAGGAAGAATGGCTTGCCACAGGTTCTGGATACGACAATATCATCGGGGCTTTGTGGGTAAATCCGAGTACATGCCAGCCTGTAGGCTCTACTATTGCACACGAAATCGGACATAGTTTCCAGTATCAGGTGTACTGCGATAAGTTATGTCAGGGAGGAAATGATGACCTTAAGTCGGGGTTTCCGCTATGGATATGAAGGAAGCAATGGTGGATGTGGCTTCTGGGAGCAGTGTGCGCAGTGGCAATCATTCCAGGATTATCCGGAGGAGATGTTTACCTCTTATAACTTTGACGTCTGGTTGAATAATAATCATCGTCATTTTGAAAATGAATGGATGCGTTATGCCAGTTATTGGTTGCAGTCTTATTGGACTATGAAACACGGTATTGAGACAATCGGTAATATTTGGAGAGAGTCTGTCTATCCGGAGATGCTATTTCGGCGTATACACGGTTGTATTGCAATGGCGACTGGAGTAAAACTAAAAAGGAACTGTATGATTATGCCAGCAGGATGGCAACCTTTGATATTGATGGAGTACGTGAGTATTCAGAGGGCTACCTCGGACGTTATCATACTACTTTTTATACGAGTGGTGAATATTATCAGATGGCTTATGCCAATTGTCCGGAGACTACAGGCTTTAATGTGATTCCTTTAAATGTGCCAGATGCGGGCAATATGGTAGTAGCGGCTGATTTTGTAGGGCTGGAACCTGGTGCAACACTGGCTTCGGGTGATCCGGGTGAATATATGGGAATCGGAAAC
>ENA-OPYV01000437-OPYV01000437.1-human-gut-metagenome-genome-assembly--contig:-NODE-437-length-11589-cov-2.891380_pt1 | contig 11589 bp, 15 predicted proteins | sample MGYA00242474_ERZ504485 | MGnify/ENA primary metagenome ERZ504485 (study PRJEB26092, sample SAMD00036263) | human gut metagenome | host: Homo sapiens | study: EMG produced TPA metagenomics assembly of...
CTTTACTAGAAATGTAAAGCTCATTTAGATTTGTATTTTTTTACCATTATTGTCATATTTATATTCATTTTCAAAATCACAAATTGTGACCTTAAACGTATTGTTGTTATATTGCGTACAAAGGTAGTGCTTTTAGCCTTTAAGCCACTATTGCACAACCCCTTTCTTTGAAAAGAACGTAAAATTAATAGTATTATTGCGATGATTGTACTTCGATTAACATAAAGCACTAAAGCAGCCAAAGGAGAACAAGAGCAAGGAAGCCGTGGAGACCAACAAGGACATCAAGCAGTTGTTGCTTTCCATCCGAAAGGCTTTCGATGTGCTTGTGGAAAAGAGAACGGACTTACCTATTCCTACCACGTTGCACGACACTCGTTCGCCAGCCTCATTACGCTGGAGGCAGGTGTGCTGATAAGCTTGAAGAATATACGGCAGTTTTTGGGAAATAGAGCCAGCTTGGATTCTATTACTGGAACATATTACGGTGTATTACCGTCTGATGTTGAAACAACACTCATGGTAAATGCTGATGATACCTATTTGTTGATACAGTCATACAATGAAAAGTAGAACAAACAGGAAAGGTTAAGAGGAACTTTCCAAGTGCTTGACTACAACATCCTGATGCTTGTGCATCCTTCAAGTGGGGACAATATATTTTATAAGGTGAGGGAGGATAAAAGTGTTGTTTTGCTGGATTCGTTTGGTAATGAACCCAAAAATGAGGATAGGAAGAATTATACACTGAGAAAGAAATAATGAAGTGCAAATTAACTGTGTTAAACTATAATGGTTATAGTTTGACACAGTTTGTATTACACTGTCTGAATTTGCGCTCATCCATGCCGAACTCGTTATATCCATCATTCATCACATGGCATCCATATATTCTCTAAGACTTAAAATCTTCCTTCATTTCATATCCACCAATTATCCCAAGCGGGTCTAACCATCGGAAATGAAAGGATAGTAAGGTGATGTAATATCACTGATTTACAGTCTATTAGGAATGAAAGCCTATTTTGGATTGGTTCGTTATTCTTTCCTAAATTAGCGAATTGTTTACCCACTTTTGTCTCGTTTTTTGTCCCTCGCTGTATTATCTTTGTAACGCAAGTTAAATGCTTGATAATCAGTGATAAAAGAATATATTAACATCAGAAAAGAAAGGAAATAAAATGGGACGAAAGAAGAAGGAAATCCGTTTGAAGGAGCCTGTGCGCATCCGAGAAAAGAAGATAGCAGGTGGCAACATCAGCCTCTATCTTGACATTTACCAGAAGGGATTGAGAAAGAAAGAGACTTTGAAACTCTATCTTGTGCCAGAAATCAACGCTGCAACCAAGTTGCAAAACGCCAATACAAGAAAGTTGGCAGAGCAAATCAAGGCGCAGCGCATTCTTGACATTCAGAGAGAGGGTCTTGTGGATTGGGACAAGGTGAAGAAGTCACGCATGACACTTACCAAGTGGATGGATGACTTTGTGAAGTACAATGCTGAGTTGTCTGAGTCTTCCATGAAGACCAAGCGAAACACTCATGCTCGCATTGACCAATACCTATTACATATAGGCAAGCCGGAGTTTCTGTTGAAAGACGTGGACAAGGAGTTTTGCAAAGGCTTCATTACTTTTTTGAAGACTTGCACCTACAATGATGGAAAGAAACAACTCAGCACCACCACTTGCCGTATGTTCGTCAACTATTTCGGCTCGTCATTGGCAAAGGCTGTAAGAGACGGACTGATTGAGCAAAATCCATTCTTGCTGTTGGAGGCAAAGGAGAAGCCACAGAAGCGAGTGGCTGAGCGTGAGTTTCTGACGATAGAGGAAATAAAGAAGGTGATGAACACACCATGCCGTTATGAATTGGTGAAGAAAGCCTTTCTGTTCTCCTGTTTCACAGGTCTGCGATATAGCGACATGAAAGCCTTGAACTGGAGTGAAATCCACAAGGCTGCTGACGGCAAGACGGAATACATTGACCATATCCAAGTCAAGACCAAGGACAGAGTAACCATCCCCTTGTCGGAAGAAACAAAGAAGTGGATGCCTAAAAGAGAAAAAGGCATAGACAACATCTTCCACAACTTGACAATCACATCTACAACAGTGGAAGTGGTGCTGAAAGAATGGATGGAGGCGGCAGGAATAACCAAGCATATAACCTACCATTGCTCACGACATACGGCGGCTACGATGCTCCTGACCCTTGGTGCAAGTATCTATGTAGTAAGCAAGATACTCGGACACAAGAGCATCAAGATGACGGAGATTTACGCCAAGATTGTTGACAAGAAGAAGTTGGAAACCGTGAACCTCGTGAACGGAATGTTTGACCAAATACCAGTAATACAATGAAGATAGAAATCAAGGAACGTAAGCTGACAGAAGGCAAAAGAGCCTTATATCTGGAATACTACGAGACTGGCTTCCGCAAGAGAGAAAACTTGCACCTCTATCTCTTGCCCGATGATGCCGTTGGTGCTGCAAAGCACAATCGGCTTACATACAACAAGGCTATGGAGATACGAGCAGAGCGCATCCTCACTCCTCCTGTATTGGAGAAAGAGAATGCCAAAAGCGAAGAACAAGGCAACGGCTTGACTTGGCTACAATGGTGCGATGATTATATCAAATGGTCTGTTGATTGTGGCAACTGCAAGAAGATGATAGGTCATAAGAATGTTGTCCGCAAACGTATAGCCACTTATCTGCGAAGAGTTGATAAGAAGGACATCCTGCTGAAAGATGTCAGTAAAGATGAAATTTGCGGTCTTTTTGACTATATGCGCAACAAGTATCGCAACAAACGCCAAATCAAGACCAACGGAGGACGGTTGGCTGATTACTCATTACTGTTGTTTGAGGAAACAGTCAAAGCGATATTTAACAAGGCTATGCGTGAAGGACTTGTAAAATTCAATCCTGTACACAGTCTAAACAAGTTGGAACGCTTCCATGCTCCTGACAAGCACAGAGAGTATCTTACGCCCGAAGAACTCACACGTTTCCTGGCGGTGGATGCTGAATGTGAGAATGAACGAACCGTACAACTGGCATTTGGCTTATCATCAATGACTGCCCTTCGCCTTGGCGATATGCAGCATCTAAGGTGGTGTGATATTAAAATGATAGATGGCGTGCCGACAATCAGCATCATACAGCGAAAGACAAAGCGTCCTGCCATTATTCCGCTCAATGAAATGGCGCAATCGTTGTTGCCACCTCGAACGGATGACAATCCGGAAAGTCTTGTGTTTCACCTTGTCAAGAAGTCAGACAACGTATCGAAATACGTAAGAAGACTTAAAGAAAAGGCTGGCATAGAAAAGGATTTGACCTACCATGCTCACGGCATACGACAGCATCGTTGGCTATCTCAGCAGGAGCAGACATATCAGCAGTGAAGGATGTTTTGGGACATGGAAGCATCACTTCAACCGAAGTTTATGCAAAAGTGGCTCTTGAAAAGAAGATAGAGGCGGTCAATCTGTTTAATGGCGTGTTTGATTGAGACATACAGCAGGGTGCGAACAATGGGAAGTCTTACTTCTTCCCTTTTGTTTGGAAATTGCCGTCAGGCTGTATTCAAAAAAACGCTTGTGTTCAAATAAATCTGCAAGACTTATCTGGACACAGGCTTTTTCATGTTTAATTTAATCTTTGATAAAGATGACAACAGGAGTAATATACGCTCGTGTCTCCAGTATTGGTGACAGACAGAGCACGGAAAGACAGGTCAAGGACTTGTCGGAGTATGCAAAATATAAGGGTATCGAAGTCTGCAAGGTCTTTGAGGAACACATCTCTGGCGCAAAGAAGAAAGATGAGCGTCCGGTGTTGTGTGAAGCATGGAGTTCTGTAAGGAAAAGCGTATCAGCATTTTACTTGTCAGTGAACTGTCAAGATTGGGTCGCAATGCGTTTGAGGTGCTTGCCTCTGTTAAGGAACTCATTGACTGTGGCATCAACCTCTACATACAAAAGGAACAACTTACATTATTGGACGATGAAGGACATCCGTCCCTCTTTGCCCCGATAATGATAGCCACGCTTTCGACCTGTGCGCAATTGGAGCGTGACAATATCTCATTCCGATTGCAGTCAGGAAGGAAGCGGTATATAGAGAAAGGTGGAAAACTCGGACGCAAGGTAGGCTCTGTAAAAACGGCAGAACAGATGAAAGCCGAATATAGGGAAGTAATAAGTCTGCTTCGCAAGGGATATTCAATTCGGGATGTGGCGAAGTTGTGTGGTAAAGGGGTAAGTACCGTACAACGAGTTAAGCGATTAATAAAAGTACAATCACCGCAATAATACTATTGATTTTACGTTCTTTTCAAAGAAAGGGTTTGTGCAATAGCGGCTTATAGGCTAAAAGCACTACCTTTGAATGCTGTTAAATATGGTAATGTTCAAAGTCACTATTTGTGATATTGGAAAAATGAATATAAATATGACAGATAAAATAGAAAAAAGGAGGCAACCTTTGCAGTACCGTACAATGGCGATGACAACAACGATTATGTCGATGGTAAGGGCTTCTGCTGCAATGACGGCAGCTTGGAACCTGCGCAGGCACGAGCTTTGTCGAGAGCTGCAAAGAATAACTTCCAAGAGGGCGACGCATACGAGACGATGCAGTTCTACTACCACCCAGACCATTTGGGTAGCAGTAGTTACATCACCAACCTTGACGGCGAGGTGGTGCAGCATATTGAGTATGTGCCTTTCGGTGAAGTCTTTGTTGAGGAACGCAACAACATTTGGAATTACACCTTATCTTTTCAATGCCAAGGAATTTGATGAGGAGACGGGCATGTACTACTATGGAGCAAGGTACTATGACCCGAGGGTGAGTTTGTGGATTAGTACGGATATATTGGAAGAGAAGAATTATGGAAATTCAAGTTATGCGTATACCTATAATCCAATTACTTTTATTGATCCTATTGGCACAGACACAATAAATATATCCTATGTTAATAAAAAATGGAAGATAGATGCGCCCATAATAGCTGATGGAAATGACGTCTTTAAATGTCGCAAATGGAGATAAAAAAGAAACCTATGAATTTTCACAAGGAGAGCATGGGAAGCGAGTGAATTTGTTAAACTTGGAAATAGGTGAAACAAAAGACAGTTATACACTAGGAGTGTATCATATATCTGGAGAAGCAGATAATGGCACAGGGTTCTATGTTGCTCCAGGAGGAGAGCCAAGTACAAAGAACGGAAGTGGTCGAAGGATTCCTGATGGAACATATCCAATAATTAATCCGACGGCTGGATCACAATGGATAAAACCTGGAGTTGGAGGAAACGTAAGTAAGCGAGGAATCAGATTCCACTATGGAGGAACAAATCCAAGATCTTGGACAGAAGGATGCTTTGTTTTATCCTCTGGGTATTCTGTTAATGGAAATACGATCCATTATAATGCTGATGAATCAAAAACGGCATCAAGAAACTTTGACAATGCTTTGGGAGCCATAGGACATTTTTCGTATCGACCTAAAAGTAGGACCTATAATAGAGAAGGGGCAACTTTTAATGCTCCAATTAAACATACCCTAATTCTTAAATCAAGGAAAAAGTAATAATGTTATGTAAGTCTGTGTTATTGAAGATTTTCAATAACACAGACCTTTAATTAACTTTTGAACACTCTAAAAATGAAGAAGTCCTTATCTTTGATATTGTATGTATTTTATGTGCAGCTGTTGTCTTGGCTCTTCGAGAGTCTCATTGAATTATAAAAATGATGAATCAACAGACGCACTAGAAGTAAAGTCGCCAATCTGTAGTCCTCTAAATTCTGAAGATAATGAACTAACAGATTCTATAACAACTAATTTTTCTCAGAGCAATGTAACATATTATGGTATCCGGATTTGGCCCAAGACGAAGAATACTACCAGAAAAGTGTAGAAAACAGGTTGTATCTTGTGTTAGGGATTAATGATACGTTGGTAGTTATATCCGATAACCCAATATTTTTTGGGGCGAATATATTATCAATAAGATCAAAAAGTAGAGCAAGGAAGGTATATTCAAGGTACAATCTTAATTTTGACAATGATCTTCCAATAAGATTTTTATGCCACATCTTCATCAGATACTCTTATTTATGAAAAAATACCAATAAATCTGCTCCGTATCAATTGTCCAAGGGTATATTGAAGACAAATAGGTTAATTGGTCTCCCCATATATGTGGGTATGCCTATCAAAGTGCTAAATAGAAAAGTGGGGATAGAGGGAATAATCTCACTTGAAACCTTAACAGAGTATAAGGTAATGTGCGTCATACATCCAGAAGCGGTTCGCTCTCTTTGGGTAGATAAACAATATATCCAATCATTGAAGCAGTTAAGTCACTGTGATATAACAATGATCATATTAAAATTAAAAGATAACAAGATTGATACCATTGAGTTTACCAATTTTGGGAAATATAAAATGACGGATGGAATGAGCGTAACATCATATTTAAAATTTAGATAATGCGGTAATGGCCAAAAGACGTAAAGAAATTCCAGTAAGCGAAAGAACTGTTATTTTGAAAGGATTACGAAAATGAAAAAACATTACCCCGTTGGCGGAATTAAATATGGAATAAGATGGGTAATGCTTCAAATCGGGAGTTGTTGTAATAATCATCTGATTATCTATGCTATCTGACAAAATGAAAAGTGTGAAGGCTGGAATTAACGCTTTGCTTTCGCATTATTTCCGACATTACAGCATAAGCACATGAGCAAAGATATTTTTTGGGTACTTTAAGCTCCAGATTGGAAGTTATCAAAATTAAAAGAACAACAAATATGGCACGCAAACGACAAGTCACAATAGTGATAGATAACTGTATGACATTAAAACAGCAAGAATATGGCAAACAGACCGTTAGTCCATATATAGATTGCTTGAACTTACCCATACAAGGGTAACAGGCAATACCCATATAAGGGTAACAGGCAATAATTTTAATAATAGGTAATTTTACAACTATGAATAAGTTTATATTAGTGATAGCTATGGTTTGTTGCATAACACAATTATGTTCACGATTAATGCGATATATGGAACAAAAACATCATATTGATATGTTAGATTCAATATCGACAAATTTTGCAAAGGGGAAAATACTATCTATCGCGGAGTTCGATTGTGGTCTATGTTTAATAATCCGAATAAAAAATTATTTGTGTATAAAAGTAAATGACACGCTAATCATCGTTACAGATAGTGAGTTATTGTTTTGACACCCCCTTTTATATTCAACGACAAAAGGAGAGGCTTGCTCAAGATTTTAGCCAGGCAAGCATCGTATACTGCACTGATATTCCATTCCGTGCATATGTTGTTGCAGAAGGGGATACCTTAATATACGAAAGAAATTCCATTACCTCCCCAAAATATAACTTATCTCGAGGAATTGTTAGGAATAACATTTGTAAATCCTAATAAAAATTTATTTGTAGGTGATTCCTTGGATGGACTATTAAAAAAAAATAGTGATTATGGGATAAAAAGGGTATTAGACTATGCCGATAAGTCTAACGTGTGTATATTTATAAATACCGAAGCAATCAAATATCATTCACGACTTAGAGATGAATCAAATTTTTATATTAAAAATGTGAATTCAATGCAGTTTTTGTACAAATAGTTAATAATAAAAATTTATGGTGTTGAATATGGACTTTTTTGGTGGTTACTGGTGGTTGCCGTTACCAATTCTCCAAAATACAGTTTTAACCGTTGTAAATCAGTTACTTGCAAATTTTTTGTTTCGTGACACAAAATCAGCGAGGGACAAAAACGGGACAAAACCACGGAAAAATAAAGTCAAGAACACTTTGCCCGAAATATCCCTTGTGGAATACCTCTGTTTCGTTTGCAAGGTACAAATTTGTCCCTTGAAAACGAGGGGAAATCCCTATTTCTCTCATTCACAACTCATTTTCCTACCATTGTACCCCAAATGTGGTTATTGCAAACGGTTTTGACCTCAAACGGCTTGGTTTGCGAAAATTGGGTGTTAAATTTTGTTTTGCACTCTGTTGGACATTTTCAAAAACGAGAACTGGCAATAGAACCAAAGATTTGCCACCCCTATTGTCCAATCCTTGGTTTTGTGAATGTTTGAACGATAGACATTTGAAGATGCTGAATTTCAAGTAAGTGTCCGACCAATCTACCACATTGCAGCATGGTAAAATAGAACCAAAGAATTGAAAATCAGCACTTTTAATAAACCATAACGGCTGCTTGAATATCATTGGCAACAATATACCTTTGCAGCCGAAATCGATAACGAAATAAACAAAATATCAGATTTATGACAGAAAAGAACGCATTAAAGATGAACCTCGACCATGAACGCAAGATAGTGGAGCTTCAGTCGAGAGTGAACAAGTTGGAGAACTTTGCTACATGACAAAGGAAGTATTGAACCTTGAAGAGGCTTCCGCCTTTCTCGGCATTGCCAAGAGTACGTTCTACAAGATGACGCATCTTAACCAGTTGCCGTACTTCAAGCCTGCAGGCAAGCTCATCTTCTTTGAGAAGAAAGCCTTGCTTGACTGGGTGCGTGGCGCAAGAGCCATGTCGGAGGAGGAGATAAGACTGGAGGCTGCAAACCGTCTGAATGAAATGAACAATAGACCATAGCATCATGACGAAAGATGAACTTGTAAACAGTCTGCAAAAAAACGTGACCCTCTGTTGGCTAATGCGGTCAGCAATATGGTAGACTACATTTCCGACCGCTTTCCTGCTGCTTACCCAAGCAAGGAACAGACGGAAGCAGTCTATAACTATCTTCACTCGGTCTATGCTGACGGTGACGGAACCATGTCTGAAAGAAACTGTGAGCATCGAAGAATAGCATCACAGAAAATTACCATCAATGCCATACAAGTGCTTGACAGTCCCCAACTTGACCGACTGCAACGTGTGCTTGACCATATCGCATACGACAAGGAATATTATATGCCAGAGAGAGCTTCGGCATGAGGCGATAGTTTCTCTTTTCACGGCAGAGAGTTTTCCGCATAACAGCATGAACAGATTTACATAACAAAAATAAAACAACGATGAACAGTAATATTTTCAACAGCATTATCCTGAGTAATGAACAAGTAAACTATCTGATGGGTGGCACGGCTGGCATCAATCGCCTTTCATGCCTTTATCAACTCATTCAGATGGTGACACGACAGATAGAAACCTCAAATGAGGTTGGGGAATCTACAACAGAATTGTGGGAAGTGAACATGTCAGAGGTGGCTCTATCCAAACTATGGAAGTGTGACCGAAAGACCGTCTCCAAGATGCTTGACCACATGAACAAATTGGGCATTCTTTCTTCTATACAGACAAGACGGGGAAGTGTTCACACTTTGCTCTGCATTTCAGCTTGGATTGTTGATGGCAAGAAGTTTGTCAATCCGTACTATATCCCCATCAACCAAAGAAGCAACTATGACAAGTCAAGTTCTTCTGCTTCCACAACCGCCTTCCCCAACAAAGAAGATCCTCCCATCAAGAATGGCGGTACTTCTCCTACACAACTTCCAACAGTTCCTTTTCTTCCCTAACTTCTGGAAATGGCGATAATGGCGAGAAGGAAGATGATCCACAGCCAAGCGTCTCTGACATGGAACTGGAGGCGGAAGCCAGAAGGCAATTCTTCAAGGAACAGATGGAAGCGGAGGATGCCCCACAATTTCTGTTGCTTGGGTAATTTGAAAACCGTTATACAACAAGTCTGTGAACATGTGCAACCGCAGTGCGTAGCGTGCTTGTGCGTAAACTCTGATAGCAGTGCTATGCAAGAAATACCAATGTCATACAAACGCACTTCGTTTGTCCGTATGCCAATGGACTTCTTGAACGCTCGCAAGCTCGCATTGGGTTGCACACTTTTATAGAAGCAATACTTGGTATGAATAAGAAAAATATAGAAAAGGAAGCACCGAAATACACGAGCCGCCTGATAGTAAGGCTTACGCCACAGCTTCATAAGGAGATAGCGGAATATGCAGCCCTTTGCGGACTGACCACAAGCGCATACGCACGCAAGCGGTTGGAGGGCAAATATCCCAAACAACGCTTGACTGACAAAGAAATGGAGGCTTTGAACAGCCTATCGGATGCCAGGGGTGATATACAGAAATTATTCGGCTTCCTCAAAGGTCGTCCGCTAACGGAACGTGAGAACATTCTCCGCAGTGAAATCTTCATGAAACGATGGAGAACAAGTGCAGAGGTTATCTTGAACCGCATGATTGAGATAGAGAAATACTTAACACAATAGAACATACGACATATATGATAGCAAAAGCAAAGGTAATAAGTCATGGCGCAAATGCCATACGTTACTCAGTGGATAAGGACAAGGCGGAGATAGTAAAGACCAATCTCTTGCCCGATGATACTTCCCCAACGGCAATGTGGGCAAGAATGCTTGCCTTGCAGAAGAAGTTTGAGGACAAGTTGAACCGTTATCATCCGCTCAAACGTAACATGATACGCATTGAGGTTTCCCCAACCTCGGAGGAAACGCAAGGTTGGACGATGGAGGACTGGCAGAGGTTGGCGGATGACTTTATCCGTGAGTTTGATGCTGTTGACCTTTCAGCCAAGTCGAAGCGCAAGAGTGCAAAGACAACCAACCTCAAAGACAGCCAATATGTTGTTGCGCTTCATCGTGACAGCAAGAGTGGCATTATGCACCTTCACATTGATGCGAACCGCATAGACATGAGGGGCAACGTGAATGATGCCCATTATATCTACGAGAGAGCGATGGCTGCTGCCGCCAAGGTTGGGCAACAGCGTGGTTGGAAAGATGCACAAGAAGTGAGCCGCCAAAATAAGGAAGCGATAACCAATGATTGCCTTTCCGTTTTGGCTAAGATGTCGTACTTTGATTGGGGACTATACACAAAATGCCTCACGCAAATGGGATATGATGTCAAACTGCAATCTGACAATAAAGGACAAGTGCGTGGCTATGCCATCAAGCGTGGTAACTCCATTTATAAGTCCTCGGAACTTGGCAAAGGTCGTTGTCTGATGCCCTCAAAGATTGAAGGTACTTGGGCAAAGCTGCATCATCAAGAATTGGAGGAACCAGTTTCAACTCCAACAAAGAATACCCAACAGCCTAAGATTATGACTGTGCCCAACCCCATGCCTACTGCGGACAACACTCCAAAGATACGTCACTTCGACTTTTATACGGACGAGTTTCATCATTACCCTGTTGATATTCCTCAGAATTGTCTGGATATCATCTACAAGAATATAGCTTTGGATGCCGACAATGTGTTTGCCAAGATTGGTGATGTGCAAAAGACCGCCATCCTTCTCTTTGCTGAATACATTGATGCAGCCACAACCATTGCCGCCCCAGTCTGGCGGTGGCGGAGGTGGCGCTACCTCAGGTTGGGGGACGAGATAAGGACGAGGATGAACTGTCATGGGCGCATCGTTGCGCTATGATGGCTAATCGCATGTGCAGACCTCGCAAGAAGCAAGGATATGGCAGATAACCGAATGTTCAACCAACAACAT
>ENA-OPYV01000438-OPYV01000438.1-human-gut-metagenome-genome-assembly--contig:-NODE-438-length-11576-cov-7.252249_pt1 | contig 11576 bp, 11 predicted proteins | sample MGYA00242474_ERZ504485 | MGnify/ENA primary metagenome ERZ504485 (study PRJEB26092, sample SAMD00036263) | human gut metagenome | host: Homo sapiens | study: EMG produced TPA metagenomics assembly of...
CTCTTTACGTAATCCGCAATATCATTACCACTATTTATCTTTTTGAAAGAAATCTGAACTTCTTTCTTTCAAAAGATAGAATTTAGATATTACTTTTCGTAACAATCGCAGATTCTATACCATCTGCGCTACATTACGATGACAACGTCCGCGAATATGGCGAAACGGTTTGTGGCACCAACCTTCTCTTCGGTGCCACAAACCGTTTCATTTGCTCAGGATGGCGTTATTCCGCCGATCCGATACGCCTCACTTGGCGAGACCGGATTCGCGCAGAGCCGCGAAACCGCCCTTGAGATCGTCGAGGATGTCTTCGATGTTCTCGGTGCCGATGGACAGACGGATCGTGCCCTGGTGGATGCCCTGGTCCTCAAGCTCCTCCGGCGTCTCCTGAGAGTGCGTGGTGGAGGCCGGGGTGGATCACGAGGCTCTTGGGCGTCGGCCACGTTGGCCAACAGGCTGAACAGGTGCAGGTTGTCGATGAACACGCGTGCCGCGTCCTTGCCGCCCTTGATGTCGAAGGTGAAGATGGAGCCGCCGCCGTTCGGGAAGTACTTCTTGTACAGCTCGTTGTCCTTGCGGCCTTCGATGGACGGGTGGGAGATGGACTCGACCTCCGGCACGGTCTTCAGGTAGTCGATGACCTTCAGCGCGTTCTGGACGTGGCGTTCGACGCGCAGGGACAGGGTTTCGGTGCCCTGCAGCAGCAGGAAGGCCGCGAACGGGGACAGGGTGGCGCCGGTGTCGCGCAGCAGGATGGCGCGCACGCGGGTCACGAAGGCGCTTCCACCAAGAGCCTCGTAGAAGTTCAGGCCATGGTAGGACGGATCCGGCTCGGTCAGGGTCGGGAACTTGCCCGGAATCTCGGCCCAGTTGAACTTGCCGCCTTCCACGATCACACCGCCGAGGGTGGTGCCGTGGCCGCCGATGAACTTGGTGGCGGATTCCACAACGACGTCGGCGCCATGCTCCAGCGGGCGGAACAGGTACGGGGATGCGAAGGTGTTGTCCACGATCACCGGCAGGTGGTGCTTGTGCGCGATGGCGGTGATGGCCTCGAAGTCCGGAAGGTCGGCGTTCGGGTTTCCGAAGGTCTCGAAGTAGACGAGCTTGGTGTTCTCCTGGATGGCGTCCTCGAACTCCTGCGGGTTCTCGGCGGAGACGAAGGTGGTGGTGATGCCGTCGCGCGGCAGGGTGTGGCGCAGCAGGTTGAAGGTGCCGCCGTACACGTTCTTGGCCGCGACGATGTGGTCGCCGGACTGGGTGATGTTGCGCACCGCGTATTCCACGGCGGCCGCGCCGGACGCGACGGCAAGACCAGCGGTGCCGCCTTCAAGGGCCGCGATGCGGTCCTCGAACACGCTCTGGGTGGAGTTGGTCAGACGGCCATAGATGTTGCCCGGGTCGGCGAGTCCGAAACGGGCCTCGGCGTGGTCGAAGTTGTGGAAGACGTAGCTGGTGGTCTGGTAGATCGGCACCGCGCGGGAGTCGGTGGCCGGGTCGGCCTGCTCCTGGCCGACGTGCAGCTGCAGGGTTTCGAAACGATAGTTCTTGTTTGCCATGATGCGCTCTCCTTGGATAAGGGTTCGTTGTTCTCGTCTTGGTTGGCCACCCGTCCTGCCGTGTAGGGCGGTTGGCCAGGTGTTGGTAGCGACAATAAACCGGCCGGCGAGCGCAACGCAAGCCGAACGTTATCGTACTTGCCTATACCCCTTTATAAACCGTTGGAATCATTGACTTCCCATACTCCCCCAACCGTTGAAAAAACCATTCGGAACCATTCGACACGCCGAAGTCCCGCATGCCGGTGACCCACCGTGAGGAACGGATGCGCGTCAGGTCAGGGGAACGGCTAAAGTCATGGGCAGGCAAATCGCAAGAGAGGTTCCGATATGAGCGATGAGATTCTGTACGACCGTGATCCGCGGTATATTCCGCGCGTCGCCGCGGTGCATGACATGTGCGGTTATGGCAAGTGTTCGCTGACGGCGGCCATTCCGATTCTGTCGGCGGCCGGCTGCGACGTTTGTCCGGTGCCGACGGCGCTGTTTTCCGCGCACACGCGCTACGAGGTATTCACGTTCCACGATACGACCGAGATTCTGGACGGCTATCTGGACGCATGGCGTCAGGAGAACGTCGATTTGGATGGCGTCTATTCCGGTTTTCTTGGTTCCGCGGACCAGGTCGCAATCATCAAACGCCTATACGCGGAGTATCCGCATGCCTTGCGGTTGGTGGATCCGGTGATGGGCGACGGCGGAGAAATCTACGCCACGTACACTCCTGAGCTATGTCGGGCGATGGGCACGCTGGTGGATGGCGCGGATGCGCTGATGCCGAATCTTACCGAGGCATCCATTTTGACGGGCCGTGACTATCCAGGCCAGGATATCGACGACGCGCAGGTGGATGAGATTCTTGGGGCGTTGCTTGCCGCCGGCGCGAAGAACGTGGTGCTTAAGGGCATCGATCGAGGGGATGGCATGATTCGCAACTATGTGGCGTCAGCTTCGACGGGCGTCGCCGGAAAACAGGAGCTGGCGCATGCCAAGCTGCCGTTCATGACCCACGGCACCGGCGACGCGTTCGCGTCGGCGCTGTGCGGCGCGGTGATGGCTGGCCGTCCTCTGGCCGAGGCCGCGAACATCGCCGGCGAGTTCGTCCGCCATGCGATGGAAAGCACCCAGTATCAGCCGAATCATGAGGAACGAGGCGTGAGCTTCGAACTCAATCTCGACGAATTGACCGCTTTGACCCGTCGTTGACGGTTCATCGGTCACTCTTTTCGCACAGAGGCCTTGGATCGTGTTGTGGATAGGTGTGGATAGCGTCGACTCATCCACCGACTATCCACGACACGCCCGAGATACGTAAGTTATCCACATTAGCCTATCGGCCTTGTCATGCGTGGCTTCTGTCTGTTGGACTAGGGCCATGAACCATTCATCATCACATGATGTTCCGGCCCCAACGCAGCCGCCGGAGCAGATTCTCGATTCCCTAGCGCGGCGTCTGCATGACGGCACGCTGCGTTCCCGACAGATCGGCGAGCTGGGAGAACAGTACGCCGCCGCATGGTTGGAAAGCCAAGGGTGGCGGACGCTCGACCGCAACTGGCATTGCCGATACGGCGAACTCGACGTCGTGTCGCGCAATCCGATGGGCCAGATCGTTTTCGTCGAGGTCAAAACCAGACGTACGATGCGCTACGGCACCCCTCAGGAGGCGGTGACCGCTTCCAAGCAAATCAATCTGCGCCATGCCGCCGTGCAATGGCTGACGGCGCCGGAGCACCGCATGCCGAACAGTGGCGTGCGTTTTGACGTCGTCACCGTCGTGGTGCAGGGAGACAGACCTTTGCTGCATCATATCGAGGGAGCGTTCTGATGGCCATCGGCAGCGCCCTTTCCGTAGGACTGATCGGTTTGAAAGCCTTCATCGTCCAGATTCAAGCGTTCGTATCCCCTGGACTTCCCTATTTCTCCATCATCGGCCTGCCCGACACCTCATTGTCCGAGGCGCGCGAACGGGTCAAGTCGGCATGCCAGGCAAGTGGTTTCAAATGGCCGGAAACCCGTGTCACGGTCAATCTCTCCCCAGCGTCCATGCCGAAGAAAGGCTCTTCGCATGATCTGGCCATCGCGGCCAGCGTGCTCAGCGCGGCCGGCGCAATCGCCCATGACTGTCTGGCCGGCACCATCGTGCTTGGCGAGGTGAATCTTGACGGCACCGTATTGCCCATCAACGGACTGCTGCCCATCATGCTGCATGCGCGGGAGCAGGGAATCGCAACAATCATCGTGCCTTACGCCAACCTTGATGAGGCCCGTCTCGTTCCGGATGTCAAGGCGATCGGCGTGAGGCATGTCGGAGAGCTCATCGAACTGATGGGAGGCGATGCGGACTACCGGATTCCCGAAGCCACGCATGCCGTGAACGCCGATGTCGGCGCCACGGGCATGTGCCCTCCGCCCGGCGACATGAGCGAAGTGATGGGCCAGCAAGCGGCCAAATGGGCGTTGGAGGTGGCTGCCGCCGGAGGCCATCATCTGATGATGACCGGTCCGCCCGGCACAGGCAAGACCATGCTCGCTTCGCGCATTCCCGGCATCATGAGTCCTTTGAACGAGACGGAACAGCTTGAAGTGGCCTCGATTCGTTCGTTATGCGGCACGCTTCCCGGATACGGAATCAGCGACGTTCCACCGTTCGAGGCGCCCCACCATACCGCGTCGACCGCCGCGCTGGTGGGTGGAGGCGCAGGATTGGCCCAGCCCGGAGCCATCACCCGCGCGCATCGCGGCATCCTGTTCATGGACGAGGCTCCGGAATTCTCGGCGCGTACGCTGCAGACGCTGCGCGAACCTTTGGAATCCGGATATGTCGCGATTTCCAGAGCGAAAGGCACCACATACTATCCGGCTCGCTTCCAACTGATTATGGCGGCGAATCCCTGCCCGTGCGGCTACGCGTACGGCAACGGCGAGCGCTGCACCTGCCGAGAAAAGGACCGCGTCAAGTATTTCAGCCGGCTTTCCGGACCGATCCTCGACCGTATCGACATCCAGATCGAGGTGCCTCCGGTGGAGCGGATAAGTCCGGGGAACGCTCCCTCCGGCGATTCGAGCCATGCCATACGTCTGCGTGTCATCGTTGCCCGGCAGATGGCGCAGGAACGGTTCCGCGAATTCGGCTGGTGCTGCAACGCGCAGGCTACCGGCACCTGGCTGAGAGCCAACACCTCCCCCAAGGCCATCGAATTGGTCAACCGCGCTTGGCGAGCGAGCGGCTGAGCCTGCGTGGCGCCGACCGTGCCATGCGGCTTGCGTGGACATTATCCGATCTGGCGGGAAAGACTTCCCCAGGACCTGAGGAAATGATGCAGGGAATATCCATGAGAACGAGGCTGGCATGATGGTGACGATCGACGACGAGACCCTGGCCCGCGCGGTGCTCACCTTCTGCCTGGACAGCGCCGACGCGATGATGTACGCGCTGGTCAAAGGCACCGGCTCCGCGGCAAGCGCGCTACAGCTGATCGCTGACAGCGGCCCTGGCAATCACGAAAATGTGACGGCCGCGGCCTGCACGTCATTGGATGCGGCGTTCATCAACGGCGTCACTCGTTGGGGACGCACCATCAACGCCCGCGGGATGGCTTCGTTCCATGGCTCGCTGGTGTCATGGCAGCAACGTCTGGCATCGTTGCCCAGCAAGGATCCGGACGCATTGCGAGACTGGTTCACAGCAGACGGCACGCAGTGGATCATCGCCCCGCATCACCCCTGTTGGCCCAGCCAACTGAACGACCTTTCACTGCGCACCGACTGGGCCTCCCCGCTCTGCCTATGGGGCAAAGGCGATCCGAAGGCGCTGGTGTCATGCCCCGAGCCGGTGGGTATCGTCGGCTCACGGGGCGTAAGCGACTACGGTAGGCAAAGCGCCCACGAGTTGGCCCTTCGGATGGCGCGTGCCGGACATCTGGTGGTATCCGGCGGCGCGCTGGGCACCGACGCCGCGGCACATTGGGGCGCGGTCAAAGCCATGGACGAAATGAGCGCCGCGCTGGCAGGACGCACCGTCGCCGTATTCGCTGGCGGACTGAACCATATCGGTCCGAAAGGCAACCAGAACCTGTTCGAGCAGATCGAAAGCCATTCGGGCGCTTTGATTTCCGAACTGTGCCCCGGAACCGTGCCGGAGGCAAGACGGTTCCTGCTGCGCAACCGTCTGATCGCGGCATTGTCATCCACTCTGATCGTGGCGCAGGCACGTGCGCGTTCCGGCGCGCTCAACACCGCAGGCTGGGCGAACGAACTCAACCGCAATCTGTTCGCCGTGCCGGGAGACATCACCATGCCGCATAACACCGGCTGCAATCGCCTTATCCAAGACGGCAGAGCCACCATCGTCTGCTCACTGGCGGAGATCGACGAACTATGCCATAGCGCGCATCGCCCGCAACATGTCGACCTGCCGGATGACACCGAACATCCGCAGGAATCGACAGATGAATCCGACGATGCCATACTCGCCGCCATTAAAACTTGCGCCGAAGCAAACGGCCACGTCTCCGCCGACGATCTGCTCGATCTAATGGACAAGACGCATCCGGGAGAATATCCCGTCTCGCGAATCATGCGCGAACTGGGCTCCTTGGAGCTTGAAGGCCGCATCAGCATGCGGTCCGGATGGATCATCGCCGAGCAGCGATAGCAGGCCCGGCACCTCCACCTCAGCCGCGTCGAACGTGCGAGGTCACACCTTGTGCGAGAATCGGTGGTATGAGTCCGAAGCATGTTGAAGATATGTATGATGCAGTGATCGTCGGCGCAGGCGCGGCCGGCCTGTCCGCAGCGTTGGGAATGCTCCGTAGCGAGCGGATGCGCCAGATGAGGGCGGACGGCATCGAACCGAACGTCCTGGTGATATCCAAACTGCAGCCGCTGCGTTCGCACACCGGCTCCGCGGAAGGCGGCATTGCGGCCAGCCTTGGCAACGTGGAGAAAGACGATTGGCATTGGCATTACTATGACACAGTCAAAGGCGGCGACTGGCTTGTCGACCAGGATGCGGCGAAGCTGCTTGCCGAACAGGCTCCTGCCACTGTGATCGCGCTGGAGCATGCCGGCGTCGCGTTCTCGCGTACCGATGACGGCCATATCGCGCAGCGCCGTTTCGGAGGCCATACCAAGGATTTCGGTAAGGAACCGGTCCGCCGCGCCGCTTATGCGGCCGACCGCATCGGGCATCAGATTCTGTTCTCGCTGTGGCAGCAGTGCGTGGCCGAGGGCGTGAGTTCGCCGAGGAATGGTATGTGACCGATCTGGTGGTTTCCGAAGACCACGGCAAGGTCGAGGGCGTGGTGGCGTTCGACACGCACAAGGGCGAGACGCATGCCATCCACGCACGCAATGTGCTGATGGCCACTGGCGGTGCCGGCCGTCTGTTCCATACCACGTCGAATTCGTGGGATCTGACCGGTGACGGCATGGCGTTGACATTGTCCGCCGGCCTTCAGCTTGAGGATAGCGAGTTCGTGCAGTTCCATCCGACCGGTCTCGCCCATACCGGCATTCTGCTGTCTGAGGCGGCACGTGCGGAAGGCGGCGTGCTGCGCGACTCCGATGGCGAGGCGTTCATGGAACATTACGCGCCGGGGCATGCCGACCTTGCCGCGCGTGATGTGGTGAGCCGTTCCATCATGGCTGAAATCGACGCCGGACGAGGAATCGCCGATCCGAAGGATCCGGATGGGCCGAAGGATTGTGTCTGGCTGGATATGACCGGCATCGATGCGGATCATATGCATGAGGTGCTGCCGCAGGTGGTGGAGACCATCGAACAGTATGCCGATCTCGATCCGACCCGCGACTATGTGCCGGTCAAACCCACCGCGCATTACACCATGGGCGGCATCCCCATCACCACCGACGGCGAAGTCTACCGTTGGGTCGATGGCGAACGCGCCGTCGTGGACGGTCTGTTCGCCGCTGGCGAATGCTCCTGCGTGTCGGTGCATGGCGCGAATCGTCTGGGCGGCAACTCGCTGTTGGACGCCTGCCTCTTCGGCACCCGTTCGGGCAAGGCGATGGCTGAACGTGTCGTCGATAATCCAGTGAACGATCCGATGGCCGAGCCTGCCGACGAAGCATCTATCGACGCGGTGTCGCAGGCTGCCGACAAGCGTTCCGCGCAGGTCAAGGAACTGTTGACGCGGCCGTCCGATGACGACGATGCGTCGTCGGACAATCCGTACCAGCTGATGGCCGATTTGGGATCCGTCATGGAGCAGGCGGTCGCGGTGCGTTGCGACCGGAACAGCATCGAACAGGCGTTGGCTACGCTGGACGATACGCTCACGCCGCGTGCCGAGGCGCTGCATGCGCATTCCGACTCCCCCACGTCAATCAGGAAATCACCGCCATCTGGGAGGTGCGCCATCTGTTGGAGCTCGGCAAGGCCGTGCTCGCCGCCTCCGATGCGCGTCACGAATCCCGTGGATCGTTGAAGCGTCTTGATTTCCCGGAGCGTGACGACGAGCATTTCCTGGCCCATTCCATGACGGATGTTTCCTGCCAGGTCTCCTGGCAGCCGGTGCACATCGTGGACATGCCGCCAAAGGCCCGTGAATACTGACACCCTGGGCACGGCGTATGGCAGACTGGTTGACGGTTTTTTTTTTATCGAAAGGCAGGTATATGAGCGGCATGGAGAACGGCATGGAAACGGTGACGTTGCGGGTGAACAGGTTCACGCCGCGTCCCGAACGCGGCCGTGAACGAGGCGGCTCGCCGTTCGCTAGGAAGAGCTCTCCCTTCGGCGATTCCGGATCCGCGCGCAGGCGTCCGCGAGGCAAGCAGTGGGTGCAGGATTACGTGGTGCCGGCACGTCCGGAGGACACCGTGCTTGACTGCCTGCTCAAAGTCAAGCGCACCATCGATCCGACGCTTGCCTTCCGTTATTCGTGCGGTCATGGCATGTGCGGTTCCGATGCCGTGTCCATCAACGGCACGCCTACGCTTCTGTGCACCGCCACGGTGAAGGCTTGGGCAAAGCAGCCATCCGACGCACAGGTGGATGAGGACGGCTTCCGTCATACGGGAGAAGACGTTCAACCCGCGCAAACGCAGGATGCCGACGATTTGGGTGTCATCGAGCTCGCACCGCTGCCCGGTTTCCCCGTGCAGCGTGATCTGATCGCCGATATCGACCAGATGCTTGACCAAATCAGGAAACTCAAGCCGTATCTGCAGGCCAGTGGCGAACTCGCCACCACCGCGGACGGCAAGATCAACGCATTCGAATATCTGCAGAATCCCCAGCAGCTCGCCAAGTATGAGCTGCTGAGCAACTGCATAGCCTGCGGCACCTGTGAGGGAAGCTGTCCGGTATATGCAGGCGGCGAGGCGTTCATCGGCCCTGCGGCTCTTATCGCCGCCTCCCGTTTCATCAATGATTCACGCGACAGTCAGACGGATGCACGTATGGATGCCATCGATTCCGCCGATGGCATCGCCGCGTGCCAGTCGGTGCGCGCCTGCACGCGTGAATGCCCGCGTGGCATCGATGTCGGTGAGGAGATCTGGCAGCTGATCGCCCAAATCAAGGAGCGCTGAAATGGATAGGACGTCATATACCAATCTCGCGAAATCGTGGGAGTACGTCGAGGATCATGCGTTCTCACGCCAGTCTGCCGAACTCAATGCGATCAGGACCGCGGCCGAGGAAGCCGGCATTCCCCAAGGATCCGCGGCGCAGGCCGAATTGCTGCGCATGCTGGTGCGAATGTTGGACGCCTCGTCGGTGATCGCCATCGGCACCGGTTCCGTGGTGGAGACGATGCAGCTGATCAACGGTCTTGACAATGCAGGCCAGCTTACGGCCGTCGATTCGTCCACGCAGGGCATCGCGCTGATTCGCAAACTGTTCAATCGTCTGTCCGATGACACCGAAACCACATTGCGTGCCGTGAACGCGTCCGCAGGTGTGTTTCTGCCCCGTCTGAACGCCGAGAATTACGATTTAATCGTCGTGGCCGGCGATCCGGAGAATTATGCGGCGGCTTTCGCGCAGGCTCCACGCCTGCTGAAACCGCATGCCGCGATTGTCTTCACCGATGTACTTGCCTTTGATTCGGCCACATCGGCCGGCGGCGTGCTGAATCCCGCCAATCGTGATGCCAAATCCATCGCGATGCGCGAATTGCTGGAAACAGTGGAGTCGGATGAACGGTTCGTCACTGCGTTGACGCCGACCGGCACTGGTCTGCTGGTTGCCGTCAAGAAATAGACCAATCAGATTAATCAGCCGTGCCGCAATGGCACGATATGTTGAAAGGGCCACGCATGGGAATGCGTGGCCCTTTCAACATATGGAAATCCCTTTTACTGTTCCTGGTGGGTGCCGATTATCTGGCTGACCACCACGGTACCGTCTTCCAGCACCGTCTCAACTTCGTTCATGGCATCTTCGTCGCCGGTATGGTGCTTATGCTTCGTACCGTCCTCCAGTTCGAATCGTTTGGATTGATGGCTCAGCAGAATACCTGAGATCACGGCTGCGACCATGGACCCCACCAGGACGCCGAAACGGGCTTCAGCCGATAGTTCGGCATCCTGATATGCCAGCGACGCGATGAGAAACGACACCGTGAAACCAATGCCGCAGGCGCAGGCGGCGGGGAACATGTCGCGCACGCGCAGCCCTTGGCCATCTTCAGACCGCCCACGTGCGTGGACAGCCATGCGGTGGTCATGATGCCCAGAGGTTTGCCGACCACGAGCGCCACCATCACGGCAACGACCACCGGCGAGACGAACAGCGCCAAGGTCAACGACTCGAAGTGCACACCAGTGGCGAACAGTGCGAAGATCGGCAACGCCAGCAGTGCGGAGAACGGCTGCAGCTTGTCGGCGTAACGTTCCGCACGCGGCATCTTCTCACCGAAACGCTCATGGGCCGGCGTGAGCAGTCCCACGAGCACGCCGGCCAAAGTGGGGTGCACGCCGGCTTCGAACATCATGACCCATGCCAGCACGCCCACGATGGCCACGGCCAACCACGGTACCTTGCGCATGCGGACCAGAAAGTACCAGACGACCGCGCATACGGCTATGCCAAGGAACCAGTACCATGCGTTCACCGATGAGAAGAACACCGCGATCAGGATGATGGCCAGCAGGTCGTCCACTGTGGCCAATGTCATCAGAAAAGCGCGGATGGATCCCGGCAACGCTTTGGCGAACAGGGCCAATACGGCCAATGAGAACGCGATATCCGTGGCTGTGGGCACCGCCCAGCCATTGGACATCTGTGCGAAGGAGAACGACGTTCCTGAAGCGATGACGAGTTGCCCTGATCCTGCCGCCGCAAACAATGAGATCACGCCGATGAACAGTACCGGCGGAGCAAGCATACCGCCAACCGCGCACAGCATCGGCACGGCCGCGGCTTTGGGATTGGACAGTGATCCCGTGGTGAGTTCCTGCTTCAATTCCAGGCCTACGGTCAGGAAGAACACCGTCAGCAGGCCATCCTGCACCCAATGGCCCAATCCCATGTCGATATTGGTGTGTGGAATGGCTATACGGAAGTTCTCAAGCTGTTCGAACGCATGCGCGGTGAACGGCAGATTGGCGAGCAATAGGCCGGCAAGAGCGAAACCGAGCATAATCAGACCGGATATGCGGTCGGACGCGGCTATGCGTCGGATTGTTGCCCAGGTTCCCCTCTTCGATGTGGCCATCATGCTCCTTGTCTTGCGGTCCCCGTTCGACCGCAGTATCCGTAAACGTAGTATCAAGTGTATCGGAGGGTCTTGGCGTTCATCCCTGCCGCATATTGCGCTCCGCTGTGCGCGCAATCAATTGTAGGCTTCACAAAAATCCACGGAAAATAAAGAAAGCCTCCTCCGCATTCGCGAAGGAGGTTCATGTGCGCGAGACAGGATTCGAACCTGCGACCTGCTGATCCGTAGTCAGCTGCTCTAATCCGCTGGGCTACTCGCGCAACGTCATCTCATTTCTTTGCGCCACCTGATGACTGGTGGCTGGTGCGCGAGACAGGATTCG
>ENA-OPYV01000439-OPYV01000439.1-human-gut-metagenome-genome-assembly--contig:-NODE-439-length-11572-cov-1.833989_pt1 | contig 11572 bp, 13 predicted proteins | sample MGYA00242474_ERZ504485 | MGnify/ENA primary metagenome ERZ504485 (study PRJEB26092, sample SAMD00036263) | human gut metagenome | host: Homo sapiens | study: EMG produced TPA metagenomics assembly of...
GGTAATTATCCATGATCTTTCATTTTTTATATACTTCTTCAATCTTCTCATAATTTGTAGTTTTAATGTATTTTCCGCATTAACTACAAATATACTACTTCTTGAATATTTTAAGCACCAATAATCCTATTATCACTATAATTACAATAAATGAGAGTTCACCAAGTCTAATTTTTATCTTTTGATATAAAGTAAGTTCCTTTTCTACTGGGTAAGGAACTTTTTCCTTTTTGGAAACAACCACTTCCTTCGCTGGAAGGTAAACCGTATCCGGCTGAGTTTTCATCTTCGCCAGTAGATTACCTAGCTATCAATGGATGAGACTGCGCCTGAGCGTTCTTACTGTTTGCGATGTCCAACCATTTCAGTACGACCTTCCCGTTCTCGTCGCACTCTAACACGCCCGGATGGTGGCACTGTCAGGAGGGATCTGTACTTCAACCAATTTCTCTATTACCACGCTATCAGCTTTGGTTTCAACCGGAACATACTTCACTGTCTGGCAGGAATAAATGAGAACGAGGCACATAAATGGAGCCAGCGTAATACACCAGCTCACCTTATCCATTATGTATTCGTATAACTTCATGGCTTCACAACGATTTCAGGGACAAAAGGATATTCGCTCCGCACATCGAAGCAAGGACACATCTTCGTCCACTCTTCAGGTTCCACGATACCATCTCCGTCCAGGTCCGGCGATGTGTCACGATGCCCCAAAACTTCCACAATTTCATACTTGCTACAGAGTTCCTTAATCAGTTTGGACAACGCTTTCTTCTGTTCCGGTGTTCGGGTGTCAGCTGCCTTACCGTGCGCGTCCAGACCGCCCACATAGCAGATACCAATTGAATGTTTGTTGTACGACACACCTGAGAATCCCTTCGCTATTACAGTGCGCCCCGTCAATAGTGAGCGAACGACCAACTTCTACCGTACCATCCAGCCGGATAATGAAATTGTACCCAATCGTGGAAAACCACGCTGAAGGTGCATCTGTGTGATTTCCTTCTTACCGATGTCCTGCCCGGCCTTTGTAGCAGAGCAATGGACTACTATCGCATCAATCTTATTCATTTCTTCTCCTCCTCCTTTTTATTTGTCTCAAATAAAATTTGGGCAGCCAATTTTGCTATATCATCTTTATTCTCAATAATAACAGACATGGTTTTTCCGCCTTACGTAATTCGGCTTTCTGCCAGCTTTTTTCCCTTACAGATTTAAACTCGCAGAACACACAATAAGCTGCCCAAAACATACTAAACACCGGAAATGGTATTACTACACAGCAGATAAGGTCTATAAACACAAGCACCATGAACGGACTGAAATATTTCTGCGCTTTACTTGCGGTCTTTCTTGTATCCAGTAGATGTGCGTGCCTCACCTCTCTTTTTTGCTTTAATAAGCCCGAAAACAAAATCTATTGCCATTGCACCTAGTGTAGCAGCAGAAGATAATGCAATCAATACTATATGCATCATCATGTGCTCCCTGATAAAGCTATACACTATATCTTTCATAATTTAATATAAACCGCAATATAAGTTGAAACAATCAATGCCATCTCAGCCCAGAATACCGGTTTCAAGCTTACAAGATCGTTGTAAAAACTAGAACTTGACTTTTTTCTTAATAAGGCTATACGCAATATAGCCAACATACACAAGCCAAAGCAATAGAATCCACTTGAAATTAAGCCATACCCATATCTGTGAAAATACAAGAAGCATAATTGCCCCAGCATAATGAGCGTTACGCTCAGATTTTTCCCCCTTGAAATTCGGAGAAATACCAACTAAAGTAATTCCTACTATGGTAAGGAAAATCAAGAACTGTGATGATTCCGAACTTACTTCAAGGGCAACAGGTAGCAATGAAAACCCTGTTGCAAGCATAACAAACGTAAACCACTTCTTGTGCTCAATCCTGTAATAAGTATCCGAAACTGAATAAGGTACTCCTGATTTTACAATTACTACAGCGATATAAATCGCAATAACAAACAATGAAATTAAGAATAGGACAGTCATATCACATAGATAAATTATTAAACAAAATACCAATTCCAACAGCAGCAAAAATCGTCACACATCCAGCAATAGACGCAAGAACATCAAACCAGCCAGCCTTATCATCCATGATAAATTTCTTTACAACAGACAGAAAAGCCAACTACCGTTGTGCCAATTATTACACATGATATTTTTCCCCATGAGTCTAAATCACCCTCCTGAAGAATTGATACAAAAGTGATAACTGCGCAAATCCACCCTCCTCCAAGGAAATGCAATACCTTGTCATTCCCTACCTTTTTTAATCAAATCATCTAATTCCTTCATATAAAATAAGATTTAATAAAACAAAAAGGCCCTCTGACAATGCACAATACATTATCTGAGGGGCCTTCACAAAGATATTGAATATATTATATCATATCTTTTTTTTTAGAAAATCCTATAATCACGACTAATCAAATATCACTGATATACAAACACATAACTCAATCCTAAATATATAATTCAACATTTAACGAATCTTTTTTCTCCCATCCTTCTTTCAACGATTCCTGTATATGATTCATAGCCTTCAAGTAAAAATCCTGTAAACTTTCAAGATTCTCAAATGTTTTATAATATGGCTCCTCATTAGTACCTAACTTGAAAGTTACTGGAAGATTCTGTCCGGAAGTCTGAACGGCAATGTCATATGCTGCCTTGTAGTTGAACTGGTTCTCATTCGACAGCCATACAGTATGACCTTCATATTCTAATCCTGAAAGTATCTTCTTATCTGTTTCAGAATTGTACCACTGAGATACGATAGAGCGTATTTCTTCAGAATCAGGCTTATGGTCAAGTTCCTCCTCCATGTATGAGCATGCCCCATCTTCACCTGCAACAACATCAAATCTTAGACGCCATTTGTTCTTAACTGGGTTTGTACATTCAAGTAACCTAATATCAGAATATCCTTCTACTCTCTTCATTTCACGTAAATTTATACTTAACCTTATTTCCGTCAAAGGTTTCAGGTTCCAGTACTGTCTCGAACGGAAAGCCATCCTCCATGTCAGAAATCTGGTCAAGGATTGCCTTCATTTCCTCCGATGCAGTGAAGAACTTCTTCCATTCTCCGGTTTTCTTTATCCTAATAGACACAAGATACCGTCCTTCTCCTTCAGATGTCTTAATGTCCGTCTCGTAGTCATGTACCTCTATCTCAAGATTTATCAACGTCTTGAGAGATACCGTTTGTCCTGGGAACCGTTTCTTTCCATCTGCAGGAGTATATACGACTCCCATTTCACTAAAATTTTTTTCATATCCTTATTTGTTAAATTTTTTTGAACAATCTACAACAATCCGCATGCTTGGTCATTCCGTAAAAAAGAAGCAATAAGCACATCCCTTCTCTTAGAGCTTTTTTACTTCGTGCATTTTTTCTTGCAAACTTTTTTCTTTTATTCTCTTCCTGAGCAATACATGGTCAGGAAATATAACATAGCCTATAAAGTCTATCCCTTGTTCTGTCGGGAAAACCCTGACGTTATCCTTTATCTCAAGATTTATTCCATCAAGCCTTTCCTTTTATTACGTTATAAATGGACCACAAATATTCCTTATTTGAAGATAGAACAACCATATCATCACAATACCTGTAATAATACTTCACACCTAACTCATCTTTCAGGTAATGATCCACAACAACAGACAGAAGAAGATTTCCAAGGCATTGCGAGCTTCTAAGTCCAATGCTGATACCTGAAGGCATCATACGGACAAACTTATCGAGAAGGCATATCAGAATCTTATCCTTAAACAAACGTTTTTACGCAATCCATCATTGCATCCTGGTCTATACTTTCATAAAATTTATGAATGTCCATTTTCAGACAGTATCTTGTTCCATCCACATCATTACGTATATCATCCCTGATATACTTCATCAGGTCGTGCATACCTCTTCCAACGATACTCGCAGAAGTTGTCCTTATGTAACGTGGTAACAAGTGTTTATCAACAACACGCATTACAGCATTAATAGCTATTCTTTCTCTCAAAGATAAAACCTGAATATGTCGAAGTTTTCCACCTTCAACAACATCTATATCTTGTATCCAGATATTTCAAAGCTCCCGTCCGCAAGAGACTCGGACAATCCCGTAAGTATTCTTTCCGTATCCTGTATAATACGCTGGCCTGACTGAGACTGTTTCCTTTTTGTCCCACGAAGAACCTGTTTGTAAGATTCATACATGTTCGAATACTCAACAACCTCACTCATGATGTTACCTATTCTCTTCATGCCTTCAATCACCGGGCCCAACTTCTTCGGGAAAAATCCCTACCAAACTCTACCCATTCAAGTTTTTTTTCAACTTTCCGGTACAAATACCGCTTTTGTTGAGGCTCATCCTCCTGGCATAAATCCATTATTTCCTTCTGATTGATTCCGAGACGAGAGCCGATATTCGTAAACGAGGACGAGGAATCGTTGCCGCAATTCGCGTACGAGACACCGCCATTCGCATTCGAGTTGTTGTTCGACCGGCACACCACACGGTTAGCAGCATTACTTACATTAAACTCATCACAATAATAAGTAGTCGAACTTCCTTTCTGTGAATGTACTCCTACTATATCCATGTACTTCTGATGATACATACCAGTACAATATCCACTAACTGTTCCGGACTTTACTTTACGTGTACTTCCATCTGGCATCTCTATCAGCAACTTATATTGTTCCTGCGTATTCGTATTAGGCAAAGAAACACCTGACAACCATTCATACTTATCACCGTACAAATTCTCATATCCCATGCAGTTTGTATTGTAAATGAGAGAATATACATTCTTTCCATCTTCATTTGGGCGTACATACCATGCATTGGAAGTCTGATGTGCTCCTCCATCTGAATTATAGCTTATGGTATCCTGCATACCAAGCAATGCCGTAGTTCCGATATTTCTCTGTTCTGTTGACTGTCCATATCCGCACTGGTCCTGAGAATCACGACGACCATAGAAAGCAAAAAACAAGTTAGCTATATCCTTGTGCATCTCCCAGTCAATAAGTTGAAGTCCCCTTTGCTTGGCATAATAGACGAAAATCACTCTGAGTCAATGAGCCAACACTTGCATTACCTGTAGCAGCCGAATACAATTTACTACCTATCGTACATGCCTCAAAGACAGCTACCAGACACGGTTCATGCTCAACCCAGTCAGGTTCCATATCTTCAATCTTATCGCTGTTGCTCAATACCACGCAATCAAATTCCGCATACTTATGAATAGTAAAGTTCAATTCCGTAGCCCCTTCCGGAACATCACAGATAATATACATACCATTGACAAACCTATTGTTTAGAGAATCTACAAAAACATCCTTCACTACATTCTTTCCGGAATCCGTAAAACATGACCCAATCATTGATGTACCAAGTACAGTCGGGAATCTCACTTTCTTATATCCAAACACGTTAACTTTACAGACAAGATAATTTGAATCCTGTGAATAAGCATCATCAAGATGCTGTCTTCCAACAGTCAGTTTATACCCTTCACGCACATTCTTTTCAGACTCAATCTCATCATAACCAATAACCTTACATTCCGATCTATCCGGCATTTCTTCATTCGAACTGAAACATGAATACTTCTTGTTATTCAGGTAGTCATTGATACCCTTATACCAATAATGAGGCTCATATATATACACGTCACCTTCAGTAGAATCCAACTTAGCCGGTGTTCCTGAAGCTGCTACTTCGGCATCCGCATAATAATTACTATCCTCATCATGAAGCTGGCATATAACCATCTTTCCTTCTGATTTCAGTTTACCAAGTACCCGATGTCTGTTTCTCCTGATAACTGATATATGAGCACTTGTCTGATAAGTATTGCCAAACTTGTATCCGGTCTCATTATCAAGGTTAGATATATTTGCATCGTCCGGAACTGTATCATCAAACTCAATCATAGTATATTGAGGCTGACGAATATTCAGCTCATCAAACCGTTCAGCATATTTAGCATACACTTCTTCATCAAGATACTTAGTCAGTTTGTAGTTGCCAACCAGCTTACACCTTGTATTTGTAGTGATACCTTGAGCGTCAATACCTCCAATACCAGAATCATACCAAACCTTCAAATCACTTCCGTCTCCTTCCAGATTAATTCCAGTTATACGAACATATTTCAATGCACCTTTAAGAGCGAACATCTCATCAAATACCTTTTTACCGTCTATAAGGGCACAATTTTCAATCCATAATCCTGTAAGATTATTCTTTGCATCAAATGTGATAGCATCCCATTCTATATATTGCATTGAACGCAGTACAAGAGTCTGGAAGTTTTCAGGAAGATGAAGTTTATTAATAAGCGCACCCTCAGCAAAGGTTATTGTAGACATCTTTGTACATCCGGATGCGTTCACTTCTTCCAGACGGTTGCATCCTGACAGGTCAAGGCTCGGAAGGTTGGTGTAGTTGACTACCTCAAGCTTACGCAGCATCGGTATCTTCGTACCAAGAACAAGCTCTGTCAGTGCGTATGTCTTTGCGTTGCCTCCAAGAATAGCTCCTCAAGAACAGGAAGCGTCGGAAGGCTCATGTCCGTAAATCCACCCCACGCAGACAGGTCCAGTTTCTTCATCCATTCACCACCGTACAGGTGGAATATTGTTCCAATGTTGGCCATCTGGTTATAAGTATAACTCCATTCCACATCTTTAGTAACCTTTTGATGCACCATTGTATCACCTTCACGACGGAATTCAAAATAGAAATCACGAAGCGGAGTAGCCTTTACTGTAGCACCTGCAGCACTATTTCCTTTGAACGATATATCAGTTGCTGTATATTGTCCCGTACTATATCTTGCATCAAATAACCCCATACGATTCGTTATCCACCAGTGACGGTGTGACTTACGACTACCTTGCATAGCTTCCAGGTACGAATACTTGACATTTGTAACTGAACCATCCTGATTTACTTCAACACCTAATGTCTTCGGCTCAACATATTTGTTCAAAGCATCAAGGTTATATATTCGTTCACAGAACTTTGCGCTCTGCTCGTCATCGAACATTTTAAATATAGTGCTGTTTGACATTCGTTCACGAATACGTCTGTACGCAGCCTGCAATTCTTCCGGGAACTGTTCACGAAGATTCTTCCACAATACACTATCATGACCAGCATAGGCATACACCGTCTTTTCTTCAGTTGAAAGCTCAGGATCGACAGTGTTTTCGTCCACATCCCAGGAATACTTCAGACGGCCGTCGTTACGCACACCCAAAATAGTATCGCAGTCATAGAATATCATATAGGCAAGAACCTTGTCTTTTTCCGGATCATACCAGAATCCCATCATCATGTTCTTCACGCGCTGGTCTACGCATCCCATTATTTCAGTAAACATATAATAGTCGCACAAATAGTCTACATCAAACCAGTCCGCGAGCTCAGCCTTGAATTTTTCACCGTCGTTCTGTGTGCTCTTTACCCACTTCACCAACGGCTCAAGATATTTCGGCTTACGGGTTCCAGCCTCATACTCGGCGTTTATGTCGTCATCATCCGGGAATCTCGCCTCAAATACCTTCAGCCAGTTCGGGGTACCGTCATCACCCTTTGTATCAAAATCATCATCCAGGAACATGCCCATCGGGTAGTCGTTGTTCAGGAACTCCCAGCACTCGGTCGGGTTAACGCCACTAAACTTATCTGCTACCCACGACTGGTCATGATAACCAGGTATATCGCAGAATCCAAATACAGCTTCTGTTGACTTGTCGTTATTGAAATTGAACTTGCCAAGGAACTGTGGAGTTTCGTCCAGGGTACCGCGGTAGAACAGGTAACAAGGTTCACCGTCGATGGTTGTTCGCACATCATATCCATATTCTCCTGAACAATGTGCCTGAGCAGGAGTCAACTCTCCTGCAGCAGTAAGGATATTCTGTACAATTTTTGCCATACCAGTGTTATGTGATGATGAGGATTCGGCAAAGTCAGCCTTAAGACAGAAACAATCCACAGGGGCTGCTGCCTTGTTGGATGTACCTGCCTGACGGAATGAGTATTTCGCCTCTTCCTGAAGCTCTCCTCCAACACCTTGTTCGTCACAGCCAAGATACAAATCACCGGCTACCTTGGAAGCATTCTTGAAATAAATGCGGTAGTTCTTTATCGGATATGCAAGTGATGAAGTTCCCTGCAGACGGATACATCCTCCCACGCACTTGAAGTTCAATGACTGGTTCCCTTTCACCACACAAAGCATCTCGTCCACATCATATTTCGGGTCTTTGTCGTTATTGACAGCCGCTTGGAGAACAGTAGGAACCCCATTGTCCTGCCGCCCGGTAATGATGATATAACGCATTCCGTCCGGAACACTGTCAACTGTAACATTTCCGTTGTCATCAATCACATTATTTGATTCATACAACGCAAACATGTCATCAACAGAATCCTGGTCAATCATATAACAATCCAAAATCTGAGAATCACTAAGATACGTATTATAAGCCCTCAACAGATACACATCTAACGTGGCACCGTCTGCTCCCATGGTAACAAACTGCGGGTCGGACTGGTAAATGCTATCAGAAGCAGACCTCTGTACAGAACCTGACATGATTCCGTTGATATACAGATATACCATCTCAGTATTCAGTTTCTCATATTCTGATGAACCAGATGCTGATTTAGGAAATGAGACAAACATTACCTCATAGACTTCGCCTGAAGCCATCTTCATGGATAATGAGGACTTACCTTTTAGTCTGCATTCTTGCTTCCTGTGCGGTGATTACAAAACCGGTTCCATCACCGTCAACGCATCTTATCAACTCAGCTTCATCATCCACAACTTCAGAGACCTTATACTTTACAGCAAAAGCAAAAGCGTTAGTTACGTTCTGGTCTGGTTGCCTTAACGGAGCATATTGAACGACAGCACGAGCTTTGTCATTCAATCTTAACGCATTTCCAATCCATCCGTCACCGCCCCATTTGAATCCTTCGAACACAGTTTGAATGCCGTTATAACTCCATTCTTCACGGTTGACATCATTATTATTTCTTCCCTGTGCAGAAAGTTTGAGAGTCATTCCGTCTGTGGGTTCACTTATATTGAGTTCACTCTTCTCTGCAATCAATCTGAAGCTGTATTCAGTTTTGCCTACAACAATCCGGCACTTCTGTTCTCCATAATTAGAAGCACGAAGCGTAAGATTCTGTACAACGAAAGGAACAGATGATGATGAGGCTACATCTTCACCAACATATACGATGGCATTTGTAGGAGTTTCTTTAGGATTATATGCGGCATAGGATAGTGTATATACATCAAACTGCTTTGTTTGTATGTAAGGCGTATTTTCTCCCAAGATAAGGCTTCCATCAGGATAGTCGAACCTTGCATATACTATCGGAGCATTATTATCAGTTTCTCTAACACCTATTGCAAAGTATATGCTGTTTGATTTAATTATATTATCCTCAGACAGCTCAAGTTCTACGACAAGCTGAACAGAATGGGTTCCATGTGACATTCCAGATGTATCTATACTGAATGATCCATTCGCTGTTGAAGCAGTTATACTTCTATCTTCCTTGTCAACACCATCAACGTAGCACCTTAATGTTTTGTTTCCTGCTCCTGACAGAGCATAAGGGATAGTGACACTATCTCCTCTATTGATAGATGTTGCAATATTGAATGAACTGGATAGAGTCAACTGAACCACATTGATTGTCCATGTAATTTGAGAAACCTGCATCTCTGCGCCTTCACCGACCTGAACCTTTACCCTTACAGTATTGGTACCTACTCCCATATACTTTGTCACATCAACAGTATTGCTGCTTCCTGCATAGATGTTACTTTCTAATGTATTGGTGTTAGCACCTTGTATGATTGTCACTATCGCCTTAGCCGGATTTCCCGTTGATTCTCCAGTCTCAGAATTGACATGGTCATACTTGTATGTCAATTTCACATCGTCTCCAATCTTTACAGTCTTGTTAGCTGTAACGCGAGTAAGAATTACCTTCGTTGCAAGACTGCTTCCGCCACCGGCACCGGAGAACTGGTCTGTAGTACTTATCACTTCACCACCTGCATTCAAAAGAGAGATAGAATATACCTTCTGATCACCCTCTCCTATCTCGTTCAATTGTATTCCTGACGCCACCGAGCCTGTATTCTTCTTTAACTCATTGAATACAGCCTTTCCACTTACAGGGTTAGTTGAATTTTCATTAACGGCCTGGTCCACTTCAACAACTGGTATCTCAAGGTCAACCTGTCCATGTTCATCCGGCGTCAACTCTTGAACAGAAATACCTTTTGTTATCTTTAATTTTTCTTAATCGCATCTCCACCTCCGAAACGTTCCCAGGCAGAAGGCTCAAGCCAGCTTCAATGCTGGTTCCTGAAAACGATAGTCCTCCCATTTACCTGCAGATACTTCGAATGTAATAATCTTACCCTTCTTATCTTCATCATCTATCTTGTCGTTTGCGATTGCCTGAAGTGCTGTTTCAATAGTGTAATACCCTTCTATCAATGGATGCTGCACAGAAACATTGTAGAATCCGCTTCCAGTACCTCCACCAGAAATCTGTTTTCCAGTTACTTTCAGTGCTCCAGTTTTCAATAGAATCACCGGTGAAAGTAACGTCAATCCATGAACCATCATCGGAAAGATAACGCACTTCAAACCCATGAATTCTGAGTTCTTCCGGAACAAGATTGACAGCGGAAACCAAATCTAATCTTTCGCCATTTTTAGATACATTTTTAAAGAAGATATTTTCATCAATCTTATCAGATAGTTCTTTCTTGGTATCAGTAATGCTCTTTTCAATCTCATTGAACTTCTTAAAAAGAGTAGAATTAGCTACAGGACGGTCTGAATCTTCAGATAGTTCCTTATCTGTAATAGTAATAAGCTCTCCTCCATCCTTCCATTTATTTGTCTCTGTATCCCAGTTATAGATGTGACGAGGATTTCCAACAAATGCATAGCAGCCAATAGTTCCCTAACCGACTGTAGAACTTCTTCAGATTCAAAATTACCTTTGAATTTAGATACATAATCAGAAGGATAACAAGCTGAAGTTAAAGTTATTCTATTATAATCAGGATTAGAACTTTCAACGCCAGAACATTTAAGAGTTAATACACCAGGATCTGATTCTTCTTCATTAGCAACAATCCTTCCAGTCAAATAAGGATTAATTGCTTCTAAATTCATTGAATAATTTTTTATTTACACTATCTTGTAAAAAAAATTACATTATATTTTCTTTCTATCTAACAGTGCTTCTCCACGTACCTCAAATGATAAAATAAAGAATGGGACAGTACATGGTATTTTAGTAACGTACTTATTACTTCCATCAAAATTTATAATTATACTATTTAAATCTAAATAATTATATTCAGTTACAACAGACTTTATCCCAATATTTTTTAATACTTGCGCTTGTTCTTCTTCCGATAATGATTGTTCGGTCTTAAAAAGTACATCATCT
>ENA-OPYV01000440-OPYV01000440.1-human-gut-metagenome-genome-assembly--contig:-NODE-440-length-11550-cov-1.895737_pt1 | contig 11550 bp, 18 predicted proteins | sample MGYA00242474_ERZ504485 | MGnify/ENA primary metagenome ERZ504485 (study PRJEB26092, sample SAMD00036263) | human gut metagenome | host: Homo sapiens | study: EMG produced TPA metagenomics assembly of...
GCTCCACCAATGTGCGCTACCTGCTGGCTCATGGCCGAATCCAGGACGCCAACGCCATTCTGGGTGCTCCGCACTCCATCGAGGGCGAAGTGGTGCACGGTGAGGAGCGTGGCCGCACCATCGGATTCCCCACCGCCAATCTTGGCTCCGACATTGCAGGCTACATTCCGGTCGACGGCGTCTATGCCGGTTGGCTGGTAGATGGTGAGAACCGCTGGCCTGCCGCCATCTCCATTGGCACCAAACCCACCTTCAGTGAAAAAACCGGCCTTAATGAGCGTGTGGTGGAGGCCTACTGCATCACTGAAGAATGGATCGACCTGTACGACCACAAGGTTCGCGTCGAATTCGTCGGCTTCCTGCGCCCGCAGGTCAAGTTTGATGGCCCCGACCAACTCGTCGACGAACTCAAGCGCAACGTCGAGGAGACCAAGCGTCTTACCGCCTGAGGCATATCTCAGGGCTATTTACGCACTCCCAAGGCGTCTAATGCGTCGGACAATGTGTTGGACTCCACCAGCTGAAGTCCCTCGACATGCACCGGCTTGCGCAGTGGCGGAATGACCGCGTGGTGAAGCCGAGGCGTGCGGCCTCGCGAAGGCGATATTCCATACGCGGTACCGGGCGCACCTGACCGGTCAGGGAAATCTCACCAATGGCGCACGTGCTCGCGCAATGGGTTTTGACGTGGCGGCGCTCGCCAGTGCCGCCACTATCGCCAAGTCGGAACCGGGCTCCTTGGCCTGGCCCCCGGCAATAGTGGAGATATACAGGTCGTTGGACAGCAGGTTGAGCTTGCTGTGACGGTAGAGCACCGCGACCAGCATGGCGATACGGCTGGGGTCCACGCCATTGACCGCACGACGGGGTGTGGGCAGCACCGACGTGGTGACCAGAGCCTGTACTTCGATAGGCAGACTGCGATGCCCATCCAATGTGAACGTCACGCAGGTGCCTTCCACGGGTGCCGCGTTGGCCGCATCAGGGCCGTCTCCAGACAGGAACAATCCGGCGGGATCGGTGACCTCTTCGATGCCCTCACCGCTCATGTCGAAACAGCCGACTTCATCGGTCGGGCCAAAACGATTCTTCACCGCTCGCAGCATTCTCAGCGCAGTCTCGCTGTCGCCTTCGAATTGGCAGACCACATCGACCAGATGCTCCAATGTGCGCGGGCCTGCAATCGAACCGTCCTTGGTCACATGACCAACCAGAAATACTGGAATGTCAAGTGTCTTAGCGGTATCTATCAGCGCGCTTGCCACTTCGCGCACCTGAGTCGAACCGCCGGAAATGCCATCGACCTCCTGCGAGACGATGGTCTGCGCCGAATCCACAATGGCCAAGGCCGGCTTGTTCTGTTCGATCAGCCCCAATACTGTGGACAGGTCGGTGGTGGAGGCCAGTAACAAGTTCGGCTCCACCGCATTGATGCGGGAAGCGCGCAAACGAACCTGCGCCTGTGATTCCTCGCCGGAAATGTACAGCACGGTGTTGGCGTGCTGTTGATGATGCGTTGCCCCGCATCGGCACCGTGTTCCGATGCGTTGCCCTGCGCCCGGCCCGACTGTTGGGCACGACCGCTGACCTGCCCCTCGGAACGTACTGTCTCCCGCCACAACGCGCGCGATATTGCCGGCCGTCTGCAACAGCAATGTCGACTTGCCGATACCCGGTTCGCCCGCTATCAGCGTTACTGAACCCGGCACCACGCCACCGCCGAGCACACGGTCGAATTCGGAAAACCCGGTACCGAGCCGCTCGACGCTTTCCGTGCCCACTTCGGTAATCGGACGGGCTGCAGATCTGGCGTTGTTGGCAACCGTAACCGACTGCGTGCGTGATGTTCGGCCGGGAGCGGCCGTGCGAGAGCCTGCCGCCGACCGAGCTCGTGAAATTCCTCGACCGTGCCCCACTGACCACACTCGGGGCAACGGCCGTACCACTTCGGCCCGTTCCAACCGCATTCGGAACATACATACTGCACACTTGATTTCGCCATGGTCTCACCCTAACCCAAACACCAGCGGACGGTAAATTTTTTACCGTTCACAAGAGTTTCACGCGGCTTGCGCACAACGACTAAAAATTACGGCCGCCTAGCGTCACGCGGCTGTGAGAGAATCGGGGCATGACTAATAGTGAGAACTCCTCGACCACGCAATCCCATGGCAAGTTGATTGCAGTGGTGGTTGCCGCAGCTGTTGTGATTATCCTGGCAGTGCTTTCGGCCTTTGTGTGGCCGGGTTGGGCCATCCAGAAGAATGATGGCACCTCCACTACCACCCAAAACAGCCAGCAGAAAACCGAATCATCCAGCCGACCAAGCCGACCATCGACGCCACAGCTTTGCCGGATGATGCCAGTGAGCTGTTGAAGGCCATGCCGGGCAGCGTGCTGAATTACGCGCGTACCAAGGCGGATGCCTCCACGACGTGGAATTCCGCGTCGCCGCTCGAGGAGTACACTCTGACCTACTCCACTGGTGATGCCGCCAAGGATGTCACGCTGGTCGCCGCGCAGTGGTCGTCGGCGGACAATGCCAAGACCCAGTACGATGCGTTGGTCGCTGCGCAGACCGGCGATGAGTCGGCATCCGGCAACGTCAAGGTTTCCGGCAACGTCACGGGCGCGTACGTGGTGAAGGCCGATGCCTCCAACAGCAAGAACGCCGTTGCCATCTGGCAGAACGATACCGTGGTCTTCCAAGCTACCGGCACCAAGGAAGCGGTCGATCGCTTCTACCAGAAGTTCCCGATGTAGCATCTAGTATCGGCTGTCAGCTGCTGCACAAACTTATGAACGTTGGGGCATCCACATTGCTGATGTGGATGCCCCAACTGCGTTCAGGGCATATGCGGACTATCGGCAACATACTGGTTCCCTCTGTCTGGCAACACGTGTATTATGGTGCGAGTTGCAACTTTTACGATTAATCGAAATGGAGGCTTCAGATGGGTTCTGTCATCAAGAAGCGCCGCAAGCGCATGAGCAAGAAGAAGCACCGCAAACTGCTGCGTAAGACCCGCCACCAGCGTAAGTAGTCTTACCTGCAATCAAGGCATTAGAAACCCCGTGATCGTTATGGGTCGCGGGGGTTTCTCTTTTGCTTGGCTCTTTGCCTTGTTCGGGCAACAGTAAAGCCCGCACCTGCGATGTGCAGATGCGGGCTTGGAAAGCTTAGTGATGTGAGACGATCACTTGTTGGCGTTGGTCATCACGCGCGGGCGTTCGGGTCGCCGACGATGACCTTGTCGACCATGTTGAGGAACAGGCCGTGCTCCACCACGCCGACCGTGTTGATGAGGTCTTCGGCCAGCTCCTGCGGGTGATCGATGCGCTCCAGGTGCAGGTCCACCACGAAGTTGTTCTCGTCGGTGACCATTAGAAGGACAGACAGTTGTTCCTGATGAAACATACTTCCGTCCAGACCTGATCGTAACAGATACAGTTTACGCTCCAAGAGAGACAGAAACATTAAGACTTGCTAAGAAAGCTGGATGTAAGACAATGAACGGTCTTGGAATGATGTTATTCCAGGGTGATGCTGCTTTCCACTTATGGACAGGAAAACATATGCCGATCGACCATATGAAAGAAGTATTAGATATCAAATATGACTAAGATCAGTCATAACCATATAGCAAACGAGAGGAATTATTAAAATGGATAAAAAATACATACCAAGTGCCTTAGTTCTTTATCTGAACTATTTCATTCATGGAATTGGATGTTCCATCTTAAGTCAGCAGGTAGTAAAAGAAATGCTCGCAAGCCAGTGGGGATTAAAAGATGTTATGGCAGTAACTTCCATTGCAGCAGCATTAGGATTGGGACGTTTGATCTCCCTTCCATTTGCAGGACCTTTATCTGACAAATTAGGCGTCGTTTATCAGTGATCATTGGATGTGCTTCATACGTTATTTTCTTAGTAGGGATCGCATTCTCACCAAACACAACAATTGCTTATATCGCAGCAGTTCTTGGTGGTATCGCGAACTCATTCTTAGATACAGCAACATATCCAGCTGTAACTGAAATTATTTACAAATATACAGGTATCGCAACAATGGGGATCAAATTCTTCATTTCTGTTGCACAGTTATTAATGCCTTTCTTCTTAGGTATTGTAGCAGGAACAAGCATGTCATACTTAATGCTTCCAGTTATCGCTGGTGTATGCATCGGTATCATGGGAATCTTAGCAATCTTTGCTCCATTCCCAGCAACATCTGAAGCAGGAAAATCTGAATCTTTCATCAGCAACTTAAAGAATGCACATTTTTCTATCGAGAGTATTGCATTGATCCTGATCGGATTCACAAGTACAGCTACATTCCAGTTATGGTTAAACTGTGCTCAGACATTTGGTACTGAAATTGCAAAAATCCCATCTCAGAACGTATCTGTGATGCAGACATACTATTCTGCAGGTACAATGGTAGCATTATTCGTAACAAGTGTATTGATCACAAAATTCAAACAGGTAAGATTCCTAGTGATTTATCCAGCAATCTCTCTTGTAATGTTAGCATTAGTTTACATTATTAAGACACCTATGATCTGCTATGTTGGAGCATTCGTGATCGGATATGCAGCAGCAGGCGGAGTACTTCAGATGGCAACAGCCGTTGTAAATGATCTGTTCCCTAAAATCAAAGGAACAATCACAAGTTTAGTTATGATCGCATCTAGCTTATGTAACTACACAATCTTAACAGCAGCTGCAAAAATGACATCTACAAGCGTAATCATGATGAATATCGTAATTACAGCAATCGGAATCTTATTAGCACTTTTCGTAAACGTACGTTATGGTGTATTATTAAAGAATGCAGAAGAGGCATCTAAAAATTAAATTAGTATTGGTAATAGGAACTCCCGAGGTTTATGCTTCGGGAGAAGTTCGGACAATAGGAGGAAATTGTCAATGAATACAGTAAAAGTAAGAAATATTGAAATCGGAAGCGGAGTTCCTAAAATCTGTGTACCTATCGTAGGTGTTACAAAAGATGAAATCATCGCAGAAGCGAAAACATTTTGACAGCATCCCTGTAGACGTTGTGGAATGGCGTGTTGACTGGTTCGAAGGAGTATTCGAATTTGATAAAGTAGAAGACGTATTAAAAAGACTTAAGAGAAGCTTTAGGTGAAACACCAATCTTTTCACATTCCGTACATCAAAAGAAGGTGGAGAAAAAGCAATCGAAGCAGAACCTTACAAAGAATTAAACATCGCTGCTGCAAAAACAGGATATGTTGATCTTGTAGATGTAGAAGCATTCACAGGTGATGAGATCGTAAAAGCAATCGTAGCAGCTGCTCATGAATGTGGAGTAAAAGTTGTTGCATCGAACCATGATTTTGACAAAACACCTGAAAAAGATGAAATCGTAAGAAGACTTTGCAAAATGCAGGAACTTGGTGCTGATATCCCTAAGATCGCAGTTATGCCAACTTGCAGACGTGACGTATTAACACTTCTCTGTGCAACAGAAGAAATGTATACAGAACATGCAGATCGTCCGATCATCACAATGTCTATGGCAGGAACAGGCTGATCAGCCGTCTTTGCGGTGAAGTATTCGGATCTGCTCTTACATTCGGAGCAGCGAAAAAAGCATCTGCACCTGGACAGGCAGCAGTCAATGACTTAAATAATATGCTTCAGTTCCTTCATGAAAATCAGGGATTATAAGAACTGAATCTTTAAAAATTAAATGTAGAAGAGGAGAAGATTCTTGGTTATTCTTTTCCTCTTTTTTAAATACATAAAAAAATATTTGCTGAAATCCTATTTTTTCAGTATAATTTAGTAGAGCAAATTGTTAAAGTTTTGCCATAGTTTGTGAAAATAAAAGACTTTTGTTATAGAAAGTAGAAAGAGGTGAATCATGCTAAAATGGCTTGATGAGAATCTGGAAGAATTTCTAATGGTAGCATTATTGATCGCCATGACAGTGATCATGGGAATTCAGGTATTTGCAAGATATGCACTTGGAGCGTCCCTTTCATGGTCAGAGGAACTGACAAGATATTTATTTATCTGGTCAGGCTTTATCAGTGTTAGTTATTGTACTAAGAAATGTATTTCCATTAAAATCGAACAGTTTGTAGCAATGTTTCCAAGAAGAGGGAAAGCATTGTTCAAAGTGGTGAACCACACGATCGAACTTGCCTTGTTTTTATATCTGATTCCATATGCAGTTCTTTATTTAAAGAGTGCATTTGAAAGTGGACAGGTAAGTCCCGCATGTCAGATTCCAATGTATTATATTCAGGCAGCCCCGCTATTTAGTTTTGTTTTAGTAGCATTTCGTATCGTCCAACGTTGGATCATTGAATTTAAGATTGTGATCCGCAAAGATAGAAGAAAGGAGGAAAATAAATGTCAGCAGCAGTCGTATTTTTACTCTTCTTTATTTGTCTGATCATTGCAATTCCGATTTCGATCGCCCTTGGGATCGTATCTGTACTTCCAGGAGCATTTGATCCATCATTTACAGCAAGTGGGACATTTGTCATTCGTTCTATGCTTGGAGGAATTGATAGTTTCCCATTACTTGCAGTTCCAATGTTTGTATTATCTGGAATGATCATGGCAAAAGGGGGAATCTCTAAGAAGATTTTTGACGTTTTTTGCGTTTTTTATAGGAAAATTAACGGCAGGAATGCCATGTGCAGTAATTGTAACCTGCTTATTTTATGGAGCAATCTCAGGATCTGCACCTGCAACTGTAGCAGCAGTAGGAAGCATGACAATTCCAATCTTAGTTCGTTTAGGATATGACAAGTCATTTTTCAACAGCAATCGGTAGCAGTTGCGGGCGGGCTTGGAGTTATCATACCGCCAAGTATCCCCATTTATATGTATGGTATGGCATCTGGGGAATCTGTAAGTGATCTGTTTATGGCAGGAGTTGTACCAGGATTATTGATTGGTGCCTTATTGATGGTGTATGCCATTTATTATTGTAAAAAACATGGAGAAGATAAGGAAAAGATCGCAGCAGAGATCGATCAGTTACATGCAAAAGGATTTATTGGAGTATTTAAAGAAAGCTTTTTTGCAATCTTAAGTCCGGTTATCATCCTTGGATGTATTTACACAGGAATCGCATCCCCAACAGAAGCAGCGGTTATTTCTGTATTTTACTCTTTAGTAGTCAGTTTATTTATCTATAAATCCATGAAATTTAAAGATATCTGGGGAATCATGGTAGAAGGTGTGAGAACATATGCACCTATTCTGTTTATCTTGGCAGCATCCATTGCATTCTCAAGAGTATTAACATTGATGCGTGTACCACAGTCCATTAGTGCATGGATCTTAGGTAACTTCCATAATAAGATTGTGATCTTGCTTGTGATCAATATATTCTTGTTGATCGTAGGTATGGTCATGGATACGACACCAGCGATTCTTATTTTGACACCAATTTTATTACCGATCGTTACAGCAATCGGTATGAATCCGATTCATTTTGGTGTTATGATGGTTGTAAACCTTGCAATTGGTTTCGTTACACCACCAATTGGAGTCAACTTATTTGTGGCATCATCCTTAACGGATATTCCAGTGATGAAGATCGCACAGAAAGCAATGCCGCTGATTATCTGCTTCCTGATCGCATTACTTCTGATCACATTTATTCCACAGATCAGTCTGGCACTTTTATAAGGAGGTTTAGGATTTCATGAGAAAATCATAAAAGATCCGTCGTAGTTCTTCTTGCAGGAGTCTTATTATTCAGTTTATCCGGATGTAAGAAGAAACAAAAGAAAGACGAAGTACAAAGATATGCATGGCCGCTTGGAACTTCCAGTCCGGAAGATACGGTAACACAGCTTTATGCAGAGAAGTTTGCAAAAGAAGTTTCCAGATTAAGTCATGGAAAGATGAAGATCGAAGTTTATCCAAACAGTACGCTCGGAGGAGACCGTGAGCTTCTTGAGAGTTGTAAAGATGGGGATATCCCATTTGTCGTACAGAATACTGCACCACAGGTAACATTCCTTCCAGATACCGCAGTATTTGACCTGCCAAGTGCATTTACAACGATCCAACAGGCACGAGCAGCTGTTGATAATGAAGAGTTCTATCAGAAGATGGAGAAAGTATATCAGAAGGGTGGATACAAATTACTTGGATATGCCGATCAGGGATTCCGTGTTATGTCTACCAATAAGAATGTTAAGAGTATTAACGACTTCAAAGGGCAGAAGATTCGTACGATGGAGAACAGCTATCATTTGAAGTTCTGGAAGACACTTGGAGCGAATCCAACACCAATGACGTTCAGCGAAGTTATATCGGACTTCAGCAGGGAACGATCGATGCACAGGAGAATCCTTACGAAGTTATCGTTTCCAGCAAATTATATGAGCAGCAGGATTATGTTGTAGAGACAAACCATCTGCCACATTATATTTCGCTGATTGTCAGTGATGAATTCTATAACAGTCTGTCAAAAAGACCAGCAGAAGATCATCAATCAGGCATCGCAGACAGCGAAAGTGTATGCAAGAGAAGCATCTGACAAGAGAATCGCAGACCGTATCAAAACCATTGAAGACAGTGGTACAAAGATTGTGAAACTTGATGCAAAGACACAGAAAGAGATGCGTAAGCAGGCACGGCCAGTTTATGATGCGATCAAGAAGAATATCTCAAGAGATATTTATAATGCATATTTAAGCGGTGCAGAGAAATAAAATGAATGATATGAGACTAGAATTTTTGAAAAAACTGGTCTCATATTTTGTTTTCTTCTTGCTAATTGTAAAAAGCTGTTATAAAAATAAACAAGATTGAACAATGTAAAGATGTAAAAAGGAAGATAAATTATGTTTCAGAAATTCTACCCGTCCGAAGATATCAGAAGTACTTATGATATTGATTTCGAACGATACTACAAAGAAGGATATCGAGGAGTGATCTTTGATGTCGATAATACGTTAGTACCACACAATGCACCAGCAGATGAACGTGCAAAGAAGTTATTTAAGAGACTGGATGCGATGGGGATGCAGTATTGTTTTACAAGTAACAACAAAGAACCAAGAGTGAAGCGTTCTGCGAGGCAGTCGGTGGGAAATATTATGTATACAAAGCAAATAAACCATCGATCAAAGGATATGAGACAGCAATGAAACTGATGGGAACGGATAAGAAGAATACATTCTTCGTTGGAGATCAGTTGTTTACAGATGTTTATGGAGCGAACAGAACAGGTATACATAGTATTCTTGTAACACCGATGAATCCGAAAGAAGAGATTCAGATCGTCATAAAGCGTTATTTTGAAAAGATTGTGTTGTGGCAGTACCGTAAGAAAAACATTAATGAAATAATAAAAACATGGGTCAGATCTTTGTTATCTGGTCCATGTTTTTTATATATTTACAATATATTTCTTATCTTTTAAAGAAAGGTTTGAAATCAAAATTATGATCTTAGATGAAATCCTGACGTTCTAATGCAACTAAAAATGTCACGACCTTCTTTTACACCTTCGATGATACGACGTGTCTGAGCACTGTCACCGATATTAAGTACTTCAACACCTTCATAGATGAAGTGGTTGTATAATTCCTGAAGAGAAGGAGTTGCAGACTGCATTCCAAGACATACAAATCCATAATCGAAGTCTAATTCAAGATCTTTATAGTCATGTCTTACAATAAAGCTGTGATCTTTAACTTCTAATAAAAGAAGCATTTGGATACTGATTTACTTTATTCTTATTCATGAATTCGATAGAACCAGTCTTAGTGATAAAGTCAAGGTTCTCACCAAAGTGAGATTTCTGCTCAACGATCGTTACATCAGCTTTTCTAGGAACAAAGAATTCAACAACGTCAAGTCCTACGTTACCACCACCGATCACAACAACTTTCTTACCAGATAAATCTTCTGGATAAGAATCTACGTGATCTACCAGATCAAAGATCGTAGATACATTTCCTGCTTCTAAGTTCTCTTTTAATCCAGGGATATTTGGAAGAAGAGGAACGGATCCTGTTGCGTTAACAACGATATCTGGTTTGAACCTTCGATAAATTCGATAGAAGCTTCTGTATTCTTACAGATAAACAGGTTCTTAAGTTTCATTGCACGACGTCTAAGTACTGAGGGAAATATCCAAGACGCTGTTGTTAGGCATCTTTCCTACACGTCTGGCAAGTCCACCGAGTTCTCCTGATTTCTCGATCAGAACAGTTGCACATCCAACTTCAGCAGCTGTGCATGCAGCTTCAAGACCAGCAGTACCACCACCAACAACGACAACGTTACATGGTTTCTTTAATTTCTTATCTTTATATAATGAACCTGAAACAAGAGCAGGATTGATGCTGCATCGGATAGGTTCATCCCCTAATGTTGCTGTACATCCATTGTTACATGAGATACAACGATTGATATCATCTGTGTTACCAAACTGAACTTTATTTACCCATTCAGGATCAGCGATCAGTCCACGTCCGATTGCGATCAGATCTGCTTCACCATCTTCAAGAATACGGTTTGCAACTTCTGGTTCACGGATATTACCACTTGTCTGACAAGGTTTTCCAGTCTTTTCTTTGATTGATTTAGACATATAAGATTTCATCCATCTGGAAGGTAATCTGCATCATACTGGTACTGGATAGAACATGTAAGTCCAGCAGAAACATCAAATACATCAACGTAATCTTTGAAATATTCAACGATCTCTAATGTATCATCTAATGTGTTACCACCTTCAGCAAGTTCATCAGCACTGATTCCTAAGAAGATAGGAATATTTTCACCAACTGTCTCACGAACAGCTTTTAATACTAATGTAGTGAAACGTGCACGATTCTCTTTAGATCCACCAAATTCATCAGTACGGTCATTTGTTGTTGGAGATAAGAACTGGTTTAATAAATAACCATGTCCAGCCTGAATCTCAACAGCATCAAATCCTGCTGTAACTGCACGTTTTGCTGCTTCAGCAAATTTATCAACGATCGTGTAGATTTCATCTGTTGTTAAAGCACGAGGAATATCACCACCAACTCTGGATGGAATATCAGATGCAGATACTGGTTGGATGTTTGTTATTTTACCATTCGCTGCAGAACCAGCATGATTTAGTAAGATACTGATCTTAGATCCACAGTCATGGATGCTTTCACATAATCTGTATAATCCAGGAATATAATTATCGTGGTCGATACGAAGCTGGTATGATCCGCTTGCTCCTTGTGGTGAATAAACACTCGCAGCTTCAATCGTGATCAGACCTGTTCCGCCCTTTGCACGCTGTTTATAATAATCAATGATTCTTTCATTTACTTCTCCCGGTATGCTCAGCAAAATTTGTTCCAATGGGAGTCATGACAATTCTGTTCCTTAATGTCATAGATTTTACTGTGTACGGTTCAAATAATTTACGGAAATTCTTTGCTGCCATAATTATGATCCTCCAATTTGTTTAATAGTTTTCTAAAAATAATTATAGCAAAGTAGATATATAAATGCAATGAAGAATATGGTATACTATCCATAAATAAATTTTA
>ENA-OPYV01000441-OPYV01000441.1-human-gut-metagenome-genome-assembly--contig:-NODE-441-length-11524-cov-2.831359_pt1 | contig 11524 bp, 17 predicted proteins | sample MGYA00242474_ERZ504485 | MGnify/ENA primary metagenome ERZ504485 (study PRJEB26092, sample SAMD00036263) | human gut metagenome | host: Homo sapiens | study: EMG produced TPA metagenomics assembly of...
TGGTATAAAGTGGGATTGCCATCGCTCAACGGATAAAAGCTACCCTGGGGATAACAGGCTTATCACTCCCAAGAGTTCACATCGACGGAGTGGTTTGGCACCTCGATGTCGGCTCATCGCATCCTGGAGCTGTAGCAGGTTCCAAGGGTTGGGCTGTTCGCCCATTAAAGCGGTACGCGAGCTGGGTTCAGAACGTCGTGAGACAGTTCGGTCCCTATCCGGCGCAGGCGGAGGAAATTTGATAGGAGCTGTCCTTAGTACGAGAGGACCGGGATGGACGGACCGCTGGTGTATCTGTTGTACTGCCAAGTGCATAGCAGAGTAGCCAAGTCTGGAAGGGATAAACGCTGAAGGCATCTAAGCGTGAAGCCCCCCTAAAGATAAGATTTCCCATACCGAAAGGTAGTAAGACCCCTTGAAGACGACGAGGTAGATAGGGCAGAGGTGGAAGTACGGTAACGTATGGAGCTGACTGTTACTAATCGGTCGAGGCTTTAACCAAAGAAGGCTGAAGTGTAAGAGATGTAGAAAGATTCTTGTATGTTGTTTTGAAGGTATATGATATAATAAGAATAGACCTTATAATAATCCTCGATAGCTCAGTTGGTAGAGCACACGGCTGTTAACCGTGCTGTCGCTGGTTCGAGCCCGGCTCGGGGAGTTAAATACTGAATAAAGTATTAAGACCGTGAAGCGGTCGAACAATCAGGCTCCATGGTCAAGTGGTTAAGACACCGCCCTTTCACGGCGGTAACACGGGTTCAAATCCCGTTGGAGTCATCTTTTTACGGAAAGAGCATATAATTTAATGTGGCGTCGTAGCCAAGTGGTAAGGCATGGGACTGCAACTCCCTGATCACCAGTTCAAATCTGGTCGACGCCTTTTAGAAGCACTAATTTTAGTGTTTCTTTTGTAATTTAATATCGCGGGATGGAGCAGTCTGGTAGCTCGTCGGGCTCATAACCCGAAGGTCGTTGGTTCAAATCCGGCTCCCGCAACTAAGAAAGACTTTAGAGAATATCTAAGGTCTTTTTCTTTTTGTAAAAATCTTAGGTATAAAAAAGAAATAGTACACCAGATTTCCGTTTAATAGAAATTTAGTGTACTATTTCTTTATCTTTTTATTTTAAGATATCAAATTTTGTTTTCGTTACTTTTTTCTTTTTCTCCATCATTTAAAAGAGGAGAAACGCACAAATATTTACTTTCATCCAGATCCAAAGGGACGGTAGAGATAATAAAATCATATTGTTTTAAATCTTCATCATGCAATTTATGTAAAGAAATGATCTTTTTAACATCAATTTCAGAAAATTCTCGTTCCAGACGGCTTCGCAGCATCTTGGAAGAACCGATTCCGGTAGAACATACGACCAAAACAGAAATCGAAATTCTTGCTTAGATAATCCATAGATGCAATAAAATAAATAACAATATAACCTATTTCATCTTCAGGGATTTTTATAGGCTGGAAGATATTACGAAAGCTTTCTTTCACGATTTCATAAAGTTTTGGATCAGACTGATAAATATCTTCTAACATTGGATTTGTTACGGTAATACCACTTTGAATCCGTTCCATTGCCATATTAATATGTAATAGAAGATTTTTCCGCAAGATTCTTGTCTTCGCTAAATGGAAAATGAAATTTCTTTTCAATTTCATTGATCAGGCTGCTGATATGATCAAGATTCTGAAAAGCAGAAATCTGTTGATTCAATTCATAGTGTGAACGTCCAACGTATAGATGGATCATCCAATGAAAATAATCCCGTTCATTATCGTAAAGCTGAATTTTAAAATCAACTTCAAGAATTTTGAGGATATCTTGACGAAAAATGATCTTCATAATCTGTATTTGAGTCTTGGATCGTTAGTTTTAAGATATCCTCTTGATCATTTATATAGGAATGTCGTTTAATAAAAATAGCGATCAAGACAAGAAATTCCTGAAGTTCTTTATCTGAAATATTTAGATGCCTTTTACGAATAACGTTTTGCATTTTCTGATAAAGAACTTTTAAAGGTTCTTCGTAGTCAAAATTCTTTAAAAGATCAATAAAATGGTTTGGTCGATAATTGTTGTCTTTCAGCCAGTCAAAAAAGTTATCAGGAGCAATATTTTGAAGTAAGACATTTACAAATAAATGCCTTTTTGGAATTTCATGGCCAGTTAATCGGACTCCTTCACTTTTCTTGGTTTCAAATTTGAACATTATGTCCCTGAAGTTTTTCTTTCATAGACTGATAATCATTTCGAATTGTCTGAGAAGAAGTATTTAGATCAATTGCAAGAGCTTGAGTTTTGATATAATCATCTTCGTTTAATAAAGTCAAAAGAATGATATCAACACGCTCTTTGTTGGAATAATTTTGTTCTGTTTTGACTTCTTCAAAAGCACTGTTTAATCGTTTAAGATTATAGAGCGATCCAAAGATCATAAAACCGTTTCCAGAAGAATTATCTAAAGTAAGATCATATGATTCTATGATCTCGGTAACTTCAGGATCTGTCGATAAATGGTGCGTTCAGTAACACCAAGCTTCTTAGAGAGAGCCGATACGGTTAACGGACCATTTGCATTCATTAAATTTTCAATGATTTCTTTTGAACGATCTGAGATCAGCATAACTCACCTTTTCTTTCTAAATAGTTTCACCCTGGATATCAGATTGAAGATTATCAATTATTGTATATAATTGATCCAGAGAATATTTTATTTTTAATCTTATTATAAAAATAAAATAATGCGTTTGGCAATAGGTTCTTCTTTCTTGATCTTACAGACAGTTTCCATAAGATTTAAAGCATCTTCTCCTTCCATAAAATGAAAGTGCAAGTGCAATTGCAAATGAAAGATATACTGGGGTAATATGTAGTGCTTCACAGCTTCTTGCAGCGCCGATCAGACGATCTGAAGGTTGAAGCTTTCTCATAGGATCACGTGCAACGCGGGTAACGGTGTCTCTTAAATAAGAATTTTTAAAACGATGCAGTAAATCATTCATATGAGCATTTAACTTTGAGAAAGGTACCTGATATTTTTCTGAAAGCATCATACAGCTTTCTGTCATACAGCCACGTACGATAGACTGAATATAAATATCATGGGCAGCCTCATGAATATAGGTTTTATTTAAATATTGTCCTAAAAAGGCCGTTGTGACATGGGCCATGTTGTGAACATATAATTTACGTTCCAGATAGTAATGGAAAGGTTCATAAGGAATGATCTTCTTATATTCAGGAATCATCCCTTTGAAAGCAGCTTTATCAACTGGAAGGAAATCATAAGGTTCTACACGAACAGCCAATGGATGTTCATCTTCTGGAATCAGATCAGGATCTGCAGGTGGAACCATCCTCCGATGGAAGTTTCTACAAGACCAACATTTTTCTTCAAACAGAGCATGTTTATCTTCTGGAAGAGCTTTTAATAAATAGTCTCGTAACAGTACATCAGCATCCATCAGATTCTCACAGATTAAGATATCCAGAGTATTCGAAGATTCTTTCTCCCAACGCTTTAAAAGTCCTTGTGCAATGACAGGAGCCACTTTCTCAAGGACTGCAGCACCTAAAGCAGTTGCTATAATATCAGCGTCAGCGATTTCATTGCTGACAGCTTCAGAGTCTTTTCCATCCACAGCACGGATATTTTTGGTCCAGTGAACAGGTTGTTCCTCGTTCATAATAATCTGAGGATAAGTTTTCTCTTTGTTGATCAGATGGATCACGTCATCGTTTACATCGATAAAAACGACTTCATAGCCGATTTCAGAGAATAATGCGCCAATAAAGCCACGGCCAATGCTTCCAGCACCATACATAACAGCTTTCATAAAAATTCCTTTCTATAGTCATATCTTTGTATTGTGATAACATCAAAGACTAAGGAGATAAGTCCTTAGCCTTTGATAATGTGTTCATTGATTGTTTAATTATAATTCATTTTTAAATCTTTCAACTAAACTGATCATACTCAGGAGCTTTTAGGTAGTTTGAAATAGATAAATGTTGTTTATTAGGCTGGGCAGCTTTTGCTGTTCCAGTTAATTCTACATGAGTGATGACCAGGTCAGTATCATCAGGAATCTTTGAGATTGCTGTATTGATAACTTCAATTGGAAGATTTGCGGCTTTTACTTTTTTCTTTAATGCTGCTGCAGACATTGCAGAAGATCCCATTCCAGCGTCACACGCAACAACGATTTTTTTAATATTTTTGATATCTATTCCGGCAACTCCAAGACTACTGTCATTTGTTATTGCAGTAGATTCATTTGAACTAGCAGAAGATCCCATTGCTTCTTTTGGTACTACAGATTCTCCGAGAGATGTGTCTCCACCTTTTGCTACCATACGTTTTACGAAAATAGCATTTAATAAGAATGATACAACACATGATAATACGACGCTTAATAAAACTCCGAACATACAGTTCTTAGGTGAAAGAGCTACGACAGAGAAGATACTACCAGGAGATGGTGTGGCAACAGTACCAACATTTAAGAATGTAAGTGTTCCTGTTCCGACGATACCACCAGCGATCATACCAATGATCGTTAATGGGTTTGCTAATACATATGGGAAGTAAACTTCATGGATACCACCGAAGAAGTGGATCAAGATCATTCCAGGAGCAGCTTCTTTCATTTCTCCTTTTCCGAAGAACCAGTAAGCTAATAATAATCCAAGACCAGCACCAGGGTTTGGCACTAATAGGAATAATGCGGAATGTCCTAAAGTCTTAACCTGTTCATAACCAATTGGTCCGAAGATACCATGGTCTAATGCGTTATTTAAGAATAATACTTTGGCTGGCTCAACGAAGATTGCAGATAATGGTAATGCATTATGTGCTACGATCCAGTTTACACCATTTGTTAATACAGTAGTTACAGTTTCCATAACTGGTCCGAATACTAACATTGCGAAACAGCAAAGGATAGCACCGATAATACCAAGTGAGAAGTTATTTACGATCATTTCGAATCCAGAAGGGATTTTCCATCCACTGCCTGGTCAAATTTCTTAATGCAAACACCAGCAACAGGTCCTAAGATCATGGCAGCTAAGAACATTGGAGTTCCGTCAACGGCTACGATCGCACCCATAGTAACGAGAGCACCGATAACTCCACCACGATCGCCACCAAACATTTTACCACCAGTATGTCCAATTAAGATTGGAAGTAAGTAATTTAAGATTGGACTGATCAGTTTTGCAAGTTTTGCATTTGGAGTCCATCCTGTTTCCAAAAAGAATGCGGTAATTAAACCAAATCCGATAAACGCTCCGATATTTGGAATAACCATCCTGCAAGAACGGAACCAAATTTCTGGAGTTTTTGTGAAATACTAGTTTTTTCTTTCATTTTTACAACTCTCCTTCTTCTACATAATTCTGATTGATCATATCAATGAATTCCTGTTTTGAAGAAGCATTTAAAAAATTGATGGCATTTTTCAGGTTTTAATAAAATATCAGTAATCTGCATCAGCTCCTGCAGAGAATCTTCCTCACGGCTTGAGATGCCGATCACCAGATGTATGGTATTTCCATGATAAGAAACTCCATGTGGGATCTGAACAATACTGATTCCCGGTTTTAAAACAAAATTCAGAGTGTCTTCTGTGCCATGGGGGATCATAACCCCCAATCCGATATCAGTGGAAGTTTCTTGTTCTCGCCGGATCATACCATTAATGTAGGGTGGTTTTACACATCCGACTTGAACTAAGAGATCACCTGCTTTGTGGATTGCTTCTTCAATTGTAGTACATTCATAATCCAGACAAATGTGTTTCTGGAATTCATTACTTAGAAGTTTGCTGGCCATGCGCCCTCCTTATTTGTTACTCATAAACGTTTATCATGGTTATATGATAACGTACGGAGTGTATGAAAATCAATGCATACTAATGTCATATTTTTCAGGAGATGTTGTGACATTTTTTTGTTTTGCATTTTCCAGTAGAATTACGAACGATCAGTTCAGGTTCATATTCCATTCGCATAATATAATGATGTTTGGCAGAGATATTTTTCTGCGTGTTCTTCTTATATATAATATCCACAGCTTCACGACCTTTTGCCAAAGAAGCATGTTCGATTGTAGTTAAAGCAATCTGAGGCATGGAAGATAAAGGAATGTTGTCAAATCCACAGACAGAGTAATCATGAGGAACACGGAATCCATGATCAGAGATCGCAGCCATGATCCCAAAAGCCGTCATATCATTATTCCCAACAAAAGCAGTGGAAGAAGTATGTTCATCTAAAGCTTGAGAAGCCATATCATATCCGTTTTGATATTCAGAATTATCCGCAGAATATCTTCCGTAAGCAGCAATCGTAGGAGATTTTACCTCCACCCATTCCGGATCAAGACCATGATCTTTAAAACAAGAACGCAGCCCAGCAAGACGATGGATCCGGCCAATCTCTTTTGGGCGGATCGGTGTACAGATATAAGTAATATGCTTATGGCCAAGAGAGAGAAGATGTTCAGCAATAATATATCCAGGCTTTTTACTGTCAAGTTCAACTGCATCAAAACGACATGCATCTGGTTTATCACCGATGGAAACAACAGGGACTTGCTTAGATAATGCATTTGCCTGTGCAATCTTTGTTGGTGGATATAAAGAAAATAACGCCTGCAAGTTCAAACCCAGATAAAAAGGTTTAAATAGAGTTCTTCTTGAGAGACGTCCCTCAATGTACTGACAGTAAATACGGTATAACCATAATCTTTGGCACGTTTCTGTGATCGAATGAATGATCATGGAATAATAACCATTCGAAAGAAGTGGACAAATAACGATGATACTCTTAGCAAGTGCCTGTTCTTTCTTTTTTACACCAGCAACAGGCTTCTTGTAACCAAGTTCTTTTGCACCTTGTCTTACTTTATCGATTGTTTCTTTAGAAAAAGACACATGTGGTTTGTTGCTTAAGATCATAGAGACAGTAGACTGTGATACACCAGTGTATTCAGCAATATCTCTTGTTGTTACTTTGTTTCGCTTTCCCATAAATAGTACCCTCTTTTCTATACATTTCATTTGCAATAGATAAATCAAAAATTATTTTGATTAATTTGAATTACTAATCAAAATAAGCTAGCGATTATTAATATTATACAATTGATTAATACAAAAAACAAGTGAACACGTACTTTAAGAAAAATAATCCAAAAACCTTGAAAGAAATCATTTGTTAAATCAAATAAAATGATTAATAGAAAAACTCTGAAAACCGCATAAAAATGGGCGTTTTGACGGGTTTGACAGGCAAAAAAAATTGTGGTTAGATAGAGTCAGAAAGCAACAAAAGCAAGTGAAAAACAGGAGGGAATAACAGTGTATGATGTAGCAATTATCGGTGCAGGGATCACAGGCTGCGCTATCGCCTAGAACTTGGAAAATATAATGTGAAAGCTGTAATCGTTGAAAAGGAAAATGATGTTTCTGTAGGAACAACAAAAGCAAACAGCGCGATCATCCATGGAGGATATGATCCAAAGCCTGGAACAAAGATGGCAGAGTACAATATCAAAGGAAATGTCTATACAAAAGAATTATGTGAGAAACTGGATGTACCTTACAAACAGATCGGAGCATTGGTAGTTGCATTCAGTGAAGAAGAAAAGAAAACACTGGAAGAATTAAAACAAAGAGGTATCACAAACGGAGTTCCTGATATGGAAATCTGGGATAAAGAAAAACTTCTAAAAGAAGAACCAAATCTTTCAGACAAAGCCGTTGCGGCTTTAAGTTCTCCAAATGTAGGAATCGTAAGTCCATGGGAATTAGCCCTGGCACTTGCAGAAACAGCCGTATTAAATGGAGTTGAAGTGAAACTTAATACAGAAGTTTCCGGAATCGAAAAAGAAAATGATACATATAAGATAGAAACAAACAACGGAGTGATCGAAGCAAAATACATTTGCAATGCAGCAGGTGTTTTCGCAGACAAAGTTAATGAGATGTGTAATGAAAAACATTTGAGATCACACCAAATAAAGGAGAATATTACCTAATGGATAAGAGCCAGGGAAATCTGGTCAATCATGTAATCTTCCAATGTCCAAATGAAAAAGGAAAAGGAGTTTAGTTGCTCCAACGGTTCATGGAAACCTGATCGTTGGACCAGATTCACAGCCAAGTGCAGCGAATGATGTATCAACAACAAAACAGGGACTTGATTTTGTGAGAAATACAGCATTAAAATCTGTACCAGGAATTAATTTTAGAGAGTCTATTAGAAATTTTGCTGGAGTCAGAGCAAGAACAGCAGATCATGACTTCCATATTTATGAAGACAAAAACAACAAAGGGTTTATCAATATCGCAGGAATGCAGTCACCGGGATTATCATCCGCATGTGCAATTGCACCAGATATTTTAAAGATGCTTGAAAATTCAGGACTTACATTAGAAGCAAAAGAAGATATCGTAGATGAAAGACATATCGACCGCTTCAAACATTTAAGTCATGAAGACAGAGAAAAATTAGTAGAAAAGAATCCAGCATTCGGAAAGATCATCTGCCGTTGTGAAACGATCACAGAAGGTGAGATCATCAACGCAGTGCATCGTCCAATTCCAGCAACATCCATTGATGCGGTCAAGAGAAGATGTAATGCAGGTATGGGAAGATGCCAGGGTGGTTTCTGTGGACCAAGAGTTCAGGAGATCATCGCAAGAGAGCTGAATAAACCATTAGCAGATATTCCACAGGATCGTTTGGGAACAAACATTATCACAGGAGAAACAAAAGATGGAGGTGCCAAATAATGAAGTATGATGTAATCGTTGTAGGTGGAGGACCTGCAGGACTGGCAGCAGCAGTGGAAGCAAGTAAAAATGGTGCCGAAAAAGTTCTGGTTGTAGAACGTGATCAGGAACTTGGAGGAATCTTAAATCAGTGTATTCATAATGGATTTGGACTCCATTATTTCAAAGAAGAATTAACAGGACCTGAATATGCAGGTAAATTCATTGATATGTTAAATGAAACAAATATCGAAGTGATGCTTGATACGATGGTTCTTGACGTAGATGAAACAGAAAAATGTGTACATGCCATGAATAAGAAAAATGGTTATATGAAACTTGAAGGTAAATCCATTATCTTAAATATGGGATGCCGTGAAAGAACAAGAGGAGCCATCGCGATCCCTGGTGATCGTCCGGCTGGAGTGTTTACAGCAGGTGCAGCACAGAGATATGTGAATATCGAAGGATATATGTAGGTAAGAAAGTACTGATCTTAGGATCCGGAGATATCGGACTGATCATGGCAAGACGCATGAGTTTAGAGGGTGCAAAAGTAGTTGGATGTGTAGAGCTTTGTCCATATTCTAACGGATTAAACCGTAACATCGTACAGTGCTTAAATGATTATGATATTCCACTGTATTTATCACATACGATCACAGATATTCAGGGTGATAAACGAGTTGAGAAAGTTATCGTATCAAAAGTTGATGAAAAGAATCAACCAATTCCAGGAACAGAGATGGAATTTGATGTAGATACTGTATTATTATCTGTTGGATTGATCCCAGAAAATGAATTAACAAGATCTGCAGGAATTACAATGGATCCAGCCACAAGTGGACCAGTTGTATATGAAAACATGGAAACTTCAGCAGAAGGAATCTTCGCAAGTGGAAATGTCGTTCATGTTCATGACCTAGTAGACTTTGTTACAGCAGAAAGCCAGAAGGCAGGAAAGAGTGCTGCAGAATACGTAAAAATGGAGAAACAAAAGATCAGACATGCATCGATATCAAAAATGGAGATGGGGTCAACGGAATCGTGCCACAGAAAGTACGTCCATCTAATGTAGACAAGAAAAGTTTGAAGTTATGTTCCGTGCAAGAAACGTATTTACAGATGTAGCGATCAAAGTAAGATCAAATGGTGAGGAACTTGCTTCCTTTAAGAGAGAACACATGGCACCAGGAGAAATGGAAAAGATCGTTATTCCGAAAGCATTTTTAGATAAAGTAGAAAATGGTGAGATTACAGTATCTGTAGAAAAGGTAGGTGCATAAAGATGACAGATTTAATTTGTATCGTATGTCCAAAAGGATGTCATTTAAAAGTTGATGAAGAAAATGGATATAAGGTTACTGGAAATGGATGCCCAAGAGGAGCCGCTTACGGAGAAAAAGAACTGGTAAATCCAACACGAGTGATCACTTCTACAGTCAGAGTAGAAGCAAAGACTGCAAGAAGAGTTCCAGTCAAAACCGCAAGTGATATTCCAAAGGGTAAAATCTATGATATCATGAAAGAATTAGATAAAGTAACAATGAAAGCTCCTGTAGCGATCGGGGATGTAGTGATCCCTAACGTATTAGGACTAGGAGTTGACGTTGTAGCTTGCAAAAAAGTAGCAGAATAAATAAAATGATTAAGTAAAATATTTAAATTTCAGGAGGATAACAAATGAGCGTTATTACATTTGTTTGTGCAGGTCAGATGAACTCTGCGATCACATTCCCAGCATTCGAAAATGGACACGAGGTACGTCTGGTAGGATCACCTTTAGACAGAGATATCATTGATGGATTAAAGAAGGATAATTTCCATATCACATTAAAGAGAACTCTTCATGATGGGATCAAATATTATCAGATCGAAGAATTAGAAGAAGCATTAGAAGGAGCAGACTTAATCTTAGGTGGAGTCAGCAGTTTCGGACTTGACTGGTTCTGTGACGAAATCCTTCCAGTATTACCAGAAGATGTACCTTTATTAACAGTAACAAAAGGTATGGTAGATTTAGATGACGGAACTTTAGTTCCTTATCCACATATCTTCGAACAGAGACAGCCAGAAGGAAAACATATTAACTTTAACGCCATCGGTGGACCATGTACAAGTTATGAATTAGCAGACCATGATGACAGCCATGTAGCTTTCTGTGGAAAAGACATGGAAACATTAAAATTCATCAAATCTTTATTAACAACAGATTACTATCACATCAGTCTTTCTACAGATGTTGTAGGTGTTGAGTGTGCCGTAGCCATGAAGAATGCTTATGCATTAGGTGTGTCTCTTGCAGTTGGTTTAGCAGAGAAGAGAGATGGAGAGATCGGAGCAGTACATTATAATTCTCAGGCAGCATTGTTGGACAGGGTGTCAAAGAAATGATCCATCTGTTAGAACTGATTCATGGTGGACCAGAAAACATCATTCACGGAGCTGGTGACTTATATGTAACAGTCTTCGGTGGAAGAACTCGTAAGATTGGTACATTATTAGGACGTGGACTGACATTTTGATCAGGCAATGGAAGAATTACAGGGTGTAACTTTAGAGTCTATCGTTATTGCAACAAGAACAGCTCGTGCCGTACGTAACTGGCAGAAAAGAGGCGTTGTATCTTTAGATGACTTCCCATTGTTAATGCATGTAGATGCGATCATCAAATGAAGGCGCAAGAAGTTGATATTCCTTGGGAAAAATTTACGAACTGTTGTAGAATAATAAAAATA
>ENA-OPYV01000442-OPYV01000442.1-human-gut-metagenome-genome-assembly--contig:-NODE-442-length-11479-cov-4.414112_pt1 | contig 11479 bp, 15 predicted proteins | sample MGYA00242474_ERZ504485 | MGnify/ENA primary metagenome ERZ504485 (study PRJEB26092, sample SAMD00036263) | human gut metagenome | host: Homo sapiens | study: EMG produced TPA metagenomics assembly of...
GCGCGTCCAGCTCGCGCAACGGTCGCGATTCAAACGCGCAATACCTCGGTGTGAAGAAGTTCGGCGGCGAAGCCGTCGTGGCCGGCAACATCATCGTTCGTCAGCGTGGCACCAAGTTCCACCCGGGTGAGAACGTCGGCATGGGCAAGGACCACACCCTGTTCGCCCTCAAGGACGGCAGCGTGAAGTTCGGCGTGCGTCGTGACCGCAAGGTCGTCGACGTGATTGCCGCCTGAAATACGCGCAATTAACGCTTACAAGATAAAGCCGCGCCCGTTATGGACGCGGCTTTTCTTTATTTTGATGATTGCTGAGGATTGGTTTCCTTCAGCCCGTCCCAAACGTCACGTAACGTTGCATACAGTTGCATAAGACATATCAAACGGACAATAATCGGACCGTTTCGAACAAACGATTAAGGTAGATACATGAGTGATTTCGTCGATCGCGTGACCGTCCATGTGAAGGGCGGCGACGGCGGCAACGGTTCCGCCGGCATCCGTAGGGAAAAATACAAGCCGTTGGCGGGACCGAACGGTGGCAACGGCGGTGATGGCGGTTCCGTGATCTTCATGGCCGACCAGAACGCCAACAGCCTGTTGGATTACCGTTTCATGCCCCACCGCGAGGCTGGAAGCGGCACCATGGGCTTGGGAGACACCAAAGACGGTTCGAAAGGTGCCGATCTGATCCTGCCCGTTCCTGTGGGCACCGTGATTTTCGAAGCCAAAGGGCCGCAAGGCAAGCCTAAGCATCCGGGCGAGCAGCTCGCCGATCTTCGCCATGCCGGAGACAAGTTCGTGGTGGCGGCCGGCGGCAACGGCGGTCTTGGCAACGCCGCATTGGCCAACCGCACCCGTCGCGCTCCGGGATTCGCGTTGCTTGGCGAACCAGGCGAGGAACGTGACGTCATTCTCGAACTCAAATCCATCGCCGACGTGGCCTTGGTGGGCTTCCCCTCCGCAGGCAAATCCAGCCTGATCGCAGCCATGAGCTCCGCCAAGCCGAAAATCGCCGACTATCCGTTCACCACGCTCGTGCCGAACCTCGGCGTGGTTATGGCCGGAGACATGCGGTACACCATCGCCGACGTGCCGGGCCTGATTCCGGGCGCATCCCAAGGCAAGGGCCTCGGCCTTGAATTCCTGCGCCATATCGAACGCACCGAAATCATCGCCCACGTCATCGACTGTGCCACGCTGGAACCTGACCGTGATCCGATGAGCGACTACAAGGCGCTCGAACATGAGCTTGCCGAATATGCCGACAAGCTGGAACTGCCGTTGGGCGCAATCCCAATCCCCGAACGCCCCCGCATCATCATCCTCAACAAGGTCGATATGCCGGAAGCCAAGGAATTGGCCGAATTCGTCAAACCGGAATTCGAAAAACTCGGTCTCAATGTGTATGTCATCTCCACCGCATCCCACGAAGGTTTGAAGGAACTCAACTGGGCGTTGGCGGCCATGGTCGCCGACATGCGCAAGGAAGTCGCCGAACGCGAACAGGCCGAAGAAGAAGCGCGCGTGGTCATCAAGCCGCTCGAAGAGCCGCGCAACCGCCGTCGCCGCAACGACGAAGGCGGCACCGTGCTTGACTTCACCGTGGAACGCAAGGAAGCCGGCAACGGCGACGTCTGGTACGAAGTGCTCGGCACCAAGCCGGAACGTTGGGTCATGCAAACCAACTTCGACAACGACGAAGCAGTCGGCTACCTGGCCGACCGCCTCGCCAAACTCGGTGTCGAAGACGAGCTGCGCAACAAGGGAGCCAAGCCTGGCGACGAAGTACGCATCGGCAAGGGTGCGCGAGCCGTGGAATTCGATTGGGATCCGACCATTGCTGCGGGCGCGGAAATGCTCGACGGCGCCCAGCTTGGCGCACGAGGCGTCGACCTGCGACTGCAGGAACAGGACGGCCGTTCGCAGCGCCGCACCAACGCGGAACGCCGTCGCCAGTACCACGAAAATGATGGATGCGCGCCAAGCCGTGCGTGAAGCCATGATGGCCGAACGCAAGGCCGGACACTGGGCCGATCCTTCCGTGGACGACGACCGCCATGACGAAACCAGCCTCTTCGGACGCGGTGAAACCACCGATTCCGAAAACGTGGAACAATAGAAGCAGCAAAACGCCCGCTGATGTGCCGATTGGCATGTCGGCGGGTTTCTTTTCGGCCATTCGAACGCCTGGAGGAACCATGAACACGCCATCGCAAGCCCAAGTGCGCCGCGCCATCGCCGAAGCGCAAACCATCGTGGTGAAAGTGGGATCCAGCTCGTTGACCAAACCAAGTGGCCACCTCGATCCGGAACGACTCAACGCGCTCGTGGCGGCCCTCGCACGCGTGCGACTCATGGGCGGGCGCGTGGTGCTCGTCTCCTCCGGCGCCATCGCAGCCGGATTCGGCTCCCTCGGCTTCGACTCACGCCCCACCGACGTGGCTGACCAGCAGGCGTGCGCGGCCGTCGGACAAGGCCTGCTCATGGCCCAATACGAGAACGCTTTCTCACAATACGGACTGCGCGTCGGGCAAATCCTCATCACCGTGTCCGACACCATCGCCCCACAGCAATACCGCAACGTGCGACGCACCCTCGACCGGCTGCTCGACCTCGGCGCGGTGCCGATCATCAACGAAAACGATTCCCTCGCGTCCAACGAAATCCGTTTCGGAGACAACGACCGACTCTCCGCATTGATCGCCAACATCGTAGTCGCCGACGCTTTGGTGCTCCTCACCGACGTGGACGCGCTCTACACGGCACCCCCAAGCGAACCCGGATCGCGACGCATCAGCTACGTGCCGAACGTGGAGGACGCGCTCGCCAAAGTGCAGGTCGGCGGCACCGGATCAAACGTGGGTACCGGCGGCATGGTCACCAAAATGGAAGCGGCGCGTGTTGCGGCGGTCTCCGGCATTCCCGCAGTGCTCACCTGCGCGGCAAACGCAGGCCCGGCCATGATGGGCGACCCAGTCGGCACCGCATTCGCCCCCATCAACGACCGTGGATCATCACGCCGCCTATGGATCGGGTTCGCAGCACACCCGCAAGGTACGCTCGTGGCCGATGCCGGCGCTTCCAATGCGGTACGCGGAGGGGCCGCCAGCCTGCTTGCCGCCGGCGTACTCGAAGTGCGGGGCGATTTTGCCGCCGGAGACGCGGTGTGGATCGACGATGAAGCGGGCAATCACCTCGCAAAAGGCCTCGTAGGATTCGATTCCGAAGAAATCCCGCAAATGCTCGGCCGCAATACCGCCCAGCTCAAGCGTTTCCTCGGCGAAGAATACGCCCACCCCCTAGTCCACCGCGACAACCTCGTCTTGGTTTAATCCCTTTCCCTCTTTTGTTCGGTGCCCTGTAAATAGCAATATGCCGCCCCTACCGGTCAACAGGGAAAAGGAATTCCAAAATGTGCTAAAAGGCTGTTGTTTTTCGGGCGGGAGGGATAGCATGGCAAACATGACTATGGCTGACTGGCAGACTCTTTCCGAACGTATTAACCGCGTGGCTCCGAGCGCTACTCTGGCCGTTGATTCCAAAGCGAAAGCGATGAAAGCTGAAGGAATCGACGTCATTGGATTTGGTGCGGGCGAACCGAACTTTCCGACTCCGGCTGCGATCGTCGCGGCTGCGGCCGAAGCGGTGCAGGATCCGAAGAACTATCGTTACACTCCGACGCAGGTTTGCCGGAATTGCGCAAGGCGATCGCAGACAAAACGTGCGCGACTCGGGGTATGGAGTCGATCCGAATCAGGTGATCGTGACCAATGGCGGCAAGCAGGCCGTATACGAATCCTTTCAAATCCTGCTCAATGACGGCGACGAAGTCATCATTCCGACGCCGTATTGGACGAGCTATCCGGAAGCCGTGAAACTGGCTGGAGGCGTGCCTGTCGAAGTGTTCGCGGGAGCTGACCGCAATTTCGAGCAAGCTTGGAAGACCTGGAAGCGGCACGTACCGAACGTACGAAGGCCATCATCGTGAATACGCCGAACAATCCGACGGGTGCCGTGTGGAATCCGGAAACCGTCAAGGCGATCGGCGAATGGGCTGTGGAACACCATGTGTGGGTGATCTCCGACGAAATCTACGAGCATCTGAACTACGATGGTGCAAAAACCACGTATATCGGCGCTGCAGTGCCTGCAGTGCGTGATCAGCTGCTGGTGCTCAACGGCGTGGCCAAAACCTACGCTATGCCCGGCTGGCGTGTCGGCTGGATGATCGCTCCGCTCGACGTGGCGAAGGCCGCATCCAAGCTGCAGGGGCATATGACGTCGAACGTGAACAATATCTCCCAGCGTGCCGCGATCGCAGCCGTGTCCGGATCTCTTGACGCCGTGTACGAGATGCGTGAGGCGTTCGACAGGCGCCGTCAGACCATCGTCGCCGCGTTGAACGATATCGAAGGTGTGAACTGCCCGACGCGACCGGCGCATTCTATGCGTTCGCCGACGTGAGCGCACTGCTGAACAAGCCGCTCGGCACCAGCAAAACCGCTTATGCGAGCACGTCCGAACTGGCTGCGGCGCTGCTTGACGAAGGTCATGTGGCTGCCGTTCCAGGCGAAGCGTTCGGCGCTCCCGGCTACTTGCGATTCTCGTACGCGCTTGCCGACGACGACCTCGTTGAGGGCATGAAGCGTATGAAGCAGTGGGTCGAGGACTGATACTGGCCTGACTGAGACTTCACACGATTCGCACCGCGGTGACATGCCGGGTGCGAATCTTTTTTTTTCGTTGAAAAAATAGCGGTTTTGGGACATTTCTTGAAAAACCGGTTGGACTAAGTCGCAAATACCCGCTATTATTTCGACTTGGCGGTTTTGCCGCTTACTTCTTGCGTGGTTTTTCGCACAAAATCCTCGCCAGCAAGTAGAAACGGCAGAGTACACCTAGGGAAGTGGCGCAATTGGTAGCGCAACGGTCTCCAAAACCGTAGGTTGTGGGTTCGAGTCCCGCCTTCCCTGCCAAGCTTCTTACAACAAGCTCAGCGGAGGATTATTATGGCGAAGGCAAAAATAGCGAAAAGGCCGTTAAGCCGAACATCTTCATGCGTCTTGGCTTGTTCATCAAACAGATTATCGACGAACTCCGCAAGGTCGTGACCCCGACCAGCAAAGAGCTGTTCTTCTGGGCACTCGCCGTGTTCATCTTCGTGCTGCTCCTGATGGCACTGGTCACCGGCATGGACTTCGGTCTGGGCAAGCTGACCCTGTGGATCTTCGGCTGATCAACGACTTGAAGGTGAAACTGCATGACTGACGAAGTGTTTTCCGACAACCTCGACGAAGCTCCAGAAGCTGATCTCGAGGCCGTAGCTGCCGTTGAGGAGCTGCAGGCCGAGGGTGAAAGCGTTCCGGAAGTCGCTGAGGCCGAGCCGACTGCTGAAGCTACTTCCGAAGAGTCCGCGGAGGACGAGGGCGGCGAAGAGCTGGATGCTGGCGCCAAGGCCGTCGAAGACTTCTCCAACAGCCTGCGCACCCTCGAAGGCAAGTGGTACGTGCTGCACACCTACTCCGGCTATGAGAAGCGTGTGAAGACCAACGTTGAATCCCGTGTGGCAAGCTTCGGCATGGAAGATAAGATCTTCCAGATTGAAGTTCCGATGGAAGAAGTCGAAAAGCACACCGAAAAGGGCAAGAAGGTCATCACCCGCGTGCGTGTTCCCGGCTATGTGCTGATTCGCATGCTTCCGGATGAGAACGCCCGTCGTATTGTGCGTGAAACCGAAGGCGTCACCGGCTTCGTCGGTCCGACCAAGGAACCGGCGCCGCTGAGCCGCAAGGAAGTCGTCTCCATGATGGCTCCGATGATCGCTTCCGAAGCGCTCAAGAAGGCTGGTGACAAGCCGGCCGCCAACAAGAAGCGCGTCCTTGAAGTCTCCTACGCCGTTGGCGATCAGGTCACCGTCACCGACGGTCCGTTCACCACCATGGCAGCTGTCGTCTCCGACGTTGAGCCCACCACCCAGAAGCTCACGGTGCTCGTGTCCATCTTCGGTCGCGACACGCCAGTGGAGTTGGGCTTCAACCAAGTAGAAAAACTGTCCTGATAATGTCTTTGAAAGACCCCGCGCATTGCGGGGTCTTTTTTTGTCTGGGGGAGTGGGCACAATAGGAAAGCTTGTGTCTGGAGGGTTTGGCGTGCCTGAATGAGGGTACGGAATCCGCTAGCACAGCACAGCAATATACGTTGCGGAAGGAACCGGACGCGGGAAACCTACTCCGGTGCCGCTACCACCGCTTCTACAGAAAGAAGAACCATACAATGGCTCCTAAGAAGAAAGTCTCGGCGCTTCTCAAGCTCCAGATTCAGGCTGGCAAGGCCAACCCGGCCCCGCCGCTGGGCCCGGCACTGGGTTCCCATGGCGTGAACATCATGGACTTCTGCAAGCAGTACAACGCTGCCACGCAGGACAAGATGGGCCAGGTCATCCCTGTTGAGATCACCGTTTTCGAAGATCGTTCCTTCACCTTCATTCTGAAGACCCCGCCGGCGGCAGCTCTGCTGAAGAAGGCCGCGGGCATCCAGAAGGGTACCGAAAACCCGCTGACCCACAAGGTCGGCTCCGTCACCAAGGCTCAGGTCCGTGAGATCGCCGAAATCAAGATGGCTGATCTGTCCGCACGCGACGTCGAAGCCGGCATGAAGATCATCGAGGGCACCGCCCGCTCGATGGGTATCACGGTTACCGACTGAGAGGAGAGGGACAAATGGTAAAGCGTTCCAAGAAGTACCGCGAAGCTTCTGAGAAGATCGATCGCAACAACCTTTACACCGCTAACGAAGCCATCGCTCTCGTCAAGAGCATGCCGGAGTACAAGTTCGATCAGACCGTTGAGGCCGTGCTGCGCCTGAACGTGGATCCGCGTAAGGCCGACCAGCTGGTCCGCGGTTCCGTCAACCTGCCGAACGGCACCGGTAAGACCGCCAAGGTCCTCGTGTTCGCCCGTGGCCCGAAGGCCACCGAGGCTCTCGAGGCTGGCGCCGACATCGTCGGTGACGACGATCTCGTGCAGAAGGTTGCCGACGGCTTCCTGGACTTCGATTCCGTGGTGGCTACCCCGGACATGATGGGCAAGGTCGGCCGCCTCGGCCGCGTGCTCGGTCCGCGTGGCCTCATGCCGAACCCGAAGACCGGCACCGTGACCATGGATGTCACCAAGGCCATCAAGGACATCAAGGGCGGCAAGGTCGACTTCCGTGTTGACAAGAATGGCAACCTGAGCTTCCTCATCGGCAAGCTCTCCTTCACCGAGCAGGCTCTCGACGAGAACTTCAAGGCTGTTGCCGACGAATCAAGCGTCTGAAGCCGTCCACCGTGAAGGGCCGCTACGTCACCAAGGCGACCATCACCTCCACGATGAACCCGGCGTCCCGTTGATCCGACGGTCATCGCCTGAGCAATATAGCTTGTAGATAGCTTCTATATAGCTTGCAAAAAAAGACCCGTATCCTGCCCCAACGCGAGATGCGGGTCCTTTCATATATATCTTGCGATTATCTATCTCATTTAATAAATAATGATCCTGCAATCGTCTGACTATCAAAGAATCTCAATGAAACCAGATATCAGATAGATATTAAAACAGAGAAGTGATTTTCAACGATCGCGCATACGGCCAATCGCAAGCGCCGTCGTCAACACGTATGCGTCACGCGGGTCGGTCGCATCCCAACCGGTCGTTTCCGCGGCACGCTTCAAACGATAACGCACCGTATTCGGATGCACATTCAATTCCTTCGCCGTGTTTTCCAACGAACTGCCGTTGCGCAAAAAAACGTGGAAACCGTCACAACGTCGGATCGTCGGGATTCTCGCCATGAAGCACCTGATACACGTTCTGATACAACTCTTCACGAGCGTAATCATCGCCCAACAGCGCCCGTTCCGGCAGCAACTCATCGGCACGCAACGGGCGGGACGGCGACGCCAAGCGGGAGCCGCCTGCAAGGAAACAGGGTTTCACGCAACACGTGCGAAGCGCCGGCGACACCGGAACGCACCGGACTCAAATACACCGATTCGTCATCTTTGAAAGCGGGCATAATCGACGTGCAGGTCACTTCGGCAGTGGCGGCGCCACTCTGACAGACAAGCGCCAGCAGAAAACTGCCGTATGTGCCAACAATCACATGTTCTCCGCCCAGATCGCGCACCGCCTTACGCGCAACGAGCGAAGCCGAAGCGGGACTCGTTTCCGGTGTGCCGCCAATCGCGAAACAATCGAAATCCCCACGCCAACCAAGCACATTCATCAACGAGGCGACGCGATCATCCGTAAGAGAAGTCATCAGGCATTCGAAAGCGAGCCGTTCGATGGTTGAATCGTCGGTGTGCCCTGCCAGAAGGTCGAGAATGTCTGCCTGATCGGAGTTCATAAGCGTCAAGTGTAGCCGCCCAACTGGCGAATCGCTGAACGGAAAGCGTCAACGAGGTGAAGTTCATTCGGGGAGTGCCGCTATTATGCCGCTTATGAGCGAAGTCAAACAAACTGGAAAGCGTGGCGAGCGTATCGGCACATTCCTCAGCTGGATGCTGGCCGTGCTGGCATGCCTTTGGGTGGCATGGTGTTGCGCGATCGGGCCGTTGTATTGGTTCGGCGATGGGCTTTCCGACTTCGGCAGGCTGAATGTGCTGTATTTGGCGGTCGCCTTCGCAATATGGTTTTCGATAGTTGTCGCATTGGTCAGATTCGGCCGCGGCCGTCGCGTACTTCCGCAATATTTCGCACGACGGCATGAAAAACTATGCAACGAGATTGCAGGAACGCCGACCACCGTGCTTGGCATTATGTTGCGACACTTGCATGATGCCGCGCACAGCCGCCCAGGGCGCGCCCTGCATGCAGTGATCGTATGGACGGGGCGCAAACTCATCCGCTGCACCGACTGTTGGTGGAAACTCATGCTGGTGTTCGTAATCGGCTGGCTGTGGATTCCAACCACGCTATTGGCCGCGTTCGGCGCCGACATTCGCTCGCAGATCCGTGAATTCAGCTGGGCCTTGAACCAGTGGACGGGCTTGAAACAGCCATATATCGGCTTCTTCTCGTTCGTGCCCATGGATATTTACCCGACCGCGCATTACATGTGGCCGGACAATCCCACATATCTGACCGACCAGCACAATGTCGTGCTCACCGTGTTCTACGGTGCCGCAGCGGCGGTTTCGCGCTACTTCACCGACTCCAACGATGCGGGCATCGTGGTGCTCGCAGCCTTGCAATGGCTGTTCGCCGCATTCTGCTGTTCGGCCACCGCCAACCGGTTCTTCAACCTGCCGTGGCGCAGGCTTGGCGTCGGCACGTTCGACTTCTCGCATCCGGAACGCCACGATTGCTGGAATATGCGCGATTACGCGCATCCTGAAGCAGGCGTTGTGGCACGCCCTTCCAGACTGCGGGCCGGTGCGAAAACACGATTCATGATACTGCTGTTCTTCATGGTGTGCCCGCTTGCGGTATTCGCCACGATTTCCCTGACGAAATCGCCGCTGTTCGCTTTCGCATTCGTATGGTGGTTCGGCGTGTGGTACGAACTGCACATGACACATATCAAAGCGCTGCCCACCATCAACGGCAAGCCGACGTACCTACGCAAACGCTCGATCATGGCCTTCACCATCTCAAGCTGCGTGATGCTGATCAGCGCGAAATACGCGTGGTACATCATTCTCTTCACCCTGATCCTGGCACTTATCAACGATCGCAAACGTTGGAAAACCTATCTTGTGGCACTTCTGCTGCCAACCATCCTCATTCATGGCGGCATCGTGTTCCTCACCAACACGGGCGCATCATCGGCGGCGACCCCATCGAAAGCCGTGGCATCCAACTGCAGCAGATCGCGCGCGTCGCCAAAATACAATCCGAAAGGCATTCCGGCGGACGCGGCGAAAAAAAGCTTGAACCGGTCTTCAACCTCGACCAGATGGCCGAAGCGTACTTCCGGCAGGACGCCGACCCGGTGAAATCCTCCGGCATCCAATCGAAGAAAGTCAGTTACAAGTGGCGCACCGTCACCGAAGACGACATGACAAACTTCAACGAGGCCTGGCTTGAAATCGTTGTCGCAAATCCTGTTATCGCGCTCGACGCGTTTTTTCGCCGAATGCTTCGGCTATTTCGACGTGACCGACCTGCCATACGTGTCGATGGACTACTACGTGAACAACGATTACGTGCAGAACGACAATGCGTGGATCCACCTGTATAACCACGATTGGCGCGATGCGGTGGCCGGCTTCGCGAAAGGTTGGGGCAATATTCCCGTGATCGGCTGGGTGACGCACGGCAATCTGTACGTAACGCTGATGCTGCTGGTCGCGCTGCCGAAGTGGTGTTGCGGCGATGGCGCTCGCTGTCATGGCATCTGCCCCTGCTGCTGCTCATGGGCGTGATGATCACCGCTCCGGCCAACAATTTCGAACGGCATATGCTACCGGTCGCGTTCGTATTCGGTTTCGTATGCCTGCAATTCTGGCGCGAGTCGCGTAATGCGCGATCGGCTGCCAGCGCGAACGTGGCCAGTGCGCATGAGGCCAGCCAGGTGCGGCAGGACGAGTAGCGGCTGCGTTGGCTGCTGCATGAGCTGTTGCGTTGCGGCGACATTGCGTCGGCGCGCCGCGCTGTAGTAGGTAGGAGGTAATGATGGCGATTTTGGATTCGGCTGCGATCATGCCGCGTACATGCGTTGCGGCGGATCAGGTGCTTGTTTTGGATACGGTGGGATCCACCAACACGTATGCCGCGGATTTGGTGCGTGCAGGTCGGCTGTTCGGCATGGATGGCATGGACGGCATTGCAGGGAACCTCGTGTGGAGCGGGCGTGAGATCGTGGTTGTCGCGGCGAACGAGCAGACGGCCGGTCGCGGGCGGCTCGACCATACGTGGGCCAGTGTGCCGGGGGAGTCATTCATCGTGTCGCTGGTGGTGAGCGTGCCGGTTGCGATTGTGCGCGATTCGTCCGTCAATGGTTGGCTGCAGATGATTGCCGGTTGCGAGATGCGTGAGGCGATTGTTGGTGCGGTATGCGATTTCGGCGGCACGCTCGATGAAGATGTTTTGCTGAAATGGCCGAACGATATTTTTGCTGGCGGCAAGAAACTTGGTGGCGTACTCGCTGAAATGGTGCCGATTCCGGATTGCGGGGATCGCGTTGCCATTGTGATCGGCGTCGGTTTGAATCTTGCCGTCGCTCAGGAACGATTGCCGATAGATAAGTCCACATCGTTGCAGTTGGTTGCGCGCAATCTGCCTGATGCGATGGTGTTGCGCGATGCGATTGCCGTACGTTGGGTGCAAGGATTGCGCTCGCGGTTGGCTGATTTCGAAGAGGACCCTCACCGTGAGGCTGTGCGCGCCCGGGAAGCGATGACCCCGATCTGCTGGACGCTCGGCAAGCAGTGCGAGGCTCATTTTGTGGACGGAACCACTTTGCAGGGCAGGGCTGTCGCGTAAACGACGACC
>ENA-OPYV01000443-OPYV01000443.1-human-gut-metagenome-genome-assembly--contig:-NODE-443-length-11465-cov-2.100106_pt1 | contig 11465 bp, 16 predicted proteins | sample MGYA00242474_ERZ504485 | MGnify/ENA primary metagenome ERZ504485 (study PRJEB26092, sample SAMD00036263) | human gut metagenome | host: Homo sapiens | study: EMG produced TPA metagenomics assembly of...
TCTTGCAGAGAGAACAAGATCCCAGGTTGTACAGGTTATTGGTAAGAAGATCGTATTATATAAGGAATCAAAGAATCATAAGAGAATTGAACTGCCAAAAGCAGGGAAATAATATCGGAGGACAGCCATGAAGAAGATAGGAATTCTTGGCGGGACATTCAATCCGATCCATCATGGACATCTGATTCTTGGACAGGCAGCTACACCGCCTCCACCGCTTTGGTGAAAAGCTACCTTGCCGTACTGGAGAGCGACGCAGTGCTGGACAAGGTAGCGGAAAAAGTAGGGCTGACGGACGGCAGCACCATTAAGAACAGCATTACCACTTCCCAGGACGAGGACACCAATGTGTTTTATGTGTCCGTCACCACGACCAATCCCAAAACCAGTCAATCCATTGCCAACGCCGTAGCGGAGGTGGCTCCCGGTGAGATTGCCCGGATCATCAAAGCCGGCGGCGCCAACGTGATCGACTATGCCAAGGACAACCAAAAACCCCCCTCCTCCCCCAATTTAAAGAAAAATATCTTTCTGGGGCTGTTAATTGCCTTTGCCGTCTCCTTCGTTTACTTCTTTGTACGCGAGGCGTTTAATGCCACCATCACCTCTGTAAAGGATCTGGAGCGTGAATTCCAAATTCCGGTACTGGGCACCATTCCCCGCTTGGTGGCCACCCGCGACAAGCAGGCACCGCCTACAGACAGCGGCCAAATTGCCCCGCCGGAACCCCCTGTATCCATGAAAGGAGATGCGTAACCATGGCACTGAGACGCAACAAGAAAACCCGGACGAGCGCGGGTTCAGCCGTAACGATCAAAAGAAAATGCTGGCAGCAGACACCCCCTTTGTGATCAAAGAGGCCTACAATACCATCCGTACCAGCCTGCTGTTTACCCAAAAGGGTGAAAGTTGTCCGGTATTCGTGGTCACCAGTCCGGACGCACAACGGCAAAACCATCAACACCATTAACCTGGCTATCAGCTTTGCCCAAATGGGCAAGCGCACCCTGATCATTGACTCAGATATGCGCAACCCCACCATCATCGTATGTTCAATATTCCGGTGACTAACGGCCTGTCTGAAATATTGGCCGGGCTGACAGATAACATCACTGTATCCAAGACCAATGTGGAAATTTATCCATTCTCTCCTCCGGCAAAATCCCGCCCAATCCGGCAGAATTGCTGGCCAGCTCCAGAATGGATCAGCTGCTGAGTTTTGTCAAGGGGCATTACGACTGCGTGTTTATCGACACTCCGCCGATTAACCTGGTAACGGACGCCAGCGCCTTTGCAGGCAAGGTCACCGGCTATGTGATGATCGTTAAGGCCGGCAATACGGACATTCCCGAGGTATTATCCGCCGTTGACGCGCTGGAAAGCATCGGCGCGGAGGTGGTGGGCTTCATCCTCAATGACGCCACCCCGGACCGGAAGAAATATTACTCCTACTACCATAAATATGACCGAAAGTACAAATACGGCTACGACTACGGTTACAGCTACAACTACAAATAAACACAGGAATGATCAAACTTGAAAAAGTGGCAAAAAGTTCAGCAAACAACTGAATATTTCGTCGATGGGATTGCACTGGTGCTGGCGACCCTGATCACCTATCTGGTATTTGGCAAAGGGTTGCACCGCATTTTGCTCTACACCGCGGACGAGTGGAAATCCTACTGCTTTATGATGTTTTTGGCCTACTCGGCCATCGCGGTGGGCTTTGCCTCCTCCATTGATCTGGCCAAACGGGAGCGGGTGATGGAGCTGCTGGCTGTATTGCGTAACTGCTCGCTAACCTACATGAGTTTTGCGGTACTGTTGCTGGTGTTTAAGAATCCGATGATCGACTCCCGTTACCTGTTTATCGGTTCCTACCTGTTGTTCATCCTATTCTCTTGCCTGGGGCGCTATGTGCTCAAGCGCGTGCTAACCAATAACTTCTCCAATTCCCGCAATGCCACGCTGGTGGGTGTGGTCGCCACCCCGGACCGGGCAGAGCAGTTTGTGCAATCGCTGCAAGAGGACTGGACCAAGCGGGTAGACGGCGTTACGATCCTAAATGCCGATGCCTTTGTCGCTGCATCCGCCGCGGGCAACCCGGGCGCATACCGGGCCATGCACAGCCGCACGGTGGAGAAGCGCTGTTGCGGCGTGGCAATTCTGCCGGATCTGAGCAGCTTTTTAAGCTGGGTGCGCCTGTCCTCCATCGACGAGGTGTACATCAACTTCTCCGGCAAGAAGGCCAACTGGTCTACGGAGAACCTAAATGCCTTTATTGAAGAACTGGAAGATATGGGTGTGCTGGTGCACATCAACATCCCCACCCTGGAGCAGTTTGTAGAAGAAAGTAAGTTTAACCACATGCGCTGCGATATTGTGGCCGGCTACCCAATGGTGGGCGTATCTGCCGCCGTGCAAAATTCCAAGATGCTGGGACTGAAGCGATTTATAGACATTATAGGCGCCATTGTGGGGCTGATCGTTTCTGCTCCCATTATTTTGCTGGTGGCCGTCCCCCTGCTGTTGGAAAGCCGGGGTGGCCTGTTCTTTAAGCAGCAGCGGGTGGGCAGAAACGGCCGTCTGTTCTATATGTATAAACTGCGGTCCATGTACGCGGACGCAGAGCAACGCAAAAAAGAATTTGAAGAAAAAAACCATAATGCAAGGTCTGATGTTCAAGATGGACAATGACCCGCGGATTACCAAAGTGGGCCGCTTTATCCGCAAGTTCAGCATCGACGAGCTACCCCAGTTCTACAATGTACTGCGGGGAGATATGAGCCTGGTTGGCACCCGCCCGCCCACGCTGGACGAATTTGAGCAGTACAGCTCCCACCACAAGCGGCGGCTGTCCATGCGACCGGGCATTACCGGGCTGTGGCAGGTTAGCGGCCGATCCCAGATTGAGGACTTTGAAGAAGTGGTGCGCCTGGACTGCCAGTACATAGACAACTGGTCCCCCAGCCTGGATATTAAGATTCTGTTCAAAACCTTAGGCGTGGTGTTTACCGGCCGCGGGGCACAATAAGGAGGGCGACCATGAAAATCGCAATGATCGGTCACAAGCGCATTCCCTCCCGAGAGGGCGGCGTTGAGATTGTGGTAGAAGCCCTGTCCCGCCGTATGGTACAGCGGGCCACCGGGTCACCGTTTATAATCGCAAAAGCCGCCATGTGGCCGGAACCGCCTTTGATGATCACAGCCACATGCACAACCTGGACGGGGTACAGATCCGCTGGGTGCCCACCCCGAACAGCAAAAAGCTCAATGCCATTGTGTACAGCTTTTTTGCCACAGTGCGGGCGCTGTTCGTGGGTACGACATCATTCACTTCCACGCAGAGGGTCCGGCGGCTATGGTGCCCTTGGCCAAGTGCTTTGGCAAAAAAATGCGTGGTCACCATTCATGGCTTGGACTGGCAGCGGGCCAAGTGGGGCGGCTTTGCCACCCGCTTTCTCCGCTTTGGCGAGCGTATGGCTGCCAAGTATGCAGACGAGATCATCGTGCTGTCTGCCAGTATGCAGCAGTATTTTGCTGACACCTATCACCGCCAAACCGTGCGGATTGAAAACGGCATTGACCCACCGGAGGCGGCGGACCTGTCCCCTCTGTCCCGCTTTGGACTGGAAAAGGACAGCTATATCCTGTTTCTCGGTCGCATTGTCCCGGAGAAGGGCATCCACTATTTAATCGACGCCTACCGCACACTGCAAACAGATAAAAAAGCTGGTGATCGCCGGTGGTGCCAGCCACTCAGAGGAATATTTCAATCAGCTGAAAGCCAAGCGCCGGGGATGCGCGTATCGTCTTTACGGACTTTGTGCAGGGCGCGCCTTTGGCTGCGCTGTACGCCGGTGCCTATCTCTACTGCCTGCCCTCGGACTTAGAGGGTATGCCCATCAGTCTGCTGGAGGCCATGAGCTACGGCAACTGCTGCGTCACCTCGGACATACCCGAGTGTACGGAAGTATGCGGTGACCACGGCTTTGCCTTCCAAAAAGGCAACACGGCAGACTTAAAGCGACTGCTGGAGCAGCTGCTATCTCAGCCGGACATGGTGAAGCGCTGCAAGGCCACTGCCGCAGACTATATTTTACAAAAATACAACTGGGACCAAGTCACCGAGAGGACGCTGGAACTGTATGAACAGGTTAGAAGCGCAAAATAAAACCCACTTGCAATGGGTAGACCACACCAAGCTGCTGGCCTGCGTGCTGGTAGTGTTGGGTCACTTTGCCCAAAGTATGGTGCGTGCCCTACTTTACCTTTGCCGGTGCGAACTATGCGCTGAAGCTGCTGTTCCCCGCCGGAGTCAATATGGCCGAGGAACGGGGGCCGGTGGCCTACTTTTTCCTAAACCCGCCGGCGCCCTTTTGGTATCTACCGGTGCTGTTTCTCTTTTTCGTACTGATCCCCCCTGCGGGCAAAAAGGGCAGCTTGGCTCTGATCGCCCTGGGGTTATGTACCTATTTCATTTGCGGTCTCTCAGCTGCGGCTGTACTGCCAGGCTGTGTGCGCAGCGTGTTGCAAAACTTGATTTGGTTTGCCATGGGACTGGCACTGGCCAATGCGCCTGCCGATTTATTGCGCAAAAAGTCGCTGCCGCTGCTGTTGGGCGCCGGATTTTTATTGCTGGCAGGAATTACCTTTACCCTGCTCCACGGCAACCGGGTGCTTTCGCTGCTGTGTGGACTGCTGGCCTGCGGAGCGGTGCTATCCGCTACACAACTGTGGCACCCGGACACAAAGCTATGCCAGGCGTTGAACCTGTGCAGCCGGGACACTTTTCCAATCTATCTGCTGCACACCATTTGTGCAGCGCCGGTACGCAGCCTGTTGCTGCACTTTGGGGTACAAAACCCGGTGATGCACATTGCACTGGGGCTGGCCGCCTCTTTTCTATTGCCCATGGCGGCGGGTCGCATTGCCGCACGGGGTACCGGTGTTTAATTTTTTTCTGTACCCACCCGCTATATTCTAAAAAACAGGCAGCCCCTTGTGCTGCTGTCGGGGAGCCATGAGATGAACATTCTCTTTATTAACAAATTTCTGTACCCCAAGGAGGAACAGAACCTATATGATGGGCTGGGGCGGAGCTGAGCCGCCGAGCACCGGTAGAATATTTTGGTATGGAGCACCGAGGCAATTGCGTGGGCAACCGAGTCGGTGCCTACACCAAAGATACCGACTACCACACCGCCAACCCGGTAAAAAAAAGTGAGCTACGCTCTGCGCACGGTATACTCCACCCACGCCCGGCGGCAGCTGCGCCGGGTGCTGGAGGATTTGCAGCCCCAAGTGGTACACCTGAACAACTTTAACTACCAATTGACCCCTGCGGTGATCTTGGAAATACGCGCCTGGGACAAAGCCACCGGACGACACACCAAGATCCTGTATACCGCCCACGACTACCAACTGCTGTGCCCCAACCACATGCTCAATCGGCCGGACACCATGGAGAACTGCACTGCCTGCTTGGGCGGCAAGTACACGCCTTGCGTGCAACACCGATGCATGCACGGCTCACGGGCTAAGAGCCTGCTTGGCGCTGCCGAGGCTACCCTGTACCGCAAGGCGCATACTTACAAAGAAATCGACCGCGTGATCTGCTGCTCTGCCTTTATGCAAAGCCAGATAGAAAAACATCCGGATCTGGCCGGGCGCACCCGGGTGCTGCACAACTTCTGCACCGTGCCGCCCCGCCCGCAGGTGGAAAAAGAAGACTATGTGCTCTACTTTGGCCGCTATGACAAAGAAAAGGGTATTGATACCCTTTTGGCCGCCGCCAAAGCGCTTCCTCAGCTGCACTTTGTGTTCGCCGGCAGCGGTGCCATGGCAGAGGAGATTCAGCAACTGCCCAATGCCACAGATGTAGGCTTTTGCACCGGGGACGACCTATACCGCCGCATTGCCGCAGCCAAATGCAGCATTTATCCCAGCGTATGGTATGAGAATTGCCCCTACTCCGTGATGGAGAGCATTGCGCTGGGCACGCCGGTGCTGGGCACCAATATCGGCGGCATACCGGAGCTGATCGAGGACGGCAAGACCGGCGTGCTGCTGCCCCCCGGCGACACCAAGGCCCTGGGCGCGGCGCTGTGCCGCCTGGACCTGGAGCCGGAGCGACTGGCGGCCATGACCGCCGCCTGCCGGGCAGACGCCTTCCTCTCCGTACAGGATTATACAGACAAATTACTGTCTGACTATAACGCATAAAAAATCAAACTGAAGAAAAGAAGATCAGTATGGCTAAACGAACTCTATATGGCACTGTGATTGTTACCTATCGGTGCAACGCCCACTGCAATATGTGCGACTGTTTTAAGGACCCCACCCGCCCGGAGGAAGAGATCACCCTGGATGATATTCGCCTGCTGCCGGAAATGGCCTTTACCAACATCACCGGCGGCGAGCCCTTTATTCGTAAGGACATTGGCGATATTGTGGAGGCGCTGTACAAAAAAAGCAACCGCATTGTGATCTCCACCAATGGGTATTTCACGGACCGTATCTTAGAGCTTTGCCGCCGATTTCCAAAAGTGGGCATTCGCATTTCCATTGAGGGACTGCAACAGACCAACGATACCATTCGCGGCATTCCGGACGGCTTTAATCGGGGTTACTCCACCTTAAAGAAGCTGGTGGAAATGGGGCACCCGGATGTAGGGTTCGGCATGACGGTGCAGGACCTGAACTGTGAGGACCTGGTGCCGCTTTACAAGATCTCCGATGAACTGGGCATGGAATTTGCCACCGCCACCCTGCACAATTCTTTTTACTTCCGCAAGACGGACAATAAAATTGACGACAAATACAAAAGTGGCCCAAATTTTGAAGCGCTCATTAACGAGCTGCTGCACCAGCAACAGCCCAAAAGTGGTTCGTGCCTACTTTAACCACGGGCTGATCAACTACATATACGGCAACAAAACGACTGCTGCCCTGCGATATGAGCAAGGACGCTTTCTTTATCGATCCATTCTGCGATGTGATCCCCTGCAACGGCATGGCAAAGAAGGCCGTCATGGGCAATCTGCATGATATAGGCGACTGGGACACCTTGTGGAACAGCGACCAAGCCAGCCGTGCGCGCCGCCACCAAGCAGTGCGACCGCAACTGCTGGATGATCGGCTCCGTCTCTCCCGCCATGCACAAGTATATTTGGGTGCCCGCCTGGTGGGTGGTCAAGCACAAGTTTCTAAAAGGCGGCAAATACGCCCTCAGCGAAAATGCCTTTATCCCGGAAGCGCAAAAGTAAGGGGACGCCTATGACCAAAATTGCTGTTATCCTTTGCTATTTTGGCAAGTTGCCGGAGAACTTTCCCCTGTTTGCGGAAAGCTGTCGGCGCAATGCTACCGTAGATTTTTTGCTGTTTACGGACGACACACCAACCCATCTGCCGGAGAATATGCACCTACACCCCACTACCTTTGCGGCGCTGCAACGCCGTGTGGCCGGGTGCTTTGACTTTGCCATTACCCTGCACACCCCCTATAAGCTGTGTGACTACAAGCCCGCCTACGGCGAAATTTTTGCACCGGAGCTATCCGGCTACGACTTTTGGGGCTACGGGGATATGGATCTGGTATTCGGCGATCTGCGCGCGTATTTTACAGAGGATAAAACTGCAAAAGTATGACAAGTTCTACGCCTTTGGCCACCTGTCCCTCTACCGCAATACGCCGGAGAATAATGCCGTTTACCGCCAACCGGTAGGTATGGATTACCGCAAGGCATTCACCACAAGAGAAATTGCCGTTTTTGACGAAATCAACGGCATCAGCGCCAAGTATAAGGCACTGGGGCTGCCCTTTTACGACCGGCAGGACTATGCGGACATCACCAAGGCCAGCGACCGACTGGCAATCACCGATGTGGGGATTACGGCAGATAATCAACTGCACCCCAACTATACGGAGCAGATTTTTTACTGCGACCACGGTCGGGTCTTTCGAGACGCTTACTACAATGGCCAGTGGCTGACGGACGAATTTGTTTATATTCATATCAGCTCTCGCCGTCTGCCGCTGCATATTGACCCGGCGGCAGACACCTATTTATCGGCAAACCGGCTATGAACCGAAACCGGGGTCACCACCCGGGCAGACATTGCCTCTACAACGCTTTGGACCCGGCGGCGGACGAAAGCAGCGCCGCCATCGGCAGCGGCTGGATCTGCGCCGCAAAATCAAAAAGGTTTTATCCGTATAAAGGAACGCATTTGCAAATGAACATCTTACACCTGCAACTCAGCGGCGGTCCCGGCGGCATTGTGAGCCTGTGCCGGGATATTAACAAACACTCTGCCCATCACAATTTCTTTTACTTCCTTTTTGAAGGCGGTTCTATTGCCGATGAAATTGCCGCCCAGGGGGGCACAGTACAAGTGGCCACCGGCGCCAAGAACCACCCGCTGAGGCGGCCACCGACCTGGTGCGCTACTGCAAAGAACAGCAAATTGATGTGGTAGTGGATCATTCCGGCTCGCCCTACACCCGCTTTGTGCATATTTACGCCGCACGGCGGCTGAAAAAAAGTGCGTTTTTTGCTGTATCTTCACTCCACGCCTATTACAGCGCAGACAAAGGGATCAAAGAATGGGTCTATGCCCGGCTGCTGCGCAGCGCCGCCCGGCATTCTGCGGGGATCGTAGCCATCTCTCACTCGGTGGCGGAAAGCTATCTGCGTCGCTACCACCTGCCGAAAGACAAAATGCAGATGGTCTATAACGGCACGGACTTGCACCGCTTTATCCCCCATCCGGCACATACGGACACACCCCTGCGGCTGATTTATGTGGGGCGCATATTTAGGGACAAAGGCATTGACCTGCTGCTGGAGGCGCTGGCTGCCTGCCCGGCAGACGCCCCTATCACCCTTACGCTGGTAGGCTCCGATCACGGCGGCTATACAGAGCAAATGCAAGCCCTGACCGCCCGGCTGCACCTGGAAGATAAAGTGCAGTTCCTGGGCAGCCGCACCGATGTGCCACAGTTGCTGCAAACGGCCGATCTGTTTGTGCACCCGGCCACCTGTCAAGAGGGATTCGGCATTTCGCTGATCGAGGCTATGGCCAGCGGCGTGCCCTGCCTGGCCTTCCCCAAAGGTGCCATACCGGAAATCATCGGACCGGAGATCGACGGCTTTTTGACCGAAGAAGTCAGTGCCGCCGACCTGACTGCTGGGATCAACCGGGCGCTGGAGCTGTTTACCAAAGCACCGCACCACTGGCACACCCTGTGCAAGACGCCCGACAAAAGGCAGAACTTTTTCCATCGAACGAACGGTAGCGCAGCTGGAAGAGCTGTACCAAGAACAGTAAAAGTATGGACAAAATTGGAATTTTAACCTTTCATCGAAGTGAAAATTACGGCTCCATGCTCCAAGCCTGGGCGTTGTGCCAACAGATCAATACCCTGCCCGGCCGCCAAGCGGAACTGATCGACTATTCCAACTGAACCCGGCAGCGATCGCCCGCCTGACTTTCCGTGACGGAGACGGTTGGGTAATGAAAGCCTATGACCGGGACGGCGGCGTGCTGCGCCGCATGGATTTGAAAAACAGCCTGTACTATAACGGCTTTATGGAGGGCTATCTGTACCGCACCGGCTGCTACGCCTGCCCCTACGCCACGGAAAAGCGGGTGGCCGACCTGACTCTGGGCGACTTTTGGGGCATTGGGGAGGAAACGCCCTATCCAAATGCCGCCGCAGAGCTGAAAAAGGGTCTGTCCCTGATCTTAGTCCATACAGATAAAGGACAAGCACTGCTGAACGCCTGCGCCCCGGCGCTGGTAACGACCCTGCGCCGACCCCGGCAGGAGCAGTACAAAAAAATCATCAGTTGCGCCACCCCACCCCAGACAGTCCCGCGGCCCGACGGTTCCACAACTTGTACGGCAAAAAGGGCGCAGCCTATGCCATTGCCCACTGCAATGAGAAAAAGCGGCGCACCCTGTGTCTGCGCCAAATGATTCGGCAGTGTCCGCCACTGCTGGCCCTGTGCCGCAAAATTCCCAAACTGCGAGATAAGCTATGATCGGTATTCTCATTCTCAATTACAAAAATACCAGGTTACCGCCGACTGTATTCGCTCTGTGCTGGATACCGGAGACGGTCTGGACTACCATATCTATGTGCTGGATAACGGCTCCGGCAATGACTCTATTGCCCGCCTACAAGCCCGATTTCCAAACAATCCCCGCATCACCTGGATGGAAAGCGCGGAGAACACCGGCTACGCCCGGGGCAACAACCAAATGCTTTCCCGCGCCCGCAAAGACGGCTGCACCGCTGCGGTGATCACCAACAGCGATATTGTCTTTTGCCCGGCACCCTGCAACAGCTGGCTGCAGACATCGCCGAAGGGCACCCCATTGTAGGTCCTCGGCTGCAATACCCCAACGGACAGCGGCAAAACAGCGTCAAGCTGCGCCCCTACACCTACCGGGAATACCTGTGGACAGAAACCTATTTGCGCAATCTGGTACCCAAGTCCAAATTGCAGGCGCTGCGCCGTCAACCCGCTACCCCGGGAGAGGTCTACTGGCTTTCCGGCGCGGTCTTTGCCGTAGACACAGCGTTCTTTCACCGGCTGGGTGATTTTGACCCCTATACCTTTTTATATTATGAGGAGTACATCCTCTCTGAGCGGTGCAAGGCACAGAACATTGCCCTGTGGTTTGACCCTACGGTCACGGCGCTCCACTGCCACGGCGCCTCTGCCGGAGGTGCTGCAAACCTATTTACCCGACTGGAGAACCTGCGCTCGGAGCTGTATTTTCTGCATATCTATCGGCACTGGAGCCACACCAAATTAAGCGCTGTGCGCTTTGTCCGCTGCTTGGAGGTGCTGTTTACCTTTGGCAAGGCGCACAAATGGGCGGATGCCCGCACCTACCTGCGCAAAAGCAAAATCCTGCTGAAAAAGGAACGAACGAATGAAACTTAAAGTCTCCACCAGTCCTTATACTTATTTCCTATTGCTGATGACCATTATGGACACCGGCTACTTTGTGTTGCTGAATATTCCTGGGCTGCGAGACTCCGGGTATGTGCGTATCGTTTTCTTGATCATCGCTACGTTGCTGGCCATGAACTGCTATATCAACAAAAAATATCTACCGTACCCTGCAACCCTACTACAACTATCTAAATGTCTTTATCCTGTATTTGGTAGTATTTTATTTTGCCCATTTTATCTACGGTATGGTGCATTATACCCAACAGATCACATCCATTATCAATGTGTCCAACTACCTGGGTATGTTCCTGCTGATCTATCTGTTCCTCTATGTGTTCCAAATGGACGGCGGGTATGATCGGCTGATAAAACCCCTGAGCTGGATCACCTATCCCTATATGCTGGTCATCACCTGCGTGCGGTGATTTATAAACTTTGCAGGTCGGGATCTGATGCCCTACTTGGGTCACATCACGCGCTCCGGGCGCTGCG
>ENA-OPYV01000444-OPYV01000444.1-human-gut-metagenome-genome-assembly--contig:-NODE-444-length-11445-cov-2.066885_pt1 | contig 11445 bp, 12 predicted proteins | sample MGYA00242474_ERZ504485 | MGnify/ENA primary metagenome ERZ504485 (study PRJEB26092, sample SAMD00036263) | human gut metagenome | host: Homo sapiens | study: EMG produced TPA metagenomics assembly of...
AATCAGAAGAGTTCAGAGACTTCTAATTTACTAAGAAATAACGAATTATGCAATACTTTTTACCTTTATTATCAGCAGGTTAGCTCTCTTTTTTCAGCACATTTCTTCATGCTTAACCATTCGTTTTGACAACATTTCAATGACCTCTTTAGTGTTTCCGAACCAGCTTTTGCCGGTTCTATTGTTTTAACTTTTTAATTTTTCGGTAAAAATTTACCGAAGTATTGTGATTAAATAATTAGTTGTAAATAATTGAATGATTGTGTTGGTTAAATGAAGTATTTTATGTAATCTTTCATTGGCAAATTTACTTGTTTTGTGTGGGGTATGTGTGACGGCATGTTGCATATCTTTTATTCTATGTTACGAGATACTGTTTTCTTTCCGATAGGATACGTGCTTATGTAATGACTTGTTTATTAGTTTGATATGAATGGGAATGTAATATGAGTATATGTAAAATGTACGTTTTGTAAATGCAATATCGCTTATGTGTAACGTGAACGAAAGTCCTGGTAACGTAATTTATTGTAATTTGTATGCTTGGTGCGTATTTTGTATTGGATTAAATTTTAAGTCTATGGATAAACATTCTTTTTTATTGCTTTATGGGTTTTATGCTTTATACCCGTATCGTTATTTTCGCGTAGCAGAGTCGTAAATGATACAATCTTTAGTAAAAAGTTAAATGCAGAAAGAACATGCTCGGTGTATCTTCCTCCATCTTATGGAGAAGTTCCGGGAAAAAAATATCCAGTGCTTTATCTTTTTCATGGAATGTCGCAAAACTAAATCAAGATGGGTATGGCGCGGACATGTGCAGGAGGTGGCCGACCGTTTGATATATTCACAGGAAGCCCGTGAGATGATTATTGTGATGCCTGATGCTGGTGGTGATATTTACAAGGAAATATGGAATGGTTTCTTTAATATGCCTGGCTGGCTTTATGAAGATTTCTTTTTTGAAGAATTCTTGCCTTATGTAGAAAATAAATATCACGTTATTGGGGGATAAAGAGAATCGTGCAGTAGCCGGATTATCCATGGGAGGCGGAGGAGCTACCGGCTATGGGTTGTGGCATGCAGATAAGTTTGCTTCGGTGTATGCGATGAGTGCGCTGATGTCAATTCCGGAAGAAGGAGCAGCCCGTTTTGATAATCCGGACAGCAAGCTGGCTATTTTGACACGAGCTGTGATAGAAAGGAGCTGTATCAAGCGTGTGACGAATGCAGATGCAGGTACGATTCAGGCACTGAAATCAGTGAGATGGTTTGTGGATTGTGGAGATGACGATTTCTTGCTTGACCGAAATATCGAGTTCTTTCAGGCCATGCGCAAAGCGGGAATACCGTGTCAGTTTAGGGTAAGAGACGGTGGACACGATTGGGAATATTGGCATTCTGCTTTATATTTGTGTCTGCCTTTTGTTTCAGGAACATTCAGTAAATAATCACTGTAAGAATAGGCATCTATGAAGAAATTTCTGTACGTATGTGTGTTTCTGGCGACTTCGATTCTTGGTGTGTTTGCCAATAGTGCAGGGGATTTGAAGTTGTGGTATTCTGCTCCGGCACGTAATTGGTGGGAAGCATTGCCCGTAGGTAATTCACATTTGGGAGGATGGTGTTTGGTGGAATAAATCACGAAGAAATCCAACTGAATGAAGAAACATTCTGGGCCGGCGGTCCATATAGCAATAACAGAGCTGGTGCTTCAGGCTATCTGGATGAGGTAAGACGGCTTATATTTGAGAATAAAAATTTGGAAGCCAGAACGCTGTTGGATGAAAAATTTATGACATCGCATCATGGAATGCGTTATTTGACATTGGGGAGTCTTTTGATGGATTTCAATTGTGAGGGAAAGATTGATTCTTATTATCGTGATTTGAATTTAGAAGATGCTACGGCTTCAGTACGTTTTCGGTGTGATGGTGTGGAATATACCCGTCGGGTATTTACGTCTTTTTTCTGATAACGTCATGGTTGTAGAAATGGCGACAGATAAAGGTAATAAGAAATTGGATGTGGATTTGAGATATGCTTGTCCGCTGACTTCAGAGGTAAAGAGCGAAGGAGGCTATCTTATAATGAAGTGTAACGGAGCAGAGCATGAAGGTATTCCAGCTGCACTTCATGCGGTGGTTATGATGCGTGTGAAATCGGATGGAAAAATAGAATGTAAAGATGGATGCTTGTCTGTCAGAGGTGCATCTTCGGCTACCGTTTTTCTCAGTGCGGCAACTAATTTTGTGAATTATCAGGATGTGTCGGGAGATGCATACGCTAAAGCGCGCTGTGCCATTGAAGGGGCGTGGGATAAACAGAATAAAAAAAAGTTGTACGATGAGCATAAGGCGATTTATTCTGCGCAATTTGGAAGAGTGGCTTTACATTTGCCATCTTCGGAATTTTCAAAGAAGGAAACGAATGTACGTATTAACGAATTCAATAAGGTAAAAGATTGTTCACTGGCTGCGTTGATGTTTCAGTATGGGCGCTATTTGTTGATTTCGTCCTCGCAGCCAGGCAGTCAGCCGGCTAATCTTCAGGGAATATGGAATAAGGATTTATATGCACCCTGGGATAGTAAGTACACAATTAATATCAATGCGGAGATGAATTACTGGCCGGCAGAGGTGACTAACTTGTCGGAAACTCATGTGCCATTTTTTCAAATGGCGCATGAACTTTCCGTAACAGGTAAAGAAACAGCTCGTGTGTTATATGGAGCTAAAGGATGGGTGGCACATCATAACACGGATATCTGGCGGGCTGCCGGACCGGTGGATTTTGCCGATGCGGGTATGTGGCCTAATGGAGGAGCTGGGTAGCTCAACATCTTTGGCAGCATTATTTATATTCGGGTGATAAGAATTTTCTTCGTGAATATTATCCTGTGTTGAAAGGTACGGCTGATTTCCTCTTGTCATTTATGACTAAGCATCCTCGGTATGGTTGGAGAGTGACTGCACCTTCTGTCTCTCCGGAACATGGACCGAACGGAGTTTCAATTGTAGCCGGTTGCACGATGGATAACCAAATAGCTTTTGATGTATTGAGCAATACTCTTCTTGCTGCACGGATTATAGGGGATAGCAAGGCATATTGTGATTCTCTTCAGTCTCTGATAAGTCAGTTGCCTCCTATGCAAATAGGACAATATAATCAGCTTCAGGAATGGCTGGAAGATGTGGATGACCCGAAAGACCAGCATCGTCATATATCTCATTTGTATGGACTGTATCCAAGTAATCAGATTTCTCCTTACCGGCATCCAGAATTATTTCAGGCTGCTAAAAAATACATTGCTGCAAAGAGGTGATATGGCTACGGGCTGGAGTATTGGTTGGAAAATTAATTTCTGGGCACGTATGCTGGATGGAAATCATGCGTATAATATCATTCGGAATATGCTTTCATTGTTACCTTGCGACAGTCTGGCAGGTAAGTATCCTTTAGGGCGTACGTATCCCAATATGTTTGATGCACATCCACCTTTTCAGATAGATGGAAATTTTTGGCCTTACAGCAGGAGTGGCAGAAATGCTTTTGCAGAGTCATGATGGTGCAGTGCATTTACTTCCAGCCGTACCTGATGAATGGCAGGATGGAAATGTAAAAGGCTTGGTGGCACGAGGAGGTTTTGTCGTAGATATGGATTGGAAAAATGTGCATCTTACCAAGGCTGTAATTTATTCGCGGATAGGTGGAACTATACGTTTACGGTCGTATATTCCTTTGAAAGGCAAAGGTTTGAAGCGTGCTTCAGGGGATTGTCCGAATGAATTACTTTGTCAGGCTGAAGTTGCTTCACCTTTAATATCGAAGAAACTCTCGAATCCGGAAAAGCCTGAACTAAAGAGAATCTATGAATATGACTTGAAAACAGAACCGGGAAAGCGGTATGTCGTGTATGCAAAGTAAAGAATTAACAGAATGAATCATTTGTAATAGAATAAAATCATGAAAAAACACTTTTTGCTAGCTTGTCTGTTAATGGCTATGGGAGGCGTGTACCCTGACGTAGTCAATGCCCAGTGTGGTGACAATGGAGATGGAACTTTCTCTAATCCTGTATTTTGGGCAGATGTTCCTGATCCGGATGTGATACGTGTAGGGGATGACTTTTATATGGTGAGTACAACCATGCATTTGGTTCCGGGAGCGCCGATCATGCACTCAAAAGATTTGGTCAACTGGGAAATCGTAAGTTATCTGTATGATCGGTTGGATGATAAACCGAATTATGACTTGAAGAAGGAACTGTATATGGACGTGGCCAGTGGGCTACTTCTTTGCGTTACCATAATGGAACATATTATGCTTATTTTTCTCCGAATGACACCCCTTACAAAGGATATGTGTATACTACTTCTGACCCTAAAAAGGGATGGACATTGTCGTCACGTATTCCTCATTTTCATGATGCATCTTTGTTTTTTTGATGACGTGGGAAAGCTTATATCTTTTATGGTACCGGACAGTTGCGTGAACTGAAGCCGGATTTGAGTGATGTCATGCCGGGAGGTGTGGATATGAAGATATTCGAAAGAGATAAAGAGGAAAATGCTTTACTGGAAGGTAGTAGGGTGATAAAACACGATGGGAAGTATTATTTGCTGATGATTTCATGGCCTCGAGGAGGTAAACGCAGACAAGTATGTTACCGGGCAGATAAAATTACCGGTCCTTATGAGAAAAAGGTGATATTGGAAGATGCATTTGCTGGTTTTCCGTACGTGGCACAAGGTACGTATTGTAGATGAATGGAAAAGGAAATGGTATGGAGTTATTTTTCAGGATCGTAATGGGGGTAGGTCGTGTGTTGACTATGATGCCTTGTCGATGGGTAGACGGCTGGCCGATGTTAGGAGATGAAAATGGACATGTGCCGGCTACAATGTCTAAGCCTGTACAAGGATATTCTTCTGAAGGATTGGTAGTGAGTGATGATTTTAGTGGCGAAAAGCTAAAATTAAACTGGCAGTGGAATCATAATCCGATGAATGAATGTTGGTCATTGAATGCACGTAAGGGATATTTACGGTTGACGACCGGACGAGTTGTGGATAATTTGTTTGTGGCTCCTAATACTTTAACTCAGCGTATGGAAGGGCCGAAATGTTCTGGAGTGGTTTGTATGGACCTTTCGGGCATGAAGGATGGTGATGTGGCTGGACTGAGTGCATTTAATGGAGATGCTGGAATTTTAGCTGTCACTTGTCAAGGAAGCCAGAAGTATTTGACTATGAAAACAGAAAAGTGTCAAATTGGATGAAAAAAATAAGTCTGTGACAGGTATTGATCGAAATGAAATTCAAAAGGTAGAATTGACATCGGATGTGATATACCTTCGTTTGGATGGGGACTTCAGATTGAATAAGGATATAGCTTCATTCTATTATAGTTACGATAATAAAGACTGGAAGAAAATCGGAACTGATTTTAAGATGATTTTTGATTATCGTCGTTTCTTTATGGGCACTAAGTTTGCTTTGTTTAATTATGCGACAAAGAGTCTGGGTGGTTTTGTTGATGTCGATTTCTTTGAATATCAGCATATAAAGAAATTAATAGAACAGGTTTTGCAGCCGAGACTCTGATAAAAGAAAAGTGAGAAAATAGTGTGGCTGGTGGAATCTTTATGTTGCGCCTGCTTACAGAATGATGTGTAATATTACGTTTCCCTTTTAGTTCGTTTTATCTGCACTAAAAGGGAAACATAAACAATAAAACTAATGTCTATGATTAAACGTGTATTATTGTCATCGTTTACTGCGATGATTTGTATGACAAGTTTATATGCAAGTGAAAAAGAGGTGCTGAGTCCTGATGGACGTTTTGAAGGTAGTAGTGTCAGATGAAGGTGGAATTCCTTCTTATCAGGTATTCTATGATGGAGTAACTTTTATTGAGAAATCTCCGTTGGGTATGAAGACTACTATTGGTGATTTTACATCTTCTTTATCACTCGGTAGTGAAATCAAGGAGACCTCTATCCGGAAGAACTACCGTTTACCGAACATAAAAAAAAAGTAAGGTGGAGTATGCGGCTGAATCAGTAGTCGTTCCATTTACAAAAGAAGGGAGAACTGCTTTTGATGTGGAATTTCGGGTAAGTAATAATGACGTGGCCTTTAGATATACCGTTTATCCTAAGAAGGATATTTTGTGCTGTGTGATACAGCAGGAAACTACGGGGTTTGTCATGCCGGAAGGTACGACTACTTTCTTATGTCCACAAAGCGGACCGATGGGTGGTTTCGCCAGAACTTCTCCCAGCTATGAAACTCCATATACAGTAGATGATACGATGGGAAAAAATGGTTGGGGAGAAGGATATACATTCCCTTGCTTGTTTAAAAATTCAGATAAAGGTTGGATTTTAATTTCTGAAACTGGAGTAAACAGTTATTATTGCGGTAGTCGTTTGATGGGGCATGAAGATGGGTTGTATACCATTGGTTTTCCGCAGGAAGGTGAATTTAACGGCAATGGCACGATTTCTCCGGGAATTGCATTGCCGGGTAAGACTCCTTGGCGTACTATAACCTTGGGTTCTACACTGGCTCCTATTGTAGAAACAACTGTACCGTTTGATGTGGTAGAGCCGTTATATGAACCGTCGAAAGACTATACCGCAGAATACGGTTGTGGAACTTGGAGCTGGATTATTGCCGGAGATGCCAGTATGAATATGGATGACCAAAAGCGTTATGTAGATTTTTGTGCAGCTATGGGATATCGTACGGTGCTGGTAGATGCGCTTTGGGATACACAGGTAGGTTATGATAAGATAGAAGAGCTGGCTGCCTACGCCAAACAGAAGAATGTAGGGCTATATTTGTGGTATAACTCCAATGGATACTGGAATGATGCCCCTCAAGGACCTCGTGGAAAATGAGTAATATCATTGAGCGTCGGAAAGAAATGAAATGGATGCAACGTATAGGTATCAAAGGTATTAAGGTCGATTTCATAGGTAGTGACAAGCAGGTCACCATGCAGCTTTATGAAGACATTTTTAGCTGACGCAAACGATTATGGACTGTTGGTTATTTTTCATGGATGTACCATTCCGCGTGGATGGGAACGTATGTATCCTAATTATGCGGCCAGTGAAGCGGTATTGGCCAGTGAAAACATGAATTTCTCTCAGGGAAGCTGCGATGCAGAAGCATTCAATGCATGTATCCATCCGTTTGTTCGTAATACGATTGGGAGTATGGATTTCGGAGGAAGTACTTTGAACAAATATTATAATGCGAAAAATGAACCGGGGGGACGGCTGAGAGTTACGTCCGATGTATTTGCATTGGCTACGGCAGTATTGTTTCAGAGTCCGGTGCAGCATTTTGCATTGGCACCTAATAACCTGACTGACGCTCCAGCTTGGGCCGTGGATTTCATGAAAAAAGTGCTACTACTTGGGATGAGGTGAAGTTTATAGACGGTTATCCTTGGAAATATATTGTGATGGCACGTAAACATGCTGGTAAAGGTACGTGGCAGGAATTAATGCACAGGATGAAACTATTAAATTAAAGATAGATGTTTCAACTTTGTTTGCAGCAGGAGAAATCGTCAATTTGTATGAAGATAATGATAAACTGGCAGGCTCAGTCAAGGAACAGGTTATCAACAAGAAACAGACTTTGAATCTTTCTATTCCTAAAAATGGAGGTGTAGTGATTACCCGGAAGTAAATTGTTAATATTGGAATGATGATAAGGAATAAGATATTATTTTCAGTATTGGGAGGATTAATTTCTCCCATACTGATGGCACAGAATCCGATTGTACAGACCTGTTATACGACAGATCCTGCTCCTATGGTGCACGATGGCAGACTTTATGTGTATACAGGACATGATGAGGACAAAGCTGATTTTTTCTGGATGCAGGAATGGAGAGTGTATTCTACGGACGATATGGTGAATTGGACAGACCATGGCTCTCCGTTGGCCATAGAATCTTTTGAATGGGCAGATGACCGTGCATGGGCTGCACAGTGCGTAGAGCGTCAGGGTAAATTTTATTGGTATGTCTGTCTGCATTCAAAACTTACAGGAGCGATGGCTATCGGAGTGGCGGTAGGTGATTCTCCTGTGGGACCCTTCCGGGATGCCATCGGGAAACCGCTATGTGACGGCAGTTGGGATTATATTGACCCAACTGTGTATATTGATGATGATGGAAGGGCTTTCTTGTATTGGGGAAATCCGAATATTTATTATGCAGAATTGAATGAGGATATGATATCCATCAAGGGTGAGGTGAAGAAGCTGGAACAAACAGTGAACAGTTTCGGAGCTCCAAATCCGGATAAGCGTGTGAAGGGAGAAAAATACAAGGATATCTATACGGAAGGTCCTTGGTTTTATAAGCGAAAGGATAATTATTATTTGCTGTATGCGGCAGGGGGTGTTCCGGAACATATTGCGTATTCCATGAGTAAATCGCCCGTTGGTCCCTGGAAATATATGGGAGAAATTATGCCTTTGCAGGATACGGATTCATTTACGAATCATTGTGGGGTGATTGATTATAAAGGGAACTCTTATTTCTTTTATCATACCGGAAAATTACCTGAAGGTGGTGGATTCGGACGTTCTGTGGCTGTAGAACAGTTTGAATACAATGCAGACGGAACATTCCCTGTTATTAATGCTACGCAAGAAGGAGTAAAACCGGTAGGTTCTCTAAATCCTTATCAGCGAGTAGAAGCGGAGACTATGGCTTTTTCTGAAGGTGTGAAGACGGAGCCGAATGATCGGACAGGAATTTATGTATCAGACATTCATAATGGTGATTATATAAAGGTCAGAGAAGTCGATTTAGGCAAAAAGGGTGCCAGCAAGTTAGAAGTAAGTGTGGCCAGTGCATTGAGAGGCGGAATAATTGAAGTGTATGCCGACAGTATTGGTGGCACGTTGATTACAGAAATACAAGTACCTCATACCGGAGGATGGGAAGCCTGGAAGACTTTAGAAACAGCGGTGAAACAGGGTGAACAGGCTGTTTCAGGTACACATGATTTATATTTCTGTTTTAAGGGTAGAAAAGGCTGCAAGCTTTTCAATTTTGATTGGTGGAAATTGGTAGAGTAATTAGTTTTTAATGATACATAGGGAAAAATCGATTTGATAACTTAAATATTGAATATTATGAATATTAGCAAGATTTGTTACTGTGTAGTGGTTGTGGACTGTTGAATTGTCTGAATGTAAATGCTCAACGACCTATTATTCAAACGAAATATACTGCCGATCCGGCACCGATGGTATACAATGATACGGTATTTCTTTATACGACGCATGATGAAGATGATGCCGAAGGGTTTAAAATGCAGGATTGGTTGTTGTATACTTCTACCGATATGGTTAACTGGACTGATCATGGGGGTTGTTGCTTCTCTCAAGAGCTTTGATTGGGTGAAGCGTGATAATGGAGCTTGGGCTGAACAGGTAGTTGAGCGCAATGGTAAGTTTTATATGTATTGTCCGATTCATGGAAATGGAATCGGTGTGCTTGTTTCCGACAGTCCTTATGGACCATTTAAGGATCCTCTAGGAAAGCCTCTTGTATGGCAGAAAGAACATTGGGATGATATTGATCCTACCGTGTTCATCGATGAGGATGGGCAAGCTTATATGTATTGGGGAAATCCCAATTGTTATTATGTGAAATTAAATGAAGACATGATTTCATATTCTGGAGATATTGTAAAGCTAAAAGAAACTCCGGAGCATTATCAGGAAGGTCCGTGGTTCTATAAACGTAATGGACATTATTATTTGGCTTTTGCTTCTACCTGTTGTCCGGAGGGAATAGGGTATGCAATGAGTGATAGTCCTACAGGACCATGGAAAACGAAAGGATACATTATGCGCCCTACGGAGAGAACCAGAGGCAATCATCCTGGTATTATGGATTATAAGGGGAAATCGTATGTCTTTGGATTGAATTATGATTTGTTAAAACTGGAAACGAATACTCATTATGAACGCCGTTCGGTGTCAGTGGCAGAAATGCACTATAATGAAGATGGAACTATTCAAGAAGTACCTTATTGGGCGGATACCAAGCTGGAGCAGATCGGTACTTTTAATCCGTTCCGTAAGGTAGAAGCTGAAACTATGGCTTGGGGATATGGATTGAAAACTGCTCCGAATGCAGATAAGTCTCTTTCGGTGGTAGATGTGAACAATGGAGAGTACATCTGTGTACGTGGAGTGAACTTTGGAAAGAATAAAGCTCGCTGTTTTGAAGTTTCCGCATTGCCTCTTGAGGGAGGAAATCTGAAAATTCGTTTGGATGCTCCGGATGGAAGATTGTGGGAAACGTGAATATACCGCAGGGAAATGAAACATCTAAGTATGAACTTTATTCTTGTGAGGTCAATGCGGTCAGTGGCATACATGATTTGTACCTTAGTTTTGAAGGAGAGAATAATAAGGATTTATTTGAATTGGATTATTGGAAATTCTGATATTAGTTTACAGCATAAATAGAGTATATATGATAAAAAGATTTTAAGAAAAGATATAAAGTTGTCTTTACTAAATATTCGATGGTGCAGAATTATGCAGGGAGTGGTTTTGTTGTCTGGTTTGGCAGTAAATGCACAAAACCCCATTATCCAAACATCTTATACGGCTGATCCGGCTCCTATGGTATACAATGACAAGCTGTACCTTTTATACAAGTCACGATGAAGACGGTTCTACGTGGTTTACCATGAACGACTGGAAACTTTTATTCCACGGATGATATGGTGAACTGGACCGAACATCCCACTCTTTTGTCATTCAAGACATTTGAATGGGCAGGTGGAGATGCATGGGCTGCCCAGTGTATTGAACGTGACGGTAAATTTTATATGTATGTACCTGTGACGGACCGTAAAGGTGAAACGGCTATTGGAGTAGCTGTGGCTGATAGTCCTTACGGGCCTTTTTATGATCCGATAGGAGCTCCTTTGGTACGAGCTGATTATGGCAATATAGATCCTACAGTCTTCATTGATGAAGATGGACAGGCTTATCTTTATTGGGGAAATCCGAACTGCTATTATGTGAAGCTGAATAAGGATATGATATCTTATAAAGGGGAGATACATGCGGTACCGATGAAGCCGGAAGCTTTTGGACGCAGGGAGGGAGATCCACAACGTCCTACTTTGTATGAAGAGGCTCCGTGGTTGTATAAACGTAAGGGAATGTATTACCTCTTTTATGCTGGAGGACCGGTTCCTGAACATTTAGCGTATGCTACAGCTGAAAGTCCAGAAGGCCCGTGGAAGTATGGAGGTACTTTGATGGCTACAGAAGGAGGAAGTTTCACCAATCATCCTGGAATTGCCGATTTCAGAGGAAAAACTTATTTGTTTTATCACGATGCTTCTCTTCCTGGTGGAAGTGGCTTTACTCGTTCTGTGTG
>ENA-OPYV01000445-OPYV01000445.1-human-gut-metagenome-genome-assembly--contig:-NODE-445-length-11391-cov-1.992898_pt1 | contig 11391 bp, 15 predicted proteins | sample MGYA00242474_ERZ504485 | MGnify/ENA primary metagenome ERZ504485 (study PRJEB26092, sample SAMD00036263) | human gut metagenome | host: Homo sapiens | study: EMG produced TPA metagenomics assembly of...
TACCGGCGCAACAGGCCCTGCCGGTACAGCAGGCGTAACAGGACCTACCGGTGCCACAGGTGCTATCGGCGCAACAGGTCCTGCCGGTACAGCGGGTGCAACAGGTGCTACCGGTGCAGCAGGGCCTACCGGACCTACGGGTGCTACCGGCGCAACAGGTCCTACCGGACCTACGGGTGCCACGGGTGCTACCGGAACGGTGCTGCCCGGCGAATTGGTGACCAATGGCACTATGGAGCAGTTCACCAATACCGTTCCCACCGGCTGGACGGTGAACAACGAGGCTTTGGCTGGGCAGGCTACCGCCGCCGGTCAGGTGCACAGCGGTTTATCAGCGGTGCAACTGGCATCAGGTGCGCAAATGCGCCAGACGCTCGCAGCTGCCCCAGGCAGCTATTACCGGCTTTCCTTTTATGCCCAAGGGGTAGGGAATCAACCGGCAGTGACTGGCAGGATCATCTTTACAGACGCAGCCGGCGGCGAATCAAATGCGGCTGATGTGTCGGTGCGTTCTCAGGATATGGTTAAGACGCGCCGAATTTGGTTGATTATCAGGTAATCAGTACTGTGGTGCCGGAGAATGTGACCACAGTGACGGTCTATCTGGAAGCAACCGGCGGCACGGATGACAGCGTAATTCTGGACGATGTATCTCTGACCGTGGTTTAACTGCGGGGGCTCGGTGTGCCTAGGCGCACCGGGCTTTTTTTATTGCCAAAAAAAGCAAAAAAGTCTACTCCAAATGGTCCGCGGTCAAATCGGCAAAAACGAAAATAAAACGAAGGCAGTAGGAGACTGCTGCCTGTTTGTAAATCGGCTGCAATTTTTTCGCCACAAGGCCATCGGCATAACCGTTGGCCTTAATTTTGTAAAAAATATTGCAATTTTTCTTTGTATTTTGCGAATCATCTGTTATAATAAGCACATTCCAAGGAGAGGATGTGGAGTAATGGGCGGATATTTTGCCGCAGTATCCAAAGAAGATTGCGTATTTGATTTGTTTTTCGGGGTGGACTACCACTCCCACCTGGGCACACGCCGGGCGGGAATGGCGGTGTATGACCCGGAAACCGGTTTTGACAAAGCCATACATAATATTGAAAACGCGCCATTCCGTACGAAGTTCACCAAGGAGTCTCAGGAGATGCACGGCACCATGGGCATCGGCTGTATTTCCGATTTTGAGGCACAGCCCATACTGGTGCGTTCCCACCACGGCACCTTTGCCATTACAACGGTAGGGAAGATTAATAATGCAGACGCTATTGTGGATGAGATTATCGGGACGAACGCTTCATTTCTTTGAAATGCACAATGGCGAGATCAATCCCACGGAACTGGTGGCAGCGCTGATTGACCAAAAAGAAAATTTTGTAGAGGGTATTCGCTACGCCCAAGATGTGATCGACGGCTCTATGAGTATGCTGCTTTTGACCCCCAAAGGGGTGTATGCTGCCCGGGACAAGCTGGGGCGCACACCCATTGTGCTGGGCAAAAAGCCGGATGGTTACTGTGCCAGCTTTGAAAGCTTTGCCTATTTGAACTTGGGCTATACCGATGACAGAGAACTTGGCCCCGGCGAGATCGTGGTGCTAACCCCGGACGGTGTGCAGCAGTTGGTTGCACCGGGCAAAAATGAAAATTTGCACCTTCCTATGGGTGTATTACGGTTATCCGTCCTCGTCCTATCAAGGGATCAGCGTGGAAAAAATGCGTTACCACTGCGGCGAGCTGTTGGCAGGCCGAGACAACGCCAAGCCGGACATTGTGGCTGGTGTGCCGGACTCCGGCATTGCCCACGCCATCGGCTATGCTACGCCTCCGGCATTCCGTTTTCTCGTCCATTTGTTAAGTACACGCCTACCTGGCCCCGCTCTTTTATGCCACCCAACCAGACCAAGCGAAACCTGATCGCTAAGATGAAGTTGATTCCGGTGCACGATTTGATTGAGGGCAAGAGCCTGCTGCTGATTGACGACTCCATTGTTCGCGGCACACAGCTGCGGGAGACCACGGAGTTTTTGTACGCCAGCGGCGCAAAAGAAGTGCATATCCGGCCGCGTGCCCGCCGTTACTGTTTGGTTGTAAGTACCTGAATTTTCCCGTTCCACCTCAGAGATGGAACTGATCACTCGTCGTGTGATCCAGGAACTGGAGGGCGGCGATCCGACAAAGGAAGTGCTGGCAGAATATGCCGACCCGGACAGCGAAAAATACGCAGCCATGGTGGAAAAAATCGGCGAAAAGCTGCACTTTACCAGCTTGCGCTATCATCGACTGGACGATATGATCGCTTCCGTAGGTATTCCTGCAGATCAGCTTTGCACCTACTGCTGGAACGGCAAAGAATAAATCGTGCAAAAGAAAAAGAACAGTTATCCTTGCGGATAGCTGTTCTTTTTTGCTATTGAAATAGATGCTATTTATAGATTTATATCAATAACCGGTTACTCTGCTTTCATGTTCGCAAAGCACTCGCTGCAATAAACCGGACGGTCTTCCCGCGGCTCAAAGGGAACCTTGCAGGCTGCGCCGCAGTTGGCGCAAACAGCGTCGTGCATTTCGCGGGGACCGCGAGCGGCGGCTTTTCTTGCGCTACGGCAAGCTTTGCAGCGCTGGGGCTCATTTGACAAATCCCTTTTCAGCATAGAACTCCTGTTCACCGGCTGTAAAGACGAATTCGTTCCCACAATCTTTGCAGACTAATGTTTTGTCTTCGTACATTGGACCTTAACTACCTCTCATAAGATTTATTCAAAAAGAAGCGTCAACTTCTTACGAATACGCTGTAATGCGTTGTCTACCGCCTTTGGGCTTTTGTTCAGTCGGGAGGCAATATCCGCATATCGAAAACCGCTGATGTGCAGGCGCAACACCTCATTTTCCATAGGGGACAACTGCTGCTCCAGCGCACGGCTCAGGCGAGCCACACTCTCTGCGGCCAAAAAATCGTCCTCCGCGCTGACGGCTGTACCGGCATGATCCAGATAGTCCTCCAAGGAAACCATATTATCCGTGGGAACATCTTTGCGCCGACTGAATTTTCGCAGCGCGGTTTGTATTGCATTTTCAATACAAGTGCCGGCAAAAGTGCGAAAAGCGGCGCCTCGTTTCGGTTGGTATGCACGCAGGCGGCCAGCAGACCGATCATGCCCTCCTGGACCAGATCGTCCTTCTCCAGCGGAGAGTGAATGTACTTCATGGCAATCATCTCCACAGTGGGGCGCATGGCGTGGACCAGTGCATTTATGGCTTCTCCGCTGCCGCTTTGAGCGGCGGAAACCAGCGATTCAATATCTGTTTTTTTGTTGCTGACATAATTTTCCTGCCTTATGATTGATTATACAACGGTTATTGGTCATAGTCAACAATTTTTTCATTCTGCAAGAAAAAATTATTATTTAACTTGGATAATAATGTGCAAAACACACAAAATGGTGATTAATTAAAAATGCTTATACATTAAAGCGGAACAGCACTACATCGCCGTCCTGCATCACATAGTCCTTGCCCTCACTGCGGACCAAGCCTTTCTCTTTGGCAGCCGTCATACCGCCGCAGGCCACCAGATCGTCAAAGGAAACCACCTCGGCGCGAATGAAGCCCCGCTCAAAGTCTGTGTGGATCTTGCCGGCAGCCTGCGGCGCTTGGTGCCTTTTTTGATGGTCCAGGCACGCACTTCCGGCTTACCGGCGGTCAGGTAGGAAATCAGACCCAAAAGGGAATAACTCTTCTTGATCAGCCGATCCAGCCCGCTTTTTTCCAGCCCCATATCACTTAGAAACATGGCCTTTTCGTCTTCGTCCAGTTGGGCGATCTCTGCTTCCATTTCTGCGCAGATGGGCAGTGTTTCCGCACCCTCTGTGGCAGCAATCTCCTCCACCGCTTTGTAGAACGGATTGCTCTCAATCCCGGCGTTAAAGTCGTCCTCGCCCATATTGCAGGCATAGATCACCGGTTTGATGGTCAGGAGGGATACTTCTTTCAGGTACTCTTGTTCATCCTCACTGATCTCCACGCTGCGGGCGGTTTTGCCTTCTTCCATCTCCGCAGCCAGTCGCTCCAGAAACGCCACTTCCGGCGCCAGAGTCTTGTCGCCCTTCATGGCTTTTTTACGGCTGTCGATTCGTCGATTCAGAATATCCAGATCCGAGAGGATCAGCTCCAAATTGATGGTCTCAATGTCCCTTGCCGGATCCACAGAGCCGTCCACATGTGTGATGTCGTCATTCTCAAAGCAGCGCACGACATGGATAATGGCGTCTACCTCCCGGATATGGGAGAGGAATTTGTTGCCCAGACCCTCGCCCCTTGGACGCACCCTTGACCAGCCCTGCAATGTCCACAAACTCAATGGTGGCCGGCGTGAATTTGTCCGGGTGATACATTTCTGCCAGCTTGTCCAGCCGTTCGTCCGGCACGCTGACCATACCCACATTCGGCTCTATTGTGCAAAAGGGGTAGTTGGCGCTTTGGGCGCCTGCGTTTGTAATGGCGTTAAAAAGTGTACTTTTGCCAACGTTTGGCAAACCTACGATACCAAGTTTCATTCTTTTAGCTCCGATGTCTGAATTACACATTTTTAGTGCGAATATAAGTATATACCAATGCCGCTGTTTTTACAAGGATAAATTTTTCTTGACATAGTATCGCAAATATCCTAAAATATATATTAAATTTTTGTGACAGGAGAGGAATTTAATGGAACTCAATGGCTCTCAGATCGTTCTTGAAGTCTTGAAAGAACAGGGCGTAGATACCATCTTTGGTTATCCCGGCGGTACGATCCTGAATATTTTTGACGAGCTTTATAAATATGGCGACACCTTTAAGCATATTTTAACTGCCCATGAGCAGGGCGCGTCCCACGCGGCAGACGGTTATGCCCGCGCTACTGGCAAGGTGGGCGTGTGCTTTGCCACCTCCGGCCCCGGCTCCACCAATCTGGTGACCGGTATTGCCACGGCCTATATGGACTCTGTGCCGGTGGTTGCCATTACATGCAACTATGCCACCTCCGGCTTGGGGCGAGACAGTTTCCAGGAGGTAGATATTTGCGGTATTACCATGCCCATCACCAAGCATAACTTCCAGGTGAAGTCTGTGGAGGAGTTGGCGCCCACGCTGCGCCGGGCGTCCGCATTGCCCAGACCGGGCGCAAAGGTCCTGTTCTGGTTGATATTCCCAAGGATATAACTTCTGCCACCTGTGCTTATGTGGCGGAACCGAAAGTGGAGATTGAGCCGTTTAAGATGCCCAAGCAGTCTTGCATAGATCGGGCGCTGGAATTGCTGAGAAACGCCAAGAAACCGCTGATTTATGTTGGTGGCGGCGCCATTCTCTCCAAAGTGGGTGAAGATCTGATTACTTTTGCCGAGAAACTGGACGCACCGGTGGTGTCCTCTCTTATGGGGCTGGGTGCATTTCCGTACGGCCACCCGCTGCACGTGGGTCTGATCGGTATGCACGGCCACTTTGAGGCCAATAAGGCGGCGCATGACTGCGATGTGCTCATCACTTGCGGCGCGCGTTTCTCTGATCGTGTGGCCGGCAACCGCAAGAAGTTTGCGCCTAACGCAGAGATCTTACATATTGACATTGACGCAGCGGAGATGGACAAAAACATCTTTTCCAACTACCACCTGCGTGGCGACTTGGCAGAAATTCTGCCTCTGCTGACTCGTAATGTGGAGCAGATGGATCACAGCGACTGGAAAGCGGAGATTGAGGCCAGCCGGCATCCCTTTAAGCAGTTGCAGATCGGGGATTATGTAAATCCCCAGGTCTTAATTGAAAAATTGATGAAAAGACCCGGACGACACCATTGTGGTCACCGATGTGGGTCAGCACCAGCTGTGGGCGGCACAGTTCTATAAGTACACCCGACCCCGCACCCTGCTGACCTCCGGCGGACTGGGCACCATGGGCTATTCCATGGGCGCTGCCTTTGGCGCGGCTATGGGCTGCCCGGATCAAACCGTGGTGATGTTTGCCGGTGACGGCGGTTTCCACATGAACCTGTCTGAGCTGGCCACCATGGCGTCCTACAATATCCCGGTTAAGATGTTCATTATGAACAACACTGTGCTGGGTATGGTGCGCCAGTGGCAAAAGCTGTTTTATGACAATCGCTTTTCCGATACAGATCCCCACCGTGTTACGGATTTTGTGAAGGTGGCAGAAGCCTTTGGCGTAAAGGGGCTGCGTATCCATACCAATGATGATATTGACGCTGTGCTGGCAGAGGCGCTGGCTTATCCCGGTCCGGTGTTGGTGGACTGCCGTATTTCGCCGGACAGCAATGTGTTGCCGATGATTCCGCCCGGCGGCGCACACACGGACATTATCGAGCAGTTTAACTGATTGGAGGCAAGGAAGATGAAAGAGAAATTGGTTTTATCTGTTCTTGTGGATAACGAGAGCGGCGTGCTGCAACGGGTGGCCAGCCTGTTCTCCCGCCGTGCATACAACATCTCCTCGCTGACGGTGAGTGAGACGGAGGACCCAAACTTTTCCCGTATGACCATTGAGACCAACACGGAGCCGGAGAATTTTCGCCAGATCAAGCGCCAGCTGTTAAAGCTGGAGATCGTGGAGAAAGTATCTGAGCTGACGCCGGACAATTCCGTGTCCTCTGAGTTGCTGCTGGTGAAGGTACACGCCCAGGGCATTCCGGAGAAGAACGCCCTTTTGGCATTCAACGCCGGTTACGCGCTCGTGTGCTGGATATTTCTGCCGAGACGGTGACCCTGGAGTTCACCGGTGCGGGGGAGATGCTGGACGCCTTTATTCAGCAACTGGAGCAACGCTTTAGCATTGTGGAAATGGCGCGTACCGGCGTGACCTCGCTGGAGCGCGGCGCCGGATCCTTTACGGACGATATTTAAGGACGGTGACGATCATGGGAATGACAATGACGCAAAAGATCCTGGCGGCGCACGCCGGTTTGGATCATGTGGTAGCCGGTCAATTGATTGAGGCCAAGCTGGATATGGTACTTGGCAACGATGTGACCTCTCCGGTTGCCATCAATGAGATGAACAAATTTGGCAAGGACGGCGTGTTTGATAAGACCCGCATTGCCCTTGTAATGGATCACTTTACGCCCAACAAGGACATTCAGTCCGCCCAGAACTGCAAGCAGGTGCGCACTTTTGCCCGCGCCCACGGCATTACCCACTATTTTGATGTGGGCAATATGGGGATTGAACATGCGTTGCTGCCGGAGCAGGGGATTGTGGCCTGCGGTGACTGCGTGATCGGCGCAGACAGCCACACCTGTACTTACGGCGCACTGGGTGCGTTCTCCACCGGCGTAGGCTCCACGGATATGGCTGCCGGTATGGTTACCGGTAAGGCTTGGTTTAAGGTCCCCTCCGCCATTAAGGTTGAGATCACCGGCAAAAAAGCACCCTTATCAGCGGGAAAGATGTGGTACTGCACTTGATCGGTGAGATCGGTGTGGACGGCGCCCTCTACCAGTCTTTGGAATTTACCGGCGATGGTATTGCGGAGCTTTCTATGGACGATCGGCTGTGCATCAGCAATATGGCCATTGAGTGCGGCGCCAAAAAAAAACGGAATTTTCCCGGTAGATGATGTGACCTTGCAGTATGTGAATGGCCGCGCAGAGCGGGAATATACGATTTTTGAGGCAGACCCGGACGCAGAATACACCCGCACGGTAAAAAATTGATTTGAGCACCTTAAAGCCCACCGTGGCATTTCCGCATCTGCCGGAGAATACCCATACTATTGATCAGGTGGACAGTGAAAAGATCGCGATTGACCAGGTGGTGATTGGCTCCTGCACCAATGGCAGAATGGAAGATATGCGCGCTGCTGCTGCAATTTTGAAAGGTCGCAAGGTGGCGCAGGATGTGCGCGTGATCGTGATCCCGGCCACCCAGCGCATTTATTTGCAGTGCATTGAGGAGGGTCTGACCCAGATCTTTATTGAGGCCGGTGCAGTCGTGTCTACACCTACCTGCGGCCCCTGCCTTGGCGGTCACATGGGTATTTTGGCTGCCGGTGAGCGGGCGGTCTCTACCTCAAACCGAAACTTTGTGGGCCGTATGGGTCACACGGAGTCTGAGATTTATTTGGCCTCTCCCGCTGTGGCTGCCGCCTCTGCGGTCAAGGGCTATATTGCCGACCCGGCTACGGTATAAGGAGGTCACGGTATGATAGCAAAAGGTAAGGTACATAAGTTCGGCGACAATGTGGACACGGATGTAATCATTCCTGCCCGCTACCTGAACAAAAGTGACGAGGCCTGGCTGGCTTCTCATTGTATGGAAGATATTGACAAGGATTTTGTAAATAAGGTGCAGCCCGGTGACATCATGGTGGCCAAGGCGAACTTTGGTTGCGGCTCCTCTCGTGAACACGCACCCATTGCCATTAAGGCCAGCGGTATCAGCTGCGTGATTGCCTCCACCTTTGCTCGTATTTTTTACCGCAATGCCATTAATATCGGCCTTGCGATCTTAGAGTGCGACCAGGCTGCCAATGAGATCAACCAGGGCGATGAAGTGCAGGTGGATTTTGACAGCGGCGTGATTACGGACCTGACCACCGGCAAGGTGTATCAGGCCCAGCCGTTTCCGCCGTTCATTCAGAACATTATCAAAAACGGCGGTTTGATGAAGTCCATTGGTTAATGATTGCAGCAAAGGGTTTAGTGATGAAGCAGTTTGTTTTGAACGAAGATAATTTAAGAAAAGGCTGGAGCGGTGCGTCGGAATTTTGGTTCTCCCGTCAGGATATGCAGGTGCACAGCATGGCGGAGTTGGCGGATTTGGATCACCCGGAGGATACCGGCACATCGGCGTATCTGCTGTCTTTGGGTTATATTCCGTACTTTTATGTGACGGACGGCGAAGTGATGCGCGCGTTTGTTCAGTCTATCGGCAATGCCAAGATCAAGGCTGTGTTTGATCAAACGCCGGATGATGCCGTGGTTGAGACTTTTTGGAAATATTTTAATGCCTATAAGGAATTTTCCGAGAAGTTTGACGCATTTCAGACCGAGTATGTGCGCAAAAAGGCTGCGGATTGGTGCTATGAAAACAGCATTGACTACACCTTTGGTACAAAGAATTAACAAAACAGCAAAACGCCCGACAGTTCCAAACTGCCGGGCGTTCTTAATGTTAAATTTTAGATATACGAGTGCTCCATAGTCGCCACTACCCGCAGCCGGGGGTCACGCTGCTGCACGGCCGCTTGTACTTCCTTCAAAATTTGGCTGCGGTGCTTTTTGTGTTCTTTGGGCACCACAATGTCCATAATCAGGTTCATGTGGTCACTGCACTCCACCAGCCGAAAGTCATGAAAGCGCAGTTCAGGATCGTAGTCTTGCAGAATTTCCGCCATGAGTTTGCGGTATTTATCCACTGTGGCGTCATGGATTGCAATGGGATCCATGTGAATGCAAATAACAATTTGCAGTTCTTTACTAATTTGTTGCTCCACACGGTCAATGGCGTTGTGCACCGCCATAATATCCTGATCTGCCGGTACTTCCGCATGTGCAGAGGCAATGACCCGCCCCGGGCCGTAGTCGTGAATAATTAAGTCGTGCACGCCTACAATCAGCGGTTCTGCCAGCATACGGCGCTCAATCTCATCCACCAGCTCTTTACTGGGCGCCTGACCCAGCAGGGGACCCATAATGTCCTTTAAGGTGCTCACACCTCCGGCGAGGATAAACGCGGCCACCAGCAGCCCCATGATGCCGTCTGCTCGGTCAAAGGCGGTAAAGGCAGACAACAGCAGTGCCGCGCCGGCTGCGGCGGTGGAAATGCAGTCGTTCAGGCTGTCCTGGCGTACAGCTTTCAGATTGAGATTGTTGCTCTCTTTATACAGTACCTGGTTAAAGTAAGCCATCCACAGCTTGATTCCAATGGACAGCACAAGCACCGCCACGGTCACGGCACTGAACCGCACCTCTTGAGGATGAATGATCTTTTCAATACTGCTTTTGCCCAACTCAAATCCCATTAGGAAAATAAAGAAATCCACGATTAGGGCACTGATGTATTCCATCCTGCCGTGGCCGAATGGGTGGTCGTTATCTACCGGCTTGCTTGCGATTTTTGCGCCGATAACGGTGACGATGTTGGAGGAAGCGTCTGACAGGTTATTGGCGGCGTCTGCGGTGATAGACACCGAGTGGCTCACCGTGCCGCAAATAAATTTCAGAACGCTCAGCAGCAGATTGCAGAGAATGCCCACAATGCCGCTGAGTACGCCGTAGCGCTGCCGGTCTTTTGTGTTTTGCTTTGCATCCCGTGGAATGAATTTATGTATCAAAAACTTGGTCATAGTCGAGGCCCTCTTTTTGTGTTATTTTTAAGTTTATCACAATTACGACTTCAAAACAAGGGCAAAGTGTGGTAGAATAGGGGCGGTGATGAGATGAAGAAACTACTGATTATCGGCGGTTCGCCTCGGCCAAATGGGGTCAGCGAAGAATTGATCCGCCAGGTGAAGCCGTATTTTATCGACTGTAAGATCGTAGAATATAATACGTACAAGCTGGCGCCGGCGCTGTACCGACTGCCGCTTTTGCGAGCAGCATGGCGGGCTGCGACCAACAAAGATCTGGATATTTTTTTGAGGACTTTGAAGACGCGGACTATATTGCGTTCTTTACTCCGGTGTATAATAACTTTTTTCCGGCTCCGCTGAAGGCAGTGATTGACAGGTTCCAGCGGTATTACAGCGCCCGCTTCAAACGGGGCGCCAAGCCGCCTATTGCTAAGCCGAAAAGGGTAGGCGTGGTGATCGTAAGCGGCTCAAAATGCGCGGCAGTGTGCCGACTATATGACTGCCACCTTGCGCCAGTCTTTTACGGTCCTTAATGGAGAGGTTACGGCACGGTACTATATCCCGGGCACGGACCGGGGGCAGTACACCTTTAACAACATTGAACTGCAAAAATTTATTCATCAGCTGCGGGGCGAGGGCGCCGGACGATAAGGGAATAGGGGAGCGCTACGGTGCTCCCTATCTTTCTGTTTGCATATTATAATAATTTATATATTATATTGCAAGCCGTTGCGTCTTTGTGTTATAATAATTTAAATTTATTATGGGATAGTGTCAGTATGCGTATTCTTGGTATTGACCCCGGGTATGCCATTATCGGCTGGGGCGTGCTTGACTATAAAGGCAATAAATTTCTCTGTGGTGGACTACGGCGCCATCACCACGCAGGCCAAAAACGCCGTTTCCTTTGCGGCTGCAAATGATCTACACGGATATGATCGGCCTGTTTGACACCTATCACCCGGAGGTGATGAGTATGGAGAAGTTGTTTTATAACAACAATGCCAAGACCGTGATTGATGTGGCGCAAGCCAGAGGGGTCATCACCCTGTCCGC
>ENA-OPYV01000446-OPYV01000446.1-human-gut-metagenome-genome-assembly--contig:-NODE-446-length-11387-cov-2.331083_pt1 | contig 11387 bp, 15 predicted proteins | sample MGYA00242474_ERZ504485 | MGnify/ENA primary metagenome ERZ504485 (study PRJEB26092, sample SAMD00036263) | human gut metagenome | host: Homo sapiens | study: EMG produced TPA metagenomics assembly of...
ATTATTGCCAGCCTCTTGCCGTGATGCAACATAGTGATTTTAGGCTATGAACCTTGGTGAAACAGTTGGTCATGCAATATGAGGGATGGGGAGTGGCCAGTCGCGGGGAGTTCATAATTCGGGAAGTCTCCCATCTGTGAGCGGGACAATATACGAATATTGAGACAATCTGCGGTAATAAATTGATCGAAAACAGTGCCTAATACCTCTTAAATCCTAAAAAATCAAGACTGTTCCTCAAAAAAGTTTTTCTTTATATTGAGTAGTTGGTTTTTGATTACTTAGCCGCGCAGAGAGAGGGATAGGCATGGTTCGTCGCGCCCAGGCTGCTCTTCGGTCCGTTGAACACACCAGCGTGAGGCAGCTGCGAGTTCTGGCTGCGATTGTATTTCTGTTCGCCATGGTCATCGCCACTGTGGCTCCTGCAGTCACGGCTCCGATGGCCTTCGCCGACAGCAGCACCAGCTCGTCCAGTTCATCAAGCTCGTCCAGCGTTGACTACGCCACCTGGGCCGAAGTCTCCAAGGCGATGGACAAGCAGCTGAACAGCGGTCTTAAGACGTACAAGGATGGCAACACCGCTGGCGCCACCTCCGATTTCATGGGCGCGTACAACAAGATTTACGTGGCCTCCAACTTCACCGCGGTCGTGCACGACACCATTGGCGCGGACAAGCAGCTCGCCCAACAGCAGGCATTCCAAAGCGTTCAGAATCTTTCCTACACGCCTAGCAACGACGATCAACTGGCTCAGCAGATTGATGCGTTGACCGCCGATCTTGACGCCACGGCCCAGCAGCTCGACACTAACGCCGATCTCGCCAAGCCGAAGGCGTACGCCGAAGCGCTGCAGGCGCAGCTGGCCAAAGAGCGCAAGGAGCTCGACGCCAAGAAAAAGAAGAACCCGGGCAAGGGCAATCGTTCATGGACCGACGTGGCCAACGAAATGACCCCGATTCTCGACAATGCATACAAAGCTTACGAAAAGGGTGATGGTGCCAAGGGCGCCACGCTCGTGAACAACGCGTACTACCAGTATTACGAGAAGCTCGGCTTCGAAAAGAACGTGATGAACGCCATCAGCGGCAACCGCGTCTCGCAGGTGGAATACCAGTCAAGATGTGCCGCAAGTCCATGAACGCCGGCGCATCCCTGAAAGACACCAAGAAGCTGATCGACGACCTCAAGGCCATGCTGATCAAGGCGCCGGCATTCTTGACGGTGGTGCCGCCGATAAGGAAGACGGTTTCACCAAGCTGGTCACCAGCTCCTCCGGCCAGGCGTTCCTCGTGCTTATCCGTGAGGGTCTTGAAGCTCTGCTGGTGGTTGCAGCCATCGTCGCCTACTTGGTCAAGTCCGATAACAAGCGCTTCGTCAAGTGGATTTACTTGGGTGTGCTCGTCGGTCTGCTCGGCGCCGGCTTGGTGGCTGTGATCTTCGTGTTCGCCTTCGGCGGCTCCGGCCCGATTCAGGAGATCATGGAAGGCACCTGCGCACTGATCGCCATGGGCATGCTGCTGTGGACGAGTAACTGGATGCTGAACAAGTCCAGCGTGGAAGCGTGGAACCGTTACATTCGCAAGAAGACCGAGGCTGCTGTGGCTGATGCCGAAGCCGCCGCAAGTGCCGACAACGTGACGTTGAAAACCGTGGTCTCGCTGGCTATGCTGAGCTTCCTCGCCGTGTTCCGTGAAGGCGCTGAAACCGTGATCTTCTACGAGTCCATCTACACGATGAGCCGCGATACTCGCGGTATGTGGATCGGTGGTCTGACCGCCGCGGTGGTGCTTGTCGGCATCTTCCTGCTCTTCCGCTTCACCTCCGTGAAGATTCCGATTGGTCCGTTCTTCCTGGTCACTTCGATTCTGATGTCTGTGCTGGTGGTGGTGTTCGCCGGCGGCGGCGTCCACTCGCTGATCGAGGGCGACTTGCTGCCCGCCTTCTACCTGAACGGTGTGCCGACGAACGATTGGCTTGGCCTCTACCCGTACGTCGAATGCCTAGTGGCGCAGGCCATCGCAGCCGTTGCGGTTATCGCGCTGTTCGTGGTCGGCTTCATCAAGCAGCGCAAGCTGAAGGCGCAGGCTACTGTCGAGGTCCCGGCCGTGAAGGCGTAGCCGTCTAGCTCGTCCGTTTCCTCCCATAACTGCAGACAACTGACAGACTTGCGGCACGGCCTCGGATCGATGCCAATTCCTCCAGCCCACGCCGCACTTATCTCATAACTGAATAATTGCAATTATCTAAGCGTGAATCCTAATTCACCAGAGATAGAGAAAAGGAATAACAATGATGAAGAACAAGAAACTGGCCGCTCTGCTCGGCCTGCTGCTCGCCGGTTCCATGACCGTGTCCATGGCTGCCTGCGGTTCCACCAACTCCGCATCCGACACTAAGGCTGACTCCTCCTCCCAGTCTTCCGACTCCTCTTCCTCCGATTCTTCCTCCGATTCCGCGCCGGTTTCGAAGAGGTTCCGGTTGGCCCGTCCGGTACTGCTGAAGAGCAGGATCAGGACGCCGGCCCGCTGACCGTGGGCGCTGTGTACTTCCAGCCGATCGATATGGAGCCGTCTTCCATGGGCCTGAAGGCTGCTGACGCTTCCTTCCACCTCGAGGCCGACATCCATGCCAACCAGAAGGGCACCGAGCTCGGCTATGGCAAGGGCGACTTCGTGCCGGATCTGACCGTGAACTACACCATCATCGATAAGTCCACCGGCAAGGAAGTCGAGGGCGGCACCGCCACCTCCGGTACCTTCATGCAGATGAACGCTTCCGACGGCCCGCACTACGGCGCCAACGTCAAGCTCGACAAGGCTGGCACCTACCAGCTGAAGCTCTCCATCGAATCCCCGGCCTCCAAGGGTTGGATGCTGCACGTTGACCCGGAGACCGGCGTCAAGGGCCACTTCTGGACCGAGCCGATCGAGGTCACCTTCGACAACTGGGATTACACTCCTCGCCAGTGGTGATTGACTAAGCAGAAAGCCCCCTCGTCAGAGGGGGCTTTACGCCGCTTTAGGGAGATAATTCTTAGGACGGTCTAAAACTCCCCTCAGTCCGCTTCGCGGACAGCTCCCCTCAGAGAGGGGAGCCTAAGGTGAACAGAGAAAGGACGCGAATGCTTGAACAATTCGTGGCAGTGATGCCGGGCACTTTGGCCCCCGCATTGCTGGTGATGAGCCTGAGCGTGATGCTCACGGTCGGCGAGGGGCGAGATAAGCCGATAAGCTCGCATTGGCGTCTCATCGGCCTGATCGTCGGTCTGATCGCCGCCATCGTATTCGCCGGCCTGCGCGCCTCGGCCGTGATCAATCAGCGCACGTTCGTCAACTACCCGGTGTTGTGGTGCGCGATCATTGCCGACATCCTGACCATCGTCGTGGTGGTGTTCGCACGCCGCATCACCACCAATTGGCAGCAGCACAAGGTGTTCATGCACATCGCTAACGCCGTGGCCGCCATCGACATCGCACTCACCCTGTTCTACGCGCTGCCGGACGTGATTCTGCAGCTCACCATCTGGGTGGAACCAGGGGAGACCGCATTCACTTCGGCCATGCTGCTGCGCGCTCTTGGTTTCCTGCTTGGCGTGGCCATGTCCATTATTGTGGCCGCCATCTTCCGCACGATGCGCACCACTGCCGTGCGCTGGGCGTTCACCGTGGCCGTCGCGGCCATGATGGTGATTCTGCTGATTCAACACTTCACTGGTCTTGCCCAGATTCTGCAGGCGCGAGGCTTCCCGATGAACCATACGATGTTCGTGGCGCTGGCTTGGTCCATCAACCAGAACTCCACGATGATTATGGCGCAGGCGCTGGTGTTCCTGATTCCCGCCGTGGCCTCCATCGTGGCCGGTTTCCGTATGAAAACCCATGATGTGCCGGGAGCCAACGAGGCCACGTTGCGCCGGCATAAGGTATTCCGCCGCCACGCCATCGCCGCTGCCGTGTGGAGCCTTATCGCAGCCATCGGCGTCACAGCAACCCTGACCGTGGGCGTTGCCGCGACCCATCAGACCATCACCCTTTCGCCGCCGGAACCTACTCGCTCAAGGACGGCGTGGCCACCATCCCCTTCAGCCAGGTCGAGGACGGCCACCTGCACCGCTTCGAATACAAGGCCAAGGACGGCACCGTCATGCGCTTCATCATCATCCGAAAGAACGGTGGCGCGTACGGCATCGGCCTGGACGCCTGCGAGAACTGCGGCGACGCTGGCTACTACGAGAAGGACGGCAAGATCATCTGCAAGAAGTGCGAGGTGGCCATCAACCTGGCGACCATCGGCTTCAAGGGTGGCTGCAACCCGATACCATTCCCGTACAAGACCGGCCACGGCAAGATCACCATTCAAACTACGGATCTGGACGCGCTGAGCGCCCACTTCCGGTGAGTCAGGCAGGAGACAAGAATCATGTTCTTTCTGCGCATGATTACTCGCTCGTTCACCCGACAGCTGCGCCGGCGCCTGCTTATCGCGCTGACCGTATGCCTGTCGGCGACCGTGTCCGTATCGATGCTGGGCGTCGTGTTCGACGTGGGCGACAAGCTCAACGCCGAGCTGTCCACCTACGGTTCGAACATCACCGTGCAGCCCAAGGCGGATGCGGTCGTTTCCGACCTGTACAACACCGAGTCGGGCGGCGCGACGTCCACCAGCGACCCGACCGCTTTTCTGAAGGAGTCGGACGCGGCCAAGATCAAGACGATCTTCTGGTCGTTCAACATCACCAGCTTCGCGCCGCAGCTCAACATCCACGCCACGGTGAACGGTACCAACGTGCCGGTCGTCGGCACGTGGTTCAACAAGAACCTCAAGATCTCCACCGGCGAGACTACCGTCGTGGGCGTGGAAGGCATGCGCTCGTGGTGGCAGCTGGACGGCAAGTGGCCCAAAGACGATTCCGACCAGGGCGTGATCGGCAAGACGCTGGCCTCCGAACTCGGCGTGACCACCGGCGACACCATCACCCTCAACAAAACCACCGCCTCAGGCAAGAAGAACGAGCAGAAAATCAAGCTCACCGGTGTCTACGATTCCGGCGACGAGGACAACGGCTCGCTCTACATCGCCTCCTCCACGGCCCAGGTACTCGCCGACCTGCCCAATTCGGTCGACAAAATCGAGGTCAAGGCCCTGACCACGCCGGAGAACGACCTGGCCCGTAAGGCCGCCGCGAACCCGGCCGCGCTGAGCCAGGAGGAATGGGAGACCTGGTACTGCACCGCCTACCCGAGCTCGATCGCCTATCAGATCGAAGAGGTGATTCCGGGCGCGGTGGCCAAGCAGGTGCGTCAGGTGGCCGCGTTGCAGGGCAATGTGCTGCAAAAGACGCAGGCCGTGATGATTCTGATGACCGTGCTGAGCCTGATCGCCGCAGCCGTGGCCGTGGCCAACCTGATGGTCGCCTCGATCGGCGAACGGTCGGGCGAGCTGGCGTTGCTCAAGGCGCTCGGTGCCACCGATGCCGCGGTATCCCGCCTGATGCTGGCCGAAACGGCGGCAATCTCGCTGCTGGGCGCGATTGTGGGCGCGCTGCTCGGTTCCGGCGTGGCCCAGCTGATAGGCCGGGTGGTGTTCGGTTCCGGCATTACGATGCGGCCGATGGTGTTCGTGCTGGTGTTCGTGCTGCTGGCTGTCACCGTGCTGCTGGCGTCCGCCTCATCGATTCGTTCGATTCTGAATCTCAAGCCCGCGGAGGTGCTCCATGGTCGCTGAGTTTATCTACGTAGGTGTGGAAGGAGGGAACCGATGACCAACACCGGTATGTTCTTCAGAATGCTGTTCAGCGCCGTGTTCCGTCGGCGTTCGCGCGCGGTGATGGCTGTGGTGGCGTCGCTGGTCGGCGCAGCCACACTGTTCTGTCTGGCGATGATCTGCCTCGCTGTGCCGCAGCAGATGAACGAGGAGATGCGTGCGTACGGCGCGAACCTGATTGTCACGCCCACCGAATCGACCAATGCTGACGGCAAGGCCGGCATCGACAAGGCGATGGTGCAGCACACCACTGAAATGGTCAAGGCCAAGGGTTCCGCGAAATACGCCACCTACCGCTACGAGAACGTGCGCGTCAACGCCTCGCCGTACGTGATGGCCCGGCGTGAATGCGGCGCAGGTCAAGAACCTCAACCATCACTGGGTGGTCGACGGCTCGTGGCCGACCGACGGCAAGGTGCTGGTCGGACGCGACATCGCCGACGCCATCGGCCTGAGAATCGGCTCCGCCATCACCATCGGCTACCGTGCATCCGATAACGCCAGCACCAACGGCACTTCGTCGAACTCCTCGATCGACCAGCAAACCAAAGACGGCCGTGTCTCCAGTGACATCATGGACACCTCCGGTACCGAATTCCGCGTGGCCGGCATCGTGGACACCGGCGGCAGCGAAGACTCGATCATCTACGCCACCAAACGCCGACGTCAACAAGCTCACCGGCATCACGCGCGGCGTGGACGTCATCGAGTATTCGGCCGGCGCCAGCGACCTCGCAGGCCTGGTGTCCAGCATCAAACGACATGACCTCCATGCACGTCAAGGCACAGCAGGTCACCAAGATCACCGCCTCCGACACCCGCATCATCACCATGCTGCAGACGCTGTTCTGGATCGTCTCGCTGGTGGTGCTGGTGCTGACGCTCGTCGCGTCGGCACCACAATCAGCTCGATCGTCTCGCAGCGACGCAACGAGATTGGCCTGCGCAAGGCCCTCGGTGCTAGCTCGCGTGCCATCGGCACCGAGTTCTACATCGAATCGTCGCTCTACGGCCTGATTGGCGGCCTCATCGGCACCGCAATCGGCTACGGACTCGCCAGTTGGCTGTGCGTGGCGGTGTTCGAACGCTCCATCGTATTCACTGGTGGCTGGCCTGATTTCCGTGCTGTTCAGCGCGCTGGTCGCCATCGTCGCCTCCATCCCGCCCGTCCACCGCGCCACCCGCATCGACCCCGCCGTCGTGCTTCGCGAAGAATAAAGAAAGAGAAACGTCATGCTACTTGAACTCGACCACATCTCGAAGATCTACGGCGACCTGCGTGCCGTGGACGACCTCAATCTGACCGTGCCGGAAGGCGAATGGCTCGCCATCGTCGGCTCCTCCGGCTCAGGCAAGACCACGCTGATGAACATGATTGGCTGCATGGACACGCCCTCCAAGGGCTCCGTGAAGCTGGAAGGCCGCAAGCTGGAGGACCTGAACGCCACGCAGCTGGCCGACGTGCGCAAGAACCTCATCGGACTGGTGTTCCAGAAGTTCTATCTGGTGCCGCACCTGACCGCCGTGGAAAACGTGATGGTGGCCCAGTACTACCATTCGGTGGTCGATGAGAAGCAGGCCATGGAGGCGCTGGAAAAGGTCGGCCTGAAGGACCGCGCCCACCACCTGCCCGGCCAGCTCTCCGGCGGCGAGCAGCAGCGCGTGTGCGTGGCCCGCGCGCTGATCAACGACCCGAAGCTGATTCTGGCCGATGAGCCCACCGGCAACCTCGACGAGAAGAACGAGAAAATCGTGCTCGACCTGTTCCGCAAGCTGCACGAGCAGGGCACCACGATTATCGTGGTCACCCACGATGCGCTGGTCGCCAGCTGCGCGCAGCGCGAGATCATGCTCAACCATGGCGTGCTCGTCGGTGAGAAGTGGAATGACGAGGATGCGCGCAAGGCCTACGAGGCGGCCGGCGGCAAGCCCGCCTCCACGGGTGCACAGTCGAGGGCGCGCAGAACGGCGAGACCGCCATTGGTTTCACTGACCCCACCAAGGCCGCGAAAACCGGCGGCGAGGAGTAGGGCCGTCAGGGGCATCGAGCAGTATGTGAGGAATACATGGCAAGCTGATGGTCTCTCCCCCAGTCAGCTTCGCTGACAGCCCCTCGTCAGAGGGGGCTTAAGGAGCGTGAATATGACCGAAAAGAGTACGTTGAAGAAATCCGCGACATTGGCGGCGGCCGGACTGGTCGTGGCTGGCGCGCTGCTGGCCGGATGCGGCGAATCCAAGGCCGCGCCGATGGACGATGCGTACGCCGGCAACTCGGGCGAGACCGAGAAGTCGCAGGAAGAGCAGTCGCAATCCCAGTCGAACGGCTCCGATAGCTCCGACGGCTCCGATTCCAGCTCGTCGCCACAACCGACCCGTCCACCACCACGTCCGACAAGAAGGACACCGGCAACTACAAGGACGGCAACTACTCGATCAACGGCCAGTACGGCCCGGTAGGCGAGGATTCCATCGACGTCCATCTGACCATCAAGGACGGCAACGTCGAGACCGTCAATATCATTGGGCACCCGTTCACCACGATTTCCAAGAACCATCAGGACGACTTCGCCAAAGCCATTAACGGCGTGGTGGACGGCAAACCTCTGAAGGGTCTCAAAGTGGACAAGGTCGCCGGCGCCAGCTGGACCTCCGACGCCTTCAACAAAGCCCTCGAAGTCGCCCGCCAGGAGGCTTCGATTCAGGAGTAAGACCGCTACTTCAGCAATGCTGGCCACAGCAGATCGGCCATGCGCGAGGCCCAGGCGGTGTCGTCGTCCATTGCTTTGCCCTCGATGGCCTCATACGCCACCAAAGATCCGATAATCGTGGACAACAGCAACTTCTCGTCAACGTCCTCGCGAAACACGCCCTGCGCGACTCCCTGCTTGAGGAACGCCCCCACACGCTCCAGCCACGGGGTCACCACTTGGTCGACGATGTGCTGGAAGAACTCGGCCTCGCTGGACAATACAATGCCCACGCGCTTGACGTCGATGTCGTTGTCGCGCACCCAATCGACCAATCGCTGCAATAGTTGCGTGAAATGCTCACGCGTGGGGCTGGGCACTGGGTCGGAATCCGGGATGGCCAGATACATCGCGCTGATCTCGTGCAGCAGCTCGTCGGCATTATGATATCGGCGGTAATCGTGGTTTTGGCCACACCGGAGCGCCGGGCCACCTCCTCGATGGTCACGCCGCTGATGCCGCGGTCCACCGCAATCTGCAGCGTGGCTCGCATGAGCTTGCGATCCGTCGCCTCGCGCGTGCGCTCACCGCGCGGTGTCGCCGTCGTGTCTGTCATCTCCGTCATCTCTTCTCTTCGAAATATGCTCCCGTACGCTCCCGCTGGCGAGAGCTGGCTGGCAAAGCCAGACTGAGGGTGGTAAGTCCATGCCGTTTGTAGGCAACTCCCGGATAATACCTACTAGCTCAGCACTTTAGTGCTCTCGACTTGGGCTACATACCACTGGTTGAACCGCACCAGTGGCTTCCTGAGCAACAGCCCAAGCAACAGTAGCGGCGGCACGAATGCCAGCAGCATTCCGGCGGCCCGCCAGTAATCCATGTCGTAGATGCCGGCGATGGCCGCACGCATCATCGTCACCGCATGGGTGAGCGGCAAGAGCGGACTGACTTTGGCGATGAAGTCGGGCAACATCTGCACCGGGTAGGCAGCGTTCGCACCCGAAATCTGCACGATGAGCATAAGCACGCCGATTGCCTTACCCACATTGCCGAAACTCACCACCATCGTATAGGTGAAGAACGAGAACACCAGCGAGGCCAGCCATCCAGACAACATAAACAGCAGCGGATGCACGGCCTGCACGCGCAGGAACAGCAAATCGCCACCGAGCGACACCGTGGATTGCAGCAGCGCAATCAGCGCGAACACCCCGTAATGCCCAAGGAAGAGCCGATGCGGCCGCGGATCGCCCAATGCTTTGCGCGTCCGGCGAGACACGGTGGTTTTCAGCGTCACCACCATCAGCAGCGCGCCCACCCACAGCGGCAGCAGCGTGTAGAACGGTGCCATCGACGAACCGAAATTCGCCACCGGGAATACGGCCTTGCGCCTGAGCTGCACCGGTGCGGCCAACGTACTGGCCAGCGTTTCGGGATCATTGCCCAGCACCTCTTTGACCATGCCCATATCGCCACTGTTTAGTGCGTCGCTCAGTGTGCTGTTGAACGAAGCCAGTTCGGCGCCGGCGGAACGCAGTTTGCCGGACACCTTGTCCAAGGTAGTGCGAGCGTCGCTGAGCATATCGCTGGCGTCGTCGGAAGTCCCTTTCAGGTCGCCGAGCGTGGAGTCCAACTGGGTGGCGCCGGAACTCAGTATGCCGGAGGCGTCAGCGACGGTGGACGACAGGGAGTCGATTTGCGGTTTCACCGTGGCCGAGAAATCTGACTTGATATTGGCAATACTGTTCTGCGCTTGATCAGCCAGATTCTTGACCTGCGCATGCTGATCCTGCGCGTCCTGATTGCCTTGGCGAATATCGGTCGCCGCCGTATTCAGCGCTTGCCGCAGCCTGTTTTGTCGTGCGATTGAACGGTCAATCGCCGTGATGATGGATGAGTCGTTGCCCAGTATGCCGGCCAACGTGTTGCGAATTTCAGTGTATTTCTCCGTCTGCTTGCCAATGGCCGTGGCTTGACGGTCCAATTCGTCGGCGACGTGGTGGCACCATCATTCGCGTCGGAATACAGCTTGTCTATGGAATCGGACACCGCGCCGAAACTGGAGGCGCTCGCGTCCAGTGCGCTGCTCATCGCGTCAGCGGTGGTGCCCAGGGCTCCGGCCACGTCGGTGACTTCCTGTTTGGCGCTGGCAAGATCCTTGCCGCCTTGTTTGGCGGCAGAGGAAACCTGAGTGATTAGTGAGTTCGAGGTGTCGAGCAAGGCGCCGGCCGTATCGGTCAATGCGCTGTATGTGCCAAGCAGATCCGCAGTATCGTCAAGCTGTGTGGCGAAATTGGCGATGTTGGCGTTGAAGGTATTCAGTTGCTCTTTGGCCTCGGGCTTGGACAGCTGATCGGCCAGCGAAGACGCGATTTCCAGCCCGGCCGAAGTGATGGTCTTAGCGAACGTGGTGTTGATTTCCGCCGCAACCTCATCCGTGCCCTCGTTGAGCAGATTCGGTGCCAGCGCGTTCTTCTTCTCGTTGCGGTAATAGGTCAGTTCGGCATGCTGCACGTCGTCGGAGAAGAAGGTCATCATGTCTTTGCTGAACGACTTCGGAATTACGATGGCCGCGTAGTATTTGCCGGATCGTGCGCCCTCGACGGCATCGGCTTTGGACGTGATCGTCCAATCGAGCTGACTGTTGGCGCGCAGCGCGTTCACCACCTGATCGCCGACCGTGACTTTCACCGGGATCAGGTCGGAACGATACCCCTCATCCACATTCGCCACCGCGAATTTCAGGTTCTTCATATTCGAGAACGGGTCCCAGCATGCGGCCACGTTGAACCAGGTGAACAGGCCGGGGAATCATCACCAAGCCGATCACGATGATGATGGAGACCACGTTGCTGGTCAGGCGTTTGATGTCGCCGGTAAACAGTTTTCCACATGGTGTTCATCGTGCGTGCCTGCCTTCCTTGGTCGGCGGAATAG
>ENA-OPYV01000447-OPYV01000447.1-human-gut-metagenome-genome-assembly--contig:-NODE-447-length-11369-cov-2.602829_pt1 | contig 11369 bp, 15 predicted proteins | sample MGYA00242474_ERZ504485 | MGnify/ENA primary metagenome ERZ504485 (study PRJEB26092, sample SAMD00036263) | human gut metagenome | host: Homo sapiens | study: EMG produced TPA metagenomics assembly of...
CCCCAACAATGGCAGATCGCTTCGAGGCAGCCCTCAACCGCCCCCTCATCGCCACCAGCCTCCAGGGGTAGCAAATTTGGGACGGGGCTCTTTTTGGCTACCCCGTCCCAAAAAATCATCTCCCAAATTAGCTACCCCGGCGGTCTTCCCGTTAGCGGGGCACGTAGCGGCCGGGTTGGGCTCCGGTGGCTCGCCGTCGCGTGCCGCCAGCACGCCGTTCACAAACACGGCCTTGGCGCGGCCATGTGCCTCAAAGCCCTCGAGCGGCGTGTAGTCCACGGCCTGATGCTGCGTCGCGGCGCTGATCGTCCAACGCGCGCACGGATCCCACACGCACACGTCGCATCGGCGCCCTCGGCAAGACAGCCCTTGCGCGGATACATGCCAAAAACGCGCGCCGGATTCTCGCTCATCAAGCGGCACAGATCCTCGGGACCCAGCTGTCCCTCAAAGCTCGTGGCAATCGCAACGGGACGATGCTCCACGCCGGGCCCGCCGTTGGGAATCGCGCGGAAATCATCGCGTCCTCGGTCCTTTTGCCCGTGCAGGTTAAAGCTGCAATGATCGGTCGCAATAGTATCGATCTCGCCAGCCACAAGCGCCTCGCGCAGTGCCGCACGGTCACCCGCATGGCGCAGCGGCGGGCTCATCACATACTTGGCGCCCGCAAAGCCGTCCTCGCCCTGCTCCAAGTAGCGCGTATCGTCGAGCATCAGATATTGAGGACAGGTCTCGACATAGATGCTCTTCTGCCCGCGCGCCTTGGCAGCGCGAATGGCCTCGAGCCCCAGCTTGGTCGAAAGGTGCACCACGTTGACCGGAGCATCCCCGGCCAAGTGCGCCAGATATAGCAGACGGCTCACTGCCTCGGCTCGCACACATCCGGACGGCTGAGCGCATGGCCCTCGGGCCCGTGGATACCCTGCTCAAACACGCGCTTCTGCAGCTCGTTCACGAGCGTGCCGTTCTCGCAATGCACGCACAGGATACCGCCTACGCGCTTGAGCTCCTCCAGCACCTCGAGCGTCTCGGCATCGTCCAAGCGCAGGTGGTCATAGGCAAAGTAGGTCTTGAACGACGATACGCCCGCCTCGCGCATGGCCGAAAGATCGGCGCGATTGCGCTCATTCCACTCGGCAAGCGCCATATGGAAGGCGTAGTTGGCCGTGCAGGTTCCGTCGGCGCGGCGATGCCACTCGGCCAAGGCATCGGGCATGGTCACGCCGCGATCGGCTGTCGCGTAGTCCACGATGGTCGTCGTGCCGCCGCAGGCAGCCGCACGCGTACCGGTCTCAAAGCTATCGGCCGTCCAATCCATGCCAGTCCAGCACTGCATGTGCGTGTGGCCGTCGATAAAGCCGGGAAACACCCAGCAGCCCGCGGCATCCTCGACGGTATCGCCCTCGGCCGGCTCGATTGCCGCGGCAATCCGCACAATCTTGTCGCCCTCCATGGCAAGATCGGGCGCGGCGAAGCCCCTGGGGCGCACGAGCGCGCCGTTTTTGATGATGATCATAATTGCTCCTTATTGATTGATGCAGTTGGCCACGCGATCAAAATACGAGCAGGCGGCGATATGCTCCGTTATGCGTCGCTGTCCCTTGACGGTATCGACGTCCCACAGCTCGTAGGCACGCGCCTCGACCAGCACCACGTCGGTACGGTCCTTGAGAATCGAACCGCCGCCGTCCTTACCCTCAAGACACATAAGTGCATCGAACAGTTCCGCCGGAAAGAGCACCGGGCTCGAAGGCTCACCGTTGCACGCAAGACGCACCGGATACTTGCGGCCACGCTCATCAACGCGCGAACCATGGCCTCAAAAGAATCCGAACTCACGAGCGGCTGGTCGCCCGGCAAAAAGAGGCAACCCTTCCAGCCGCGGCTCGCCCCCCACGAAGGCCCGCACGGACGCTTTCGCTCCTGAGCTTGCCATCGTGCAGCACGCACGGGCAATGCTTGTCCTCGCAAATCTGGGCGACCTCGGCCAACGCGTCGAAACCACGACGTCAAAGCCCCGGGGAACCGAATCGATAGTCCGGGCAATCAGCGGCTTGCCATAGATATCGGCAAGCATCTTGTTAGAGCCAAACCGCTTGCCCTCGCCCGAAGCCATAATGACGCAACCGAGTTTCATGGCGATACCTCCCCTGAAACCATCGTACCCATAACTCGCGTCGCGGGGCATCTACATCGAAAGCGCTTATCCCGCACGCCCACGATGCAAAAGGGGCACCCCGCCGGTTGGCAGAGCGCCCCCTTTACATGGCTTACCTCAGCGCGGCTTTAGGCCTGGAACCAACGGGCGGTATTGCGCTCGCCGAGGGCCTTGAGGGTAGCGGCGGGATCGGCAACCTTCTGCAGGAACATCATGGCTGCGATGGCGTACGGCTTGTAGCTGGCCTCCTTGTACATGCCCACGCGGTGCATGTCAAAGACGTCGGCGTTGACCTCGCCGTGCTCGCAGGAGACACCGGAGATGTCGGCGGGCAGCGGGTGCATAAAGATGGTGTCCTGGCCGTTGGCGGTCTTCTCCATGAGCTCGGTCGTGGAGCACCAGTCCTGATGGGTGGCGTTCTGAGCGAGCAGCTCCTTCTCGAGCGCTGCGATGCCGGCGTCGTCGCCCTCGGCGTACAGGTTGGTACGCTTCTCCATGGCGGCAAACGGAGCCCAGCTCTTGGGGATCACGATGTCGGCGCCCTCGAAGGCCTCGGCCATGGTGTTGACCTGCTTAAAGGTGGTGCCGGACTCGGCGGCATAGCCCTTGGCGCGCTCGACGACTCGGGCATGAGGTCGTAGCCCTCGGGGTGGGCCAGGGTGACGTCCATGCCAAAGCGGGGCAGCAGGCTGATCAGCGACTGCGGGCAGGACAGCGGCTTGCCGTAAGAGGGCGAGTAGGCCCAGGTAACGGCAACCTTCTTGCCCTTGAGGTTCTCGAGGCCGCCAAACTCGTTGATGAGGTAAAGCATGTCGGCAGAGGACTGCGTGGGGTGGTCGGAATCGGACTGCAGAGAGATGAGCGTGGGACGGTGATCCAGAACGCCGTCCTCGTAGGCCTGCTGGACAGACTCGGAGACCTCGGCCATGTAGGCGTCGCCCTTGCCGATGTACATGTCGTCGCGGATGCCGATGACGTCGGCCATGAAGGAGATCATGGTAGCGGTCTCGCGGACGGTCTCGCCGTGAGCGATCTGGGACTTCTTCTCGTCCAGGTCCTGCAGCTCGAGGCCGAGCAGGTTGGCGGCCTTAGAGAAGGAGAAGCGCGTACGGGTGGAGTTGTCGCGGAACAGGGAGACGGCCAGGCCCGAGTCGAAGATCTTGGACGAAACGTTGTTCTCACGCAGCTCGCGCAGGGCGTCGGCAACGATGTAGAGAGCCTTGAGCTCATCGGTGGTCTTATCCCAGGTGTGCAGGAAGTCGCTGCCGTACATGCCCTTAAAATCGAGGCCGTTCAGCTGCTCGACGAGCTCGGTAAACTTGGCGTCCATGTAAATATCCTTTCCATAGATGAAACGATCGCAATGAGTAGATGTGCTCCGGCATGCGCGTGTGGCTAGAACATGCAGAGCGCTATGACGAGGACCCGCTACCGTTGAGGAAGCATGGGAGATAACGACCGCGGGCCCCAAGTCAACAGGGGGTGCCGGGGACAGCGAGCGGCCCCCGGCTCAACAAGATCAAGGAATGGGACTGAGTCGATCTTGTTGTTGGTCAGACCGGCGCGGAACACGGTAGCGTCGCCATCGGCCTGGCTCGGATCGTAGAGGTTCAAAGCAGCAACATACATGGCGGCAGCGGTGACCAGGTCGTCCTTGTAGGTGACCTCGTTGGGAGCGTGAGCCTGAGACTCGGCACCCGGGCCAAAGCCGACGCAGGGGATGCCATAGCGGCCTGGATGGAAACGCAGTTCGTGGAGAAGGTCCACTTGTCGCACAGCGGACGACCGGTGCGCTTGTCCATGCTGGGCTCGCAGCCGATGCGCTCGTCACCGAACATGGCCTTGTGGGCGTCGACGAGGGCCTTGACGTGCGGAGCGGTCTCCTTGTTGATCCACGTGGGGAAGTAAGCCTCGGTCTCGTAGACCTCGCCGGTCCAGGACGGACGGTCGTACATGTACATGGAGACCTTCACGTCGTCGCCGTACTTCTTGGCGGCCGGCAGGTTGCGGATCTCGTCCAGGCAGGACTCCCAGGTCTCGCCGGCGGTCATGCGACGGTCGATGGAGATGGCGCAAGAGTCAGCGACAGCGCAGCGGCTGGGGCTGGTGTAGAAGACCTGGCTGACGGTGCAGGTGCCGCGGCCCAGGAAGCGGGCGTCCTCAAAGTGCTCGGGGTTGTACTTGGGGTCGAGCATCTTGACGAGGCCCTTGATGTCGGTCGACTCGTCGCAGCCGTTGTTGTTGAGGGCGCGGACGTCGGCGATGATGTCGGCCATCTTGTAGATGGCGTTGTCGCCGCGGTCGGGAGCGGAACCGTGGCAGGAGGTGCCGTGAACGTCGACGCGGATCTCCATGCGGCCGCGGTGACCGCGATAGATGCCGCCGTCGGTGGGCTCAGTGGAAATGACGAACTCGGGCTTAATGCCGTCCTTGTTGTAGATGTACTGCCAGCACATGCCGTCGCAGTCCTCTTCCTGGACGGTGCCGACGACCATGATCTTGTAGCCCTCGGGGATGAGGCCCATGTCCTTCATCATCTTGGCAGCGTAGGTAGCAGAAGCCATGCCCGCCCTCCTGGTCGGAGCCGCCGCGGCCGTAGATGATCTCGTCGGTCTCGTAGCCTCATAGGGATCGGCATCCCAGTTCTCGATGTTGCCGATGCCGACGGTGTCGATGTGGGAGTCGATGGCGATGATCTTGTCGCCTTCGCCCATAAAGCCCATGACGTTGCCCAGGCCGTCGACCTTGACCTCGTCATAGCCAAGCTCTCCATCTCGGCCTTGATGCAGGCGACAACCTCACCCTCCTCGCAAGACTCAGAGGGGTGGGAGATCATAGCGCGCAGGAAGCGAGTCATATCAGCACGATGAGACTCAGCAGCGTTTTTAATTGCCTCGAAATCGAGTTCTTTAGTCATAACAGTCAACCTTTCTACAAGGGTTTACCTACGGGTAGATATTTCAGATAGATCATTTGTGCCAAGCAGCGTGAGGTCGAGTACCCCACAAGCAAGTAACCATAGGAGGCGGACGGAGGACTTTGCTCCGTCGCGAGTTCCGCACGAGCCGGAGAGCACTTAATGTGCTCTCCGTGCGAGCCAGGACTGTCCGAGCAGGGAGTAAAGTCCTCCGGCTGCCTCCGGACAGGTCAGTCTGCTAGCAGGTCGGATACTCGCCCTCCCAGACGATGCGACGGTACTGATCCCGGGTCCGTGTCACCTTCCGTGGAGAAGCAGAGCACGGAGCTCGTCTTGTCCAGGCCGATGAGCTCCTTGAGCTCGGCGTACTCGGGATCGAGCATGAGAGTCTCGACCAGGCCGGTGGTCACAGCGCCGGACTCGCCGGAGATGACGCGCGGGTCGCCCTTCTCGGGAGCGCCCATGGTGCGCATGCCGCGAGCGGTGACCCAGTCGGGACAGGACACGAAGGCAGTGGTGTGGTTGCGCAGGATATCCCAGCCCAGGATGTTGGGCTCGCCGCAGCACAGGCCGGCCATGATGGAAGGCATGTCGCCGTCCACGATGCGCGGATCGCCGTCGCCGGCGGCAGCGCCCTTGTACAGGCAGGCGGCAGGCGCGCACTCAACCACGACGAAGGTGGGCGGGTTATCGGGATACAGGTTGGTAAAGTAGCCCACCACGGCGCCGGCGAGCGAGCCCACGCCAGCCTGGACAAAGACGTGCGTCGGGCGGTTGATGGCCATCTCGCGCAGCTGCTCGGCAGCCTCGGAAGCCATGGTGCCGTAGCCCTCCATGATCCAAGACGGGATCTTCTCGTAGCCCTCCCAGGCGGTGTCCTGAACGATGACGCCGCGCTCGCAAGCGTCGGCCTCGGCGGCGGCCATGCGCACGCACTCGTCGTAGTTGACCTCTTCGATGGTCACCGTGGCACCCTCGGCAGCGATGTTATCGAAGCGGGGCTTGGTGGAACCCTTGGGCATGTGCACGACGGCCTTCTGGCCCAGCTTGTTGGCAGCCCATGCCACGCCGCGGCCATGGTTGCCGTCGGTAGCGGTAAAGAAGGTGGCCTGGCCAAAGTCCTTGGCTAGCTGATCGGAGGTCAGGTAATCGAAGGTGCACTCGGCAACGTCCTTGCCGGTCTCGTCGGCAATGTAGTTGGCCATGGCAAACGATCCGCCCAGGACCTTAAAGGCGTTGAGGCCAAAGCGATAGCTCTCGTCCTTAACGCACAGGTTGGACAGGCCCAGGCGCGCAGCCTGACCGTCCAGGCGGGCAAGCGGAGTGACGGTATATTGAGGGAACGACTGGTGGAAGGCGCGGGCCTCTTCACGTGGTCGAGGCTCATGATTCCCAAGTGCTTGTCATCGCTCTTGGGCATCGTGTTGCCCGCCCACTGGATCTTATCGGCCATACGGTGAACTCCTTAAGTCCTCTCTTGCCGGCCCCCGCATACGCGTTTCAGCCCATTCCCATTCATGCGGCTGAACTTTTATGTGGATGCCAAACAAAAAAGTTTGTTAGCACTGTTCTATCACACTTTTTGATTGGAAACCTAACAAATTGTTTGTTGCCGTAATCGGTACCTTTTCGCCGCCGAACGGTCACATAACGCAGCGACGCTTTCGTTATTTGCGAACAGGTGTGGTTTATGGCAAAGTGTGCCCAAACTAATTTTTAGGAAGGCACCCATGACCCCCGCACAGATTGAGTTTTACAAGCGCCTTGCACACGGCCTGGCGCTCCAATTTGGCCCCAACTGCGAAATCGTCGTCCACGATCTGGAGACCGAGGACGTGGACACTCCATCGTAGTGATCGAAAAACGGCCACGTCAGCGGGCGCAAACTGGGTGACGGCCCCAGTCATATCGTGTTTGAGTCCATGCACGAGGGCACCACCGACGTGCACGACCGCGAACCATACCTCACCAAAACCACCGATGGCAAGCTGCTCAAGTCCTCGACCATTTTTATCCGCAACGACGAGGGCAAGCCCGTCGGCATTTTGGGCATCAACTTTGACATTACGCTTATGAAGGCTTTTGAGCGTTCGCTCGACGCCTTTACCGGCACCGGCGGCACAGGCTATACCGAGCCCGAGCCCATTACCAAGAACATCGGCGACCTGCTCGAGGACCTGCTGCACGAGTGCGAACAGTTTGTGGGCAAGCCCGCGGCACTCATGACCAAAGACGAGCGCATTCGTGCCATTGGTTACCTCGACCGTCGCGGCGCCTTCCTCATTTCCAAGTCGAGCGAGCGCGCCTGCGAGTTCTTTGGCATCTCCAAATACAGCTTCTATAGCTACCTCAATGAGGCCAAGGCGGCGGCCGGCGACAAATAGTCAGCGCGCCTGCACCCCTCCCCTTTTTGGGCGCGAGTTCTGGAATGCGCGAATCCGAGAGTCGGCCGCAGGGTAAGTTCCATATAATCGATGAATGCGAGCATTTCGAAAGGGTGGAACAAGATGGGGTCGAGCAACGCATCACGCAACGGCCGCGGAGGTACCGCTTCTGGCGCCAGGCATGCGAAACACGCGTTTGACGAGGGCGAAGAGGGCCTTTTTGCGCTGAGCCTCGACGACGTGATGAGCGACCGCCCTGGACCGCCGAGGAACTCATGGGCGGCGGGGCTCGCTCGACAAGTGCAAAGCCCGCACCTTCCGCCACGCCCGCTCCGGCATCCGTGCCCGCGGACGGCTTTGCCACCCGTCCCATCGTGCAGGCGCCGCGCCAGGCCGCCCCTGCACCCCGTCCTGCCAGCGATCCGTCCGAGACGGCGGCGTTTCTCGCTGCAGCGGCACAGCGCCCCACGGCAAGCAGCACGATTCGCTACGCTGCCCCGCAGCAGCCGGTATACACGGCTCCCGAGCCCGAGCTCGAGCCGCCTGTCATGGATCTGGATGATCTTTCCAACCGCCAGTTTGCCTTTGATTCCTGGGCGGCGTCAGATCTAGACGAGACCTCGGGCGGCATGCCGGCGCTCGACATTCCGGTCAACCCCCTGTTTGCGGCTGCCGAGAACGTAGCTCCGCATACGACAACACCGCAGCATACGCCAACCGTCCGAGCGAACAGCCTCGCGCCGGCCGCATCGAAACCGAGGATTACGGCCAAACGTCGAGCGGCTATTCTCGCGACCCGTTTGCCGCCACGCCCGCTCCCGATTACAACCAAGCGAGCGTAAAGGCAGCCTCGGCATCGTCGTATACCCACGGCACCGACGATAAGCGCGCTGCCGATTACCACACCGAAGAGAACCGCCGCGCTTTTCGGAGTTTTCGCAGGCGGCAAAGGTTGTCTTTATCGTCATCATCATCGCTCTGCTCGGCGTGATCGCATTTGAGGGATTCCAGCTGTTCCGCGGCCCCACCGCGTCCGAATCGGCAACGCAGCAAAAAGAGGACGACAACCAGCACCTGGACATCAACACCCTCAAAGGCGACCCCAACGACGGAGACGACGAGTAGCGAGGGTTAAGTGAGGGTCGGAAGAGTCGACGGCACGTTACGGCTCCAAAAGCCCTGCCATAAAGATGGGCAGATACAGCACGTCACCATCGCGGCGAAGATTACATTCCGCAAGTACCAGGCGCGATCGATTCCGTAGCCCTTCGTTGCCAGTGCGTTATCGAGCGCCGCGTGGGACTTAAAGCTCTTGCCCGATTTGACCTCGATGGCAAACACCTCCCCATCGAACGTCTCTTCCACAAAATCGAGCTCACCGACCTTTTTGGACGTAAAGTAGCGCAATCTAAATCCATGAGCTTTGAGCTCTTGGGCAACGAAGCCCTCGAATGCCGCCCCCATATTCATGCCAAAGGCGTCTTCTGCCTCCCCATAAAAACGCCTTGAGCGACCTTTTTGGAATACGACGACATGAGCATTCCGGTGTCCAAGTAAAACAGCTTAAACAGATTTCGTTGCTCCCCCAATAAAAAGGGGTGCCACGGGCGCGTTACGTTATACACGGGAAGCGCGACACCCGCCTCCGATAACCAGAGAAAATGATCTGTCACCTGAGAAAAACGTTTTTACACCGTTAATCGATGACAGTTTGAATCGTTTGTTTTGGAGCCGGCCTCGCTAGGAATCAGATCATAGATATCGCGAATAACCAAGCGTAGCTCGGGCGGAGCGTACTTTGCGATGTCATCGCGATACAGGGCATGAAGATCACGATGGATGTTTCGAACCTCATCGACATTGCGCGTCGCCAAGAAGGAATTGACAGCGTCGGGCATGCCTCCCACCACCACATACTGATGGAACAGATCGAGCAAGCGGTCATACAGGTAGTCGGGGAGCTCCTTTTCGTCCTTTAGACAACCCCTAAGTATGTCAAACGCTCCGGCAGCAACGCCGCTTGCCCAGCAGAACTCCTCAAAGTCGAGCGGGTACATCTGGACCTGCTCGACATACCCCACCGGCAGGGAATCGATGCCCTCGAGCTCAACGCCAAGGAGCGATCCGGTAAGGATATATCGAAAGTCGCCGCGCTGGACCAGGTATTTGATAAACGTCACCACGTTGGGGCATCGCTGAACCTCGTCGATAACCACGACGGTTTTGTTCGCAACCATCGGCTGCGTCGCAGCAATAGACATGCGCATAAGCAGGTCGTCCGCACTTTTCGCCGCCAAAAACGAATCGCGCACGGACGCGTCGGCGATAAGGTCGAACGTCACGACATTTTCGAACGATTCGTTTGCAAAGACGTTGACCAAATATGACTTTCCTACCTGTCGGGCACCCTTGACCAAAAGAGCCTTGTTAGGCGACGAGGCAAGCCAAGATTCAAACTGTGCTTTCGCTTTTCTCTGTAGCATAAGCGCACCCCTTATTACGTGCTGTTTTAGCACTAGGATACACTTTTCCGTGGTTGTTAGATGCTCATTTCGACACTTTTTTGAAGTTCTAAAGTGTGTATTGCGACACTTTTCCGTACTTTTAAATGGGATATCTCGACACTTTTTCGGATTTAAGCCTAGCAACAGCCGGCGAAATCAAGCACCGTCCGCGCGTCATTTCGCACTCGGCGCTTGATTTCTGTCCGCGTGCGCTGATAGACTCCATCGTGCCCGCAAGGAGCGGGCGCGTTTTATCCAGAGTCGGGGTAGAGAGTTGGCTCCACGATCCCGACGCAACCGGCCAAGAGGCACGGTGGCCCTGCCAACATCGATGAAAGGAGTCCGTATGGACAATTTCTCCATGCGCAGTGAGCGCAACTTCCACAACCTAGCAACCAAGCCAAAACGAATGCATCTTCTAGACGAGCCGAGCGGCTATGCCTCGGCCATGGTCAAGAGCAGCCTCTCCTATCAGATGCGCTTTACCGTGCAGGTGCTCGAGGAAGAGCTCTGCGTTGCCGGCGACCCGCACGTACTGCAGATCAAGCTGCTTGGAGACGACTCGCGCGAGCCGTCCAGCTGGGAGTTATTTGCTGATGGCGCATGCGTTGCGGGCGGAGCCGGCGCCTTTGCCCGCGAGTGTTTCTGCGAGGGAGCCGAAGTGTTCCTGAACCTGTGCCGCGACGCCGTGCGCGCGGCCGAGCTGCGCCAATGGAGCCAGAGGGAGTATGAGCTGCTGAGCGCGACCCGCGGGATTGCGGGGGTGTAGGCAGACAGACCAGACAGCCCATCATACTGGTTGACGCTTCGATTCAAACAGCAGGGCGGAGTCGCGCTTACAGCCCCGCCATGCCAAACCGAATGGCGTTCTCAAAAGGCCTACCTCCCCTCCGCTTTCAGCTTCAGCAGCAGGTCTCCCAGCTCGGAGCACTTGTTGGAAAGGCGCGTCTGGGGTCGCTCGCCCATCCCCCACCGTTGGCGGACTTCCCGGGCGCGCGGACTCACGTGATAGTCCCCCTCCATCATCTGCTTGAGCAGCTTGGCGGTCACGCGCGCATCGGCTAAGGCACTGTGGGCGTGGCCCGTCGACTCGTCGAACTCGATGCCGAACCACGTTGCCGCGTCGCCCAACGAGACGCGCCCGTGGCTGCCCACGTCCATGATCGAGGTGTAAAACGCCTGCAGGTCGGCCCAGTCCGTAGGAAATGCGGAAAGATCGATGTGCTTTGCCTGGCACTCGGTCAAAAGCTGTCGACGGTCCGCCCTGCTCCAGCAAACCACCTGGGCGGAGTAGCGACCGATCCAATCGCTGAGCCTTTTGATCACCACATAGAGCGGATCGGCCATCGCGGTGTCCACGGCCGATATCCCTGTGAGCTCGCGGACGGGAAACGCAACGCTCGGCA
>ENA-OPYV01000448-OPYV01000448.1-human-gut-metagenome-genome-assembly--contig:-NODE-448-length-11365-cov-1.295070_pt1 | contig 11365 bp, 15 predicted proteins | sample MGYA00242474_ERZ504485 | MGnify/ENA primary metagenome ERZ504485 (study PRJEB26092, sample SAMD00036263) | human gut metagenome | host: Homo sapiens | study: EMG produced TPA metagenomics assembly of...
AATAATTTTGCTCAAAGTTCCAGCTCCAAACTTTTGCCCCACATCCTGCACACTGGGCGAGTTTTGTTAATTTCACTTCTGTTTCCATAGACCTTATCCTCCCGTAAATGTTCATGATCTCTCTTAAACATTATCTCTTGTTACATCTTTTAACCACTTGAAACTGCGATATCTGATCAATGTGATCGGTACTTTGATCAATTCATCACTCATCAATAATACATAAACTGCCGGCACACTCCAATGTAATACAAATGCAGCCAATGCTCCTAATAAAATCGAACATCCCCACATCGTTGATACATCCATGATCAAGCCAAACTTCGTATCGCCGCCAGATCGGAAGATTCCAACGACCATTGTTGTATTAAATGCCTGCGCGATCACAAAATAAGACATCACATAAAACATCATTTTCAGATAGTATCTTGCAGTTGCACCTAAGGATAAGAAAGAAATTACAACTGGAGATGCAATTAAGATCAATCCTCCTCCGATCACTCCCATCACCACACTTAAAATGATAAACCGTTTGGCATAGGCTCTTGCATGATCGAATTTTCTCTCACCGATCGTCTTTCCAAGATAGATCGCTGTGGCGCTGGATAGCCCAAAAGACACAACCGTTGCTAACTGTCTCGCCACCTGTGCAACAGAATTGGCTGCAACTGCAGAACTTCCCATATGTCCAAGAACTGCTGTATTGGCTGATGTTCCAAGCCCCCACATTACCTCATTTAAAACAACTGGGAGGGAATAGACTAAGAAATCTCTCACTAACAGTTTGTCCTGATGAAGGAAATAGTGAACTCTGAATTTTACATCTTTATTATATATTTTGCATAACCACAAACCAGAACAAGTTCCATAATCCTTGCGATCAATGTCGCAATCGCTGCTCCACGGATTCCAAGAGCTGGGAATCCAAATAATCCAAAAATAAAAGATCGCATTAAAAACCACATTGCATAAAAATGATACTAGATAAACAACTGTTGCCACGATCACTCGTTCAATGCTTCGCATGACATATAAATATACATTGGTAATTCCCATGATAATATATGAACATGCAACGATCCTTAAATACTTAACTCCTTCTGCGATCACCTGTGGATCATTTGTAAAAATTCTCATCAACGATGCTGGAATTGTAAATGCTGCGATAGTGAATATCGCAGTTATGATCACTGCTGATCTAATCCCTAATGCCAAGATCTTTTCAATCGCTGTCTTGTCACCTTTTCCCCAGTATTGTGCAGTAAGAACGGTTGCCCCCGATGTTAATCCAAACAAAAAACAGTACCATAATGTACTGAATCTGGCCAGCAAGAGAGGCCCCTGATAATACTTTTTCACTGACTTTTCCAAGCATCACAACATCGGCTGCTGTTACTCCAACGTTGATCAGATTCTGCAATGCCATCGGAACGACCAGTGCAAATACATTTTTTATAAAAATCTTTCCATTTGATGCTTAAATCATTCAATCTTTTTCTTCCTGTTCTTTTCATTTCCTTCATTAATAGGATATAGAAGCTTTGTCTGCTTGTCAAGCACATATTGCCTGCCTGTATTTCATTTAGTATCCCCAAAAATGAAAAATAAAAACCACTTAATAAAATCATCTGCAGATTCATCATTGCGATATTTATTAAATGGTCTTTACCTTTATAATTAGAATTTAATTTTTGGCATTTATAGATATGTAGTTTATTCTTCGATTTTTTAATGCTTCTTCATTGCTGAGCTCTTTGCCATCTTTTGTTGTTGCAACATAGTAGATATCACCTTTCTTCTGGCTGATAATAGATATCTAAATTTACGATCGTGTTCATTTTTAACACCAGCTGCTTTTTAAAATTTTTTCTTTTAAACAAGTTTTCTCTGTGTCTTTTTACATCTATGTTTGCGTTCCTGAAACTGTACTTGATTTTTTGTTTTCATACTACTCTCCTTCTTCTTGATCATCTACTCTTTATGTCAACTCTTGATGTGATTATTATTAGATTCTTGTATGCGTACATTGTATTCTACATACGATTTATAATTCATATTATAGCCTTTTTTTTCCAATTTTATTCAACTTGAATCTGATTTAGTACAAAATCTATCTACTTTTCCTTGATCTTTTTTCCATAACTTTTTGGATGATCATATCTGCGATCCATCCAACATAAGAGCCCAATGATCAAACCTCCTAAAACATCCGTTGGATAATAGAACGTAATAAATACATTCTTGAAAACGCGATTAAAACAGATACTATCAAAGCTCCCTGCTGCCATTCTCTTTCTTCCCGCAAAATACAGCGCACTGACCGATGCAAATGATGCAGCTGTATGTCCCGATGGAAAAGAATAATCCTTCAATGGTGTGACCAACAGCTGGACCGTCTGATTAATGCTATATGGTCTTATTCTTGCCACGATCGGTTTTAAGATCACATTACAAATGATCAAATCTGCAATTAATGCAACTGCCATGTATACTCCTGATTTTCTTGTTTTTGGTATCAGTAATAAAATGACTGTTAAAAATGATCCATACGATCCCTGCATCTCCCAGTTTCGTAATAGCTACCATAAATCTGTCTAATAATGGAGTATGGATCGTTTGAAGTTTGTCTAAAATCTGAAATTCAAATCCCATAATGATTTTACTCTGCCTTTCTTTTTCTATTATAACATTGATTCTTTGATTTTATAAAACATTGATACATAGGTTGTATCCTTAGATTCTAAAATATGCCGTACTCCTATTTCTCGAAGCTGCTTCGTTGTCTTTTCTCCAATACTGATACACGGAATATTCTCTATCCATTGTTGCTTTTCTTCTCCTATCTGATCAAAAAATCTTCGAGCTGATGATGCACAGGTAAAAGAAACACTTCGGATATCTTTCATTTCTGGAATTTCACTTAAAATCTTTCTATTATTTTCATACATGACCTTTTCTGTTACCTGACAGATCGGTGTAAGGGCTTTTTTTAATTTTTTCTCCACCAGATATGCCTTTACAGTACCAGACCACATCCTTTGCATCTACTTCCTGTTTCATAAGTTCGGAAAGATTGATCTCTCCTGCTTCTTCTGGCATAAGATCTGCTATAATCCCATATTGCATCAAGACATCTTTTGTCTTTTTACCTACAACGACAATTTTTTTTTTATCGAAGAGATCTCGAAGATCCAGATTCGAAGATTTCATCTGTTTCATAAAACCATGAACTCCATATCTGCTTGTAAAAATCAGATAGGTCACTTTCGCTAATTCCTCTTTGGAAATCCGGTCATATCTATAAGAAATCTCTCCTGTCTGAAGTTCCTTGACCTTATATCCATGATCTTTTAATATCTGCGCTAACTTTGATGGCTGATCTCCTATTTTGGTAACTAAATGACAGGTCGTATCTTCTGGTTTTTGAATCTGTTTTTGAAGTTTCACAACGTCTCCTACAACAATGACTGCTGGTGATGAAAGTTTTTCTTGCTTTACTTTTTCATGAATCGTATTTAATGTTGCTTCACATGTTTGCTGCTTTGTAGATGCTGCACTAGAAACAACTGCAACAGGTGTATTGGCATCCATTCCATTTTTTAATAGATTCATTGTGATCTCTTCTAGTTTCGAAAGTCCCATTAAGAACACTAAGGTTTCTTCAGACTTTGCCATAGATGCAAAATTAAGATCAGATAACTGATTTCTTCGATCATGTGCTGTCACAACACGGAATCCTTTGGAGATTCCTCGATGAGTTACAGGAATCCCCGCAAGTTCCGCAGCTGCGATACAGGAGCTGATTCCTGGAACAACTTCACAATAAATTCCCATGATCGGCTAAATATATGGCTTCTTCGCCACCTCTTCCAAAGACAAATGGATCCCCACCTTTTTAAACGCACTACGATATCATATTGTAATGCTTTTTGTGCTAATAATTCATTGATCTGTTCTTGTTTCATCGTATGATGATGATTTTCTTTTCCAACATAGATATGTTCGCATCCTTCTTTTGTTTCATCTAATAATTCTTGTGGGATCAATCTGTCATAAATGACACAATCCGCCTTTTTAAGATTTCTTTTCCTTTAACCGTGATAAGTCCTGGATCTCCCGGTCCTGCACCAATTAAATATACGATTCCTGCCAGCTGTTTTTGATATTTTTTACTGCCGTTTGTGCTAAGATCTCAGGGCATGTTCCATAAACTTTCGTATATGCCTGTTTACTTCCATCTTCATTTCCAAACATAGCATATAGTTCGTACCCTTGATCTGTCTTTTGACATCTGGCACCTGCCGGAGTATGACAACTGCCTCCCATTTGTTCTAAGAAATTTCGTTCTGCACATACTTCGTTCATTGTTTCTTCATCACAAAATACATCCAACATCTTTTGCAATTCTTTCTGATCTTCTCTTACTTCCAAAGCCAGAGCACCCTGTGCTGGTGCTGAGATCATGTCTTCTGGCGCCAGATATTGCGTGATCACATCTTCCATTCCTAGTCTCTTAAGACCTGCTGCCGCAAGAACGATTCCATCTAATTGTTGTTCCTCCATTTTTCGAAGTCTCGTATCAACATTCCCTCGAATATTTATAATCTGAAGGTCTGGTCTTAACTTTAATAACTGAAATGCTCTTCTTTTGCTTCCTGTTGCTATCACAGCATCTTCTCGTAATTCAGACAGATGTTTCGCTGTTCGAAGGATCAACACATCTCTTGGATCTTCCCTTTTCCATACTTTTGTAAAAACAAGGCCTTTTGCCGGGGTTGACGGCATGTCTTTCATGCTGTGAACTCCCATATGGATTTCCCCAGAAATGATCTTTTCTTCAATCTCTTTGACAAATAGACCTTTTCCACCAATTTTTATCTAATGGTTTATTCTGAATCTTATCACCTTTTGTTTAATGATCTGGATTTCAAAAGTGTGTTCTGGATAGCTTTCGCTAATTTTTCCTGAACATATTTTGTCTGGATCAGTGCAAGGCGTGATCCTCTTGATCCGATGATATATTTCATAGGTCATTTTCCTTTCTTTGTCTCTATCCCAAAAAGCTGTTCTACCATCTTCTTATAATCTGCTTGTTCCTGTCTTGTTTCTAAATGTTTTAATTCCTGAATCGGTTCTTTGATCATGCGCTGCAAGGATGCATTTAATACCTTCTTTAGAAGTTTCTGCTCTCTTGTTCCAAAATCTATTTTTCTTGATAAATATGAATAACTATCTTCCACGATCTCTGTACATTTTTCCTGCAAGGAGCGAATTGTTTCTTCCATTGGTGCCTGAAACAGCCACTGCATCGTTTCTTCTTTTGCTTTGCTGATCATCGTATTGCTTTGTCTGCAAAGTTCTTCACGTTCTGACTGATTTGCTTTAGAAATCTCTTTGATCGTGTCTAAATTGATCAGATTTACCTTTGAGTCATCTGAAAGTTTTGGATCAATATCTCTTGGTGTTGCAAGATCTAAAAATGTAACTTGTTTTTCTGGCGTATAATATTCTTGTTTTACAACCACATGTGGTGCTGATGTTGCAGATACTACAATATCACATTGTTTCATGATCTCATATCTTTGTTCGTAAGAAATGATCTCAATCTCTTGAAACTCTTTCTGAACATTTCCTGCATGTGCCAGTGTTCGGCTGCATAAATAAATCTTGCCTGCTTCATATTCCTGCAGATAACGAAGTGCAAGAACTGCAGTATCTCCGCTTCCGATCACCAAGACCATTTTGTCTTTGATATCACATATTTTCTGTAATTCACAGATTCCGATATATCCAACAGATACTGGTTTCTCACTTATTCTAAACGTTGTTTTTACCTTTTTTGCACAAGTAATAGCATCTCTTACAACTTTATTTTAGTTCTTTCTTGCTAAATCCCATGGTTCTTGAAAAATCCAAGGCATCTTTTACCTGTCCAAGAATCTGATCTTCTCCTAGTACCATAGATTCTAATCCTGCGGTTACTTGAAACAGATAAGAAACTGCTTTGTCTTCTTCGCAATGTCTGATATATTGCTCGATCTCTGCTTTATCGAACATATCACAGTATATATTTTGTATTTTTTTGATCTGTTGTTCATCATCAAAAAAATAATAAATCTCACTGCGGTTACAGGTCGATAAGATCATCACCTGTTCAACCCCGATTTTCTCTGCTTTATGAAAAAAATTCAAGCTTCTTCTGATCCGTAAATGAAATTTCATCACGAATGGTAAGATCTGCATTTTTTATAATCAATTCCTAGAAATCCAAAACTGCATAGAGCCTCTCCTGCAAGTTTACATGTTTTCTCAATATCTTCTTCTGTATGTGCGTTAGAAATAAACATTGTCTCAAACTGAGATGGTGCAATATAAATTCCGCGATCTAGTAATATCCAAAATAATCTGCATACTGTTCTGTATTGGATGTCACAGCGCTTTCAAAATCTCTGACTTCTGGTCTGTAAAGAATACACTCATTAAAGATCCAATCTGATTAACACAAATATGTCCTTTTCCTGCTTCTCTTGCTGCATCAGCAAGTTTTCTTGTTTTTTGCTCTAGTCTTTCGTAAATCTGCGGATCATTTTTTAAGATATTTAATGTCTCAATTCCTGCCGTTGTTGCAACTGGGTTTCCTGACAATGTTCCTGCCTGATAAACTGGCCCATCTGGAGAGATCATCTGCATGATTTCTCTTCTTCCGCCATACGCACCGATCGGCATTCCTCCACCAACAATTTTTCCAAGTGTTGTGATATCCGGCTTGATATTATAATACTGCTGTGCTCCTCCTAGAGATAGCCTAAAACCTGTAATAACCTCATCAAAGATCAATAATGATCCGTGATCTTTTGTGATCTCTCTTAAAAATTCGAGAAATCCTTCTTCTGGAAGTACTAATCCCATATTAGCTGCCACCGGTTCTACGATCACTGCTGCAATCTGATCTTTATTTCATCAAATAGTTTTGTACAGAATCTTTGTCATTGTATTCTGCAACCAATGTATTCTTCGTATCATCTTTTGGAACCCCTGCACTGTCTGGAACGGATGTTGTAAGTGCTCCCGATCCTGCTTTTACTAACAAACTGTCGGAATGTCCATGATAGCATCCGCGGAATTTAACGATCTTATCTCTCCCTGTAAACCCTCTGGCTGCACGGATCGCACTCATAACAGCTTCTGTTCCAGAACTTACCAGACGGCTTACTTCCATAGACGGGATCAATTCACTGATCAATTCTGCAAGGATCACTTCCTTCTCTGTTGGTGCTCCGAAAGTCAAACCGCTTTCACAAGAGTCCATGACTTTTTTGATGACTTGAGGATGAGCATGTCCTAAGATTCCAGGTCCCCATGAACATACATAATCGATATATTCATTTCCATCGGCGTCAATAATACGGTCTCCTTTTGCAGATTCCATGAATCTTGGAGTACGATTTACCGCACGGAATGCACGAACTGGACTGTTTACCCCTCCTGGAATATGTACTTTTGCTCGTTCATATAATTCTCTTGATCTTGTATCTTTCATTTCATCTTTCCTCTTCTTTCAGCCATTTTGCAACATCAAGTGCATGATATGTAATGATCATCTTTGCACCAGCACGTTTTAATCCGACCATATTTTCCATAACGATCTTTTTCTCATCGATCCATCCATTGGCCGCAGCTGCTTTTACCATAGCATATTCTCCGCTTACATTGTATGCAACGATCGGAATATTGTATTTCATAGATGCTTCTTTCATAATATCCATATAAGCAAGTGCTGGTTTGGCAATGATCAAGTCTGCTCCTTCTTCGATGTCTTCCCCGATCTCTCTTAGAGCTTCCTGTCCATTTGCCGGATCCATCTGGTATGTTTTTCTATCTCCAAATCCTGGTGCAGAATGTGCTGCATCACGAAATGGTCCATAGTATCCTGACGCAAACTTGGCACTATAAGACATGATCGGTGTGTATACAAATCCTGCTTCATCTAAAGCTTCACGAATAGCTTTCACTCGAAGATCCATCATATCACTTGGCGCAATGATATCTGCCCCTGCTTTTGCATAACTTACAGATGCCTTTGCAAGAAGCGGAAGTGTTTCATCATTTAAGATCACTCCGTCTTTCACAAGACCACAGTGTCCATGAGATGTGTATTCACAAAGACATACATCCGCAATGATCAAAAGTTCTTCATACTCTTTTTTGATCTGGCGGATCGCCTTTGGCACAATTCCATCTTCAGCGTATGCACCACTTCCGACTTCATCTTTATGATCTGGGATTCCAAAGATTAAAATTGCTTTGATCCCGCTTCTTTGATCCTGTTAATTTCCTCTGATAAACGATCCAGCGAATACTGATAAATCCCTGGCATAGATTCTACAGGATTGTTGATTATTTCTCCTTCTGTAACAAAGATTGGATAGATCAATTCGTCAATTCTCACATGATTTTCTCTTACCATATCTCTCATATAGTTGCTTATTCTTAATCTTCTTGTACGTTCCATTTTACTGTTCCTCGATTTCACTCTGATATATATTTTTGAATGATTTCCATTGATTCGTTGTTCTTCCAATGAATCAATATCCTCTAATCCGATTTGTAATAATTCTTTATAAAATGCCTTTCGTTCCTGTTCTGTGGCAATGCATGATTTTGCAAGCTTTCTCAGACTTCCCAAGATTTGTGCGAGTTGTCCTAATTCTTTATTCAAATCTGGTTTGATCTTTTCTTTTAAATACTGTGTGATCAACGGACTCTGCCCGCCACTTGAAAATGCAGCGACAACTTCTCCTTCTTTTACATAGGATGGAAAAATAAAGCTGCAATCTTCTTTCTGATCGACCGCATTGACAGGAATCTTCTTTCGTCTGCAGATCTGGCTGATCTCATGATTTGTTTTTTGATCATCGGTTGCTGCGATCACAAAAATCTGCCTCATTAAAATCTTTCTCCATAAACGTTCGAAAGATTCGGCAAATCTGATCGATCTGCCGAATCTGTGTTATCATCTCTGGTGCGATCACGGTAATATCTGCTTCAAAATCTTTTAAAACTTCAATCTTACGAAGTGCGATCTTACCACCGCCGATCACTAGACATTTTTTCTTCTTTAGTTGTACAAACATTGGAAAATAATGCCATTATCTCTGTGTCCTATTTTATATATTCTTTTGCGATTTCCTTGATTCCTTCTGGATGTTTTAAATTCCACTGTGAAAAGTCAAGTTCTTCACTTTCAACTGCCTGTCCTAATTTTACCAAGAACTGTGGAATATCTTCTTCTAAAATGATCCCCACTTCTTCTCCCATCTTCTCTTTTCCCTGAAGATCAGATCCATTGATATGAAGTACAAATGCAGAATGAGCAACTTTATCAATTACTTTATACTTCCGTGGAATCCGATCTCTCCGATCTGATGTGTTCCGCAAGAAGACATACATCCAGAAATATGAATCTTAGGCAGTGAACCATCCTTTAATCCAGCTTCTCTTTCTGCTTCGATCACTTTGTGTAATAATCCTTGAGAATCTCTTAATCCAACCTGACAGATCGTTGCTCCGATACAAGATACAGATGTCTCAAACAACGTTTTCTGCACCATCATCTGTCGCATCTAAAACTTTCTTTGCTTCATCTCCTGTCAGATTGATGATGTACATTGTCTCATCTGGTGAAATTCTTGCTTCCACTTCATCCATATCTTTGATCACATCATAGATCTCTCCTATTTCTCAGGTTTTGGACAGCCACCGAATGGGTGATAAGAAACTGCATATAATCCTTCCTGTTTCTGATCGATCACTCGTTTACCAGATACTTTACTTCCATCTCCCTGTTTCTTCACTTCAGAAATTTCTACATGAAGATCAAGATCCTGTCCGGATGCGAAAACTTCATCTAATTTCTCATGGAAAGCTTTGATATATCCTTCTTCACCTAAAGTCTCCTGCATATAACGCGTTCTTGCTCTTCCACGTTGTTTATAATTTCCATGTGCAATGAATGTTTCTCTCATTGCACAAATATAATAAAGAATCTTCTCTGGTTGTACATTCTCAGCAACTTTCAGTCCAAATCTCGCATTGTTACCAAGTCCTCCAGCACTGTAAACATCAAAGTTCCATCTTCCCTTGCCACAAATCCAAGATCACGGAATGTTGCATGTGTCTCATTAGCTGGCCCGTTTGAAAATCCAACTTTTTAATTTTCTTGGCATAACTTCTTTTTTGATAAATGTCATCAAATATTCTCCAGCTGCTTCGGCATATGGAAGAACGTTAAAATATTCTCCTTTCTCAACACCTGACAATGGAGATACGGTTACATTACGTGGAAAATCTCCACCTCCACCCATTGTGACAATACCATGATCTAATCCACCTTCCATGATTCCATAAATTGCTTCTGGCTGTAAGTTATGTAACTGAATCGTCTGACATGTCGTCAGGTGAACTTTATCTACATTATATGTTTTAATACTGTCTGCGATAAATTTTAATTTATCTTTTGTTAAATGGCCACCTGACATACGAAGACGGATCATACTTGCTTTTCCATCTTTCTGTGCATAACTTCCGTAACCACCGGAAAATCCTTTGTAATCTGCTTTACTTAGTTCTCCTGCATAAAACTGGTCTGTCTTTTCTTTAAATGCTGGCAGGTCTTGTTTCCATTCCTGTGGATTGATCGTTTCCATATGTAAAATTCCTTTCTGAACATTTTGTTTCTTTTATTATGTGAATCCTTATAAAATACCACATTTGTCTTATCATACCACATTTACATAATTGTTTGAATGATTTCTTTCCTTTTCTACAAGAAATGATTCGATTGCTTTTGCAAGGTTTTTATGTCCTTTTTCATTCATATGTTCCATATCTGCCTTACTTGGCTTGGCTACATCACTTGCTGCAAGGAAATCACATCCGTACTTCCATGCAATCTTTAAATAAGTCTGTTTTAATTGCTTGGATACTTTCACAGAATGCTGGTCAAATTCAAGATCAAATCCTGGTTTCCATACATCTTCTCCTAATTCGATCGGAGATACTAATAAAATATCGATCGCTGGATCAGCTTTTCTGATTCTGCTGGATCAGTTTTTCGATTCCTTTTCCGATGCGATCTGCACTTGCATGGTTATATGTTTTGCAGTCATTGGTTCCAAGCATTAAAACAACCTGGTCAAGTGGTGCGTGTGTCTCTAAGAGCATTGGAAGTACTTTCGCTCCATTTCTTCCATCTCTTGTCGCATCGTCAAATACACTGGTTCTTCCACATAATCCTTCTTCTATAATTCGATATCCTTTATCGTAAAGCTTCTCTGCTAAAATTCCTGTCCATCTTGTTTCTCTG
>ENA-OPYV01000449-OPYV01000449.1-human-gut-metagenome-genome-assembly--contig:-NODE-449-length-11362-cov-2.324077_pt1 | contig 11362 bp, 15 predicted proteins | sample MGYA00242474_ERZ504485 | MGnify/ENA primary metagenome ERZ504485 (study PRJEB26092, sample SAMD00036263) | human gut metagenome | host: Homo sapiens | study: EMG produced TPA metagenomics assembly of...
AACCCCATGCTTATTTCGAACAGAGGCTCTGACAAAGCCCAACACAGAAACTCGCATGGGCTCACGCTATAAGGTATAGCATAAGCCTCACGCAATAGCCTCCGTGTTTTTGAATTTGTCAGATTCCTGTTCGAGACATCTTGCGACTTATGTATATAATCGACGGAAACATCCCGTAATCCGCCGTTATGTTCTATTTCAATTTCAAAGATAAGGAATGTTCCCTGAAATCAAACTGATTCAGGATTATTTGTCATTCTGTATCTATTCAGCTTTCTTTCTCCTCTTCTGCACTTTCTATTCCCAGCCGTTCACATAGTTCCGGGTCGCTCTTGATACGTTCCATCTCATCGTTGATGATAGCCTGTGCATCCGCCTTTATCTGGTCATAATTGCGCTGTATCTGTTGGAGCATGATGTCATTTCCTTCACTGTCCTTGAACCTGTTGATAACCGGGATTTTTTATAAGCCTTTTCTTCCGCACTTACTTTGGCATGGTCCACGATAATTTCCGCATGGAAATCTTTGGTCGATTTCTCACCGAATTATCCGATACGAACCGACAACGTACCCTGTGAGAGGTTGGAAATTTGGATGCTGGAATCAGTGAGTCCAGCTGGGTGTTGATAGATGTAGAGACATCCTGACGGTTGATGGATATGGACTGCCGTTTCTGCAAAATCTTTCCGAAGCGTTCGGAAAGTGTCTTGGCCGTTTCGCCGACCACCTGACCGCTGAATATGTTGCCGACTGTATTTTGAATCACCTTGCTTTCCTTTTCACCGTAGTCACGGTTAAGCTGGCTGAAGTCCTGGAATCCCAGACAGACCGCCACCTTGTTGGAACGTGCCGTTGCAATCAGGTTGTCCAGTCCTCGGAAATAGATGGTAGGAAGCTCGTCTATAATGACCGTGCTTTTAAGCTGCCCTTTCTTGTTTATCAGTTTGACGATTCTGGAATTATACAGTCCGAGCGCTGCGGAATAGATGTTCTGTCGGTCCGGATTATTGCCCACACAAAGGATTTTAGGTTCCTTCGGATTATTGATGTCCAGAGAAAAATCATTGCCTGTCATGACCCAGTACAGTTGTGGAGAAATCATTCTGGTAAGCGGAATTTTCGCCGAAGCTATCTGGCCCTGAAGCTGGTCTTGTGCCCCACCCTCCAGGCATCCATGAAAGGAGAAAGGTAGTTCTCCAGTTCCGGATAGGAAGTCAATATGGTAAACAAATCAGAATAAGGTTTGTTCAGCAGTTCCACGGCATGAGGGAAGCTGCAATAGATACCATTTTTGTATATTTTCAAATACCAGATTATAGCTGCCAAAAGGATAATAGGAGACTCTACAAAGAAGTCACCCTGTTTTTCAATCCAGGTCTTGTTCAAATTTAAACATGATGGTATAGCTTGCTTCGTATGCGTCAGATATGTCTGTCATGAACTCCGGATTGATGGGATTGCAGCGGTGTGAACGGTGCGGATCATCAAAATTGATGACGTAAAAATGCGGTTTTACCTTATATTTGTCCATATTGTGCAACAATGTATTATAGGCAATGGTTGAAAGGTCATCGAATTTGTAATCATAGATATATACACTGAAACCTTTGGAAATCATCTGTTTGATGTAGTTGTTCACCACTGCGTAGGATTTACCGGAACCCGGTGTTCCCAATACGATGGTCGCGCGGAAAGGATTGACCACGTTGATCCATCCGTCGTTGAGTTTGCCGCCATACTGGAATCTGGTGGGCAGATTGACAGAATATTCATTCTCCATCAGCCTTGTCTCCTGCATGAAGGATTCGTTTTCCATATTGAACACATCCTCCATCAGGTTATGCCTGTAAAGCCTGCTGATCCACAGTCCCGCCATGAGCAGGCATAGATAACCGGCTGCAAGTGTCACCACATACAGGGCAGTAATCGCTTCGTGTGGAAAAGGCAGGTCAAGCAGCCACCAGTTCATGAAAAACAGAACCGCCCCGGCAGTGAGTACCGCCCATATACGCTGCCATGTAATCTTCTCACCCTTGACTCCGATAGTACCCATACAGGATATGGCCAGCAGAAGCACTGCCATCAGTTTTGTCCAAAGGATACAGCCGAATATACCGGTTGTCCTGTCAAAGTTCATCAGTATCCGGTCTATGACATCCAGATTCAGATGCCAGGCACTCATACTGGGATAGCAGTATACATAAAACGTGGACTACCAGAATAAAAATACTGACAGCCCTGCCGAATTCCATAATCTTGGCAAGGGCTCTCAAATCGTCTTCCTGTTGCATAATGATGTAGATGATTGTGGGGGAATCCGTTGTTCCCCCTGTTGTTGACTCATTTTGATTGATCAGATACCGCGTGATTTGCGTTTCTGCGGTTTCTTTTTCCGTTTCATGCGGCGACGGAACGCTTCTTCCTCGTAATCGACTGCCGGATTTGCCTCAAAGGAGAAGATGCCTGCCGCCTGTTCAAGCGCACTGTTTTCTTCCATACGGTGGCCGTACCGTTTCCAAAGTTCCTCCGGACCGGACTGTTGTCTGTCCTGCCAGGGTATTCCTTCCCACCAGTTGACAAGGCCGTTGAATACGTTGGCGGAAAACTCCTTTCCCATACGTGAACCGTTGAACGCCTCGCGCCGTTCATGGTCTATGAATGTGACACCGTAGATACGTCCGGTATCGTCCTTCGGAATACCACATCAATGTGCTCCTGTTTCAGCAGTTCCCTGAATTCCTGTTCCGATTTTGCGTTACGCATGGCCCATACGACCTTGCCGGATATGGCAGGAGCCCATCTGCCTTCCTTGAAGTCCTGTGTATGCCGTAACATACGTTCGGACAGTCCCGTATTTCCGAAACGCTTGCCGAACCTTGCACTTTTTTATCGGAGGGCTGACTACTTTTCCAATATCATCTGTAGCCGAATAGATGATACCCGTATAGGGTGTTCCCATGTAATCGCCTAGTAGTTGTCGGGCTTCAATGTTCAGTGTGGAAAGCAGTGCGGAATACTCTCCGAAAGTCTGGAAACGGTAGCTTTCCAGTACGGCCTTTAGTGTGTTTCCTATCTGATGGCGTATATCCCCCTGTGAGGCATCCACCTTTTTCAGTTCCGCTTTCGGATTCCGTCTTTCCGCATCCGCACTGTTACGCAGTCCGAATTCCTGTTCCAGTTCCCGGCAGGCTGTCATTGAACGGCGGTGTTCATAGGAGTCATTGATTTTCCTTCCTTCATCGTCAATGCATACACTCACGATATGTATGTGCGTGTTGCAGGTATCTCCATGTCTGTACACGATGAACGGCTGGTCACCATAACCCATTTTCTGCATGTATTTCTCTGCCAGTTCCGCCAGCCTGTCATTGTCCAGCCTGTCTTCCGGTGCCGGGCTGAGGGCGATATGCAGGACCGGCTTATCCGTCCTCCTGTTTGCCGTCAGATGGTTTTCAAATGAAAGGAGAGCTAGACGCATGTCCTCGCTCGGCAGTCCCGGGCGGTCGGAAATCATCCGGTGTCCGGAAAGGATTTCCGCCGTCCCCTGAAATACCTTTTCATGATTATAGGCCAGTGCCCCGTAAAGACTTTCTCCGTGACTTATCTTTGCAACCATTTCTTTTCATATTCTTTAGTTAAGGCCATAATCTGTTTGTTGAGCAGTATCAGTTCCAGGGTAGCCTTTTCAAGTTTGTAAAGCAAGGACATCGCCCTTTTTTCCCCGAAGTTTTTCTGTACGGCCCTTACGACCTGATTGTAATTGTTGCCTATTGCCTGGAATTGTCTGTAAAATTCCCCGAGCCGGATGTAATAGTCCATGGAAACCTTGTCCACCTTGATTACCTTCAGCTGTTCTGAAAAGATTGATTTCTTGATAAAGATTGTCCTGTCCCTTGCTCCGGATTCCAGAAACAGTCTTTCAAATCTGCTTTTCTCCTGTGCGTTCAGACGGAAATTGTACTTGTAGTCCGCCGGATCAGTCTTCGGTTTTCTGCCTGTCCTTCTTGCCTGTTTTTTCTCCATGCTTTTCTGCTTTTGGGTTATTTTTCTTTTCTCCTCAGATTTTTCCGACTTTTGGAGGAAAATCTCCCGACCGTTAGGGAGGGCAAGTTGGTTTTTGTATGGCAGAATACTTTCTGTCGTACAAAAACACAACTTGCTCTGTTCGTTTGAACAGAGAATCCACCTCCAGCGGATTGCTGCGCGACGTGAGCGGCGTGCTGCTGTCCGTCGGAAGATGTTCCAAGCCGTTCATCGGTTCTGACTTTGCAAAATTATGACCGTGTAAACAGTTGTGAATAGCGGATTGTATGACATATAATGACGCCTGATGACATCTGATGTCATGGTATTGGTTACATATTACCTGTATGCTTGAAAGACCTTATTTTTGACGCGATTTAAGCGTGCAATATTGCAATAACATAATGACATAATAACATAACAACATGGTATTGCAATAATATAAGGACATAATAACGCGGCAACATAATATTGTAATAACATGAGGACATAATAACATGGCAATATAGTATCACAATAGCGTAATGCCATTGTAAGATTAGTGAAAGAAAAAGTGAATATTAACCCCAAAAACAAAAGGTATGAACAAAACGTCCGATTCTTGTCGCCTTCAGCAATCAGAAAGGCGGTGTGGGCAAGTCCACGGTAACAGCGGTTCTGCCAGTTATTTAATTATGTAAGAGGTCTGAAAGTTGCTGTCGTTGACTGTGACTATCCCCAGTTCAGTCTGGAAAAACTAAGGGGAAGGGATTTGAAGAACCTTGAGAAAAGCGAGTATCACCAGCGACTTTTCTGCCGTCAGTTTGAAGACGGTTCCCGTAAGGCCTATCCGATCGTCACTTCCACGCCGGAGGCAGCCGCAGAGATTCCCGGCAAACTGGAAGGCGACTATGACCTGATATTCTTCGATCTTCCCGGAACGGTGAACTCCCGTGGTGTATTCGAGTCCGTCATGAACATGGATTTTATCTTTACTCCCATTGTAAAGGACCGTATGGTCATGCAGAGCAGCCTTTCCTTTGTATCGACCGTTCAGGATTTTATCGGACAGCATCCGGAAGCTCCCCTGAAGGACATACGTTTATTCTGGAACCGTATGGACAGCCGTACTTCAAAAGAACTGTATGTAATGTATAATGCAATAGTGCTTCGTATGGGGTTGAAGGTCTTTGAAACCGTACTTCCGGATCTTGAACGTTTTAACAAGGAAATGACACCTTCTTCCAGGCAGCATTTCCGCTGCACCCTTCTTCCTCCTTCCGAATCACTACTGAAAGACAGCCGTCTTGAGGCGTTTGCCCAGGAGATGGAACGTATCATATTTCCGGGATAATGGCTATGGCAAAGAAAAGAGAGATATTCAAGGTGGACGAGGATGCCTTGAAAGACATGATGGCCAGTGAATCCATTTCCTGCGGTAAATCTGGAACTGATGTCGGCGAGAATGTTCTTCCTGTCACAGAAAAGGAAAAAAATGTACCGGATGTAAAGACACAGGGACAGGAAAAAGTCCCGGAAAACGATACGCGCCGATCCCGGACTGGAAGAGAAGGTGGAAATGTATAAGGAACTGTTTCTGGACAGAAAGAAGTCCGTACACAGAAAGCAGACCTATATCAGCTATGACATGTATTGCAGGCTGGCCCGTATCCTTCCCCTTCTGAGTGATGACATGAGTGTGCCCGCTTTTTTTGGATAATGTGCTGGCACACCATCTTGAGACTACAGTGAAGAGCTTGGCGAGCTGTTTCGCCGAAAACCCCAAAAACATTCTGAAAATGATATGGATTGTATTGACTGTTGCCGTATTGGTTTGCGGTCTGCTGTTATGTTGCGTTTTATTTACTATCCAATAAGATTTGTTCACTGAAAAGACAGGTCAGAGAGTTGAATGAGAAAATAGGAATAGCGAACTGCTTTCCCGAATATAGCCGTGTGTATCTGAACGATACTCCAGTCGGGAAAGGACGTCAGATTCGTATCCGTTGCGGTTTGTACAACAAGGCAAGCCGCCTTATTCCGTTTATGCTCCCGGCATGAGTGTTTCAGTCTATGTGAGCAATATCGTGGAGGAGCACTTGAAACGCCACGGAGAATTGCTGAAGAATGAACTTGAATGTTTTCTCTATAAGGATTCTTTATGGAAGAACTGATATACTTCTGTGTACGGATTGTCTGTATAGGCTATTTGCTGTACAGCGTGTATGGCTGGAGAAGGCGTATCGAAACTGTTTGTACCCTGCTTTATGGGAAACCTTGCGTGAAGAAGGAAAATAAAGAAGCTGCCGGAACGGAATCTGCGGTTTCAGATGCAGAAGTGATGGGAAGTACCCGTTATGTCTATCTGGACGAGAATGCCGGAAAGACTGCCGTTCCCTTCATGAGCCAGCCACTTGAAAGGAATTTTATCGGTGAGGAGGAGGATGTGCAGCAGGAAGATGTGGAATGCAACCTTCAGCTGGATAAAATGAAACTCCTGCAGGAAGTCCAGGAAGACCTTGATGCGGAGTCTCCCGAAGTGGAATCCGTATCACCTGTTCTGTCCAGCAGGGACATGGAAGTACTCGGCGAATATCTGACACATCAGGATGAAGCGACCATGAGAAGGCCATGCAGGCGGCCCGTGTCCTGTTCTCCATCAGGCAGACCAGCCTGATTGATGTGTTCCTTTCCAATATGGAGAATTCCGCGATTGTAGAGGAACTGATAGACAGGTATCTTGATGAGGACGGCAATCCCAAACCGCTTAAAGTAAAGGATGGGAATGAACCGTCTGACGAGTGGCGGAAATATATCTGACACCGATATATTCAGGCATCCCGGAAATCTTTTCGGGATGCTTTTTTTATGTCTGTAAGGCTTCCTGAATGACATCTGATGACATCTGGTGACACCTGATGACGGTGTTGTATCACAGCGGTTTAAGCCTTATATATTTGCAGTCGAATTCAACATTTATGTCAAACCCCAAAATGATTCAACAATGAAGAGAAGAATCCTATTTTCAGTATTATGTGTGCTGGCAGCGGCAGGTGCCTTCGCACAGGGACAGGGTCTTGCCGGCATCAATGAGGCTACCAGCCTTATGACTTCGTATTTCGATCCGGCCACCAAATTGTGTTATGCCATCGGAGCCGTACTCGGTCTGGTCGGCGGTATCAAGACGTATGGCAAGTTCAGCAGCGGTGACCCGGATACGTCCAAGACTGCGGCAAGCTGGTTCTTCGCCTGCATCTTCCTGATTGTGGCCGCCACCATTCTCCGTTCCTTCTTCCTATAAGCCATGGATTACCGTATCAACAAAGGAGCAGGCCGTCCGATTGAGTTCAAGGGCTTGAAATCACAGTACCTGTTCTTTTTTGCCGGAGGCCTTGTATCGGTCTTTCTTGCGGTGGTTGTCCTGTATATGGCCGGTGTCAGCCAGCTGGTATGCCTGTCTTTCGGGGCGATATCCGGTACCCTTGCCGTATGGCTGACTTTCCGCATGAATGCCCGCTACGGTGAGCATGGGCTGATGAAGATGCTGGCCGAGAAACGCCATCCGCGCTATCTGTCAGCCCCGTCGCAGAATATTCAGAGCATTAACCAAAAAGAAGAGAAAGAAATGAGAAGTGTATTGAAGGCCTGTGATCTGGAAGACAGATTCCCGATTCTGGCCGTGGAAAACAACTGCATCGTAAGCAGGATGCGGACATTACGGTAGCCTTCGAGGTCGAGCTGCCTGAACTGTACACGGTGACGGCGGCGGAATATGAAGCCATTCACGGTACCTGGGTAAAGGCCATGAAGGTGCTTCCAAATTATTCGGTCGTGTACAAGCAGGACTGGTTCGTCAAGGAAAACTACCGGAGCGAAGGAAACGGGACGGAAAGTTTCCTGTCCCGCAGCTATGAGCGTCATTTCAACGAACGCCCGTATCTCAGACACCGCTGCTTCCTGTATCTGACAAAGACCACACGCGAACGTGCCCGTCGCCGCAGTGATTTCAGTACCCTGTGCCGCGGCTATATCCTTCCCAAGGAAATCACGGACTGGGATTCGGTCGTGAAATTCCTGGAGGCGGTGGAGCAGTTCGAGCGTATCATGAACGATTCGGGGCATGTCAGGATGAAGCGTCTCAGAACGGAAGAGGTGGTCGGAACGGAAGAATGTCCCGGGCTGATTGAAAGATACCTGACTCTCGGTATGGAGGACACGCACCCCGTATTACAGGACATCTGCCTTGATCCGGAACGTATGCGCATCGGTGACAAACGTCTTTGCCTGCATGTACTTTCCGATACGGAAGACCTTCCCGGCAGTGTGGGCACGGACATGCGCTATGAGCGCTTATCCACGGACCGTAGCGACTGCCGTCTTTCGTTTGCGGCTCCGGTAGGACTCCTGCTTTCATGCAACCATGTCTATTCGCAGTACGTGTTCATCGATGACGCGCAGGAAATCCTGCAACGCATGGAAAAGACCTCACGCAACATGCTGTCCCTGTCGAAATACAGCCGCAGCAATGCCGTGAACTATGAATGGGCAGAAATGTATCTTGACGAGGCGCATACGAAAGGGCTTGTTCCGGTACGGTGCCACTGTAACGTACTGGCCTGGGCGGAAGACGAGGAAGAGTTAAGGCGTATCAAGAACGATACCGGCAGCCAGCTTGCCCTGATGGGATGCGTACCCCATTACAACACGATAGATACTCCGGTGCTGTACTGGTCTGGTATTCCCGGCAATGCGGGCGATTTTCCGGCTGAGGAAAGTTTCTATACCTTTCTGGAACAGGCTGTCTGCCTGTTTGCTTCGGAAACGAATTACCGCAGTTCGCCCAGCCCGTTCGGTATCCGTATGACGGACAGGCAGAGCGGCGTACCGCTTCATCTGGACATCAGTGACCTGCCATGCGCAAGGGAATCATCACCAACCGCAACAAGTTCATACTCGGTCCCTCCGGCAGCGGTAAATCCTTCTTAACGAACCATCTTGTCCGCCAGTATTATGAACAGGGTACCCATATCCTGCTGGTGGATACCGGAAACAGCTATCAGGGACTTTGCAGCCTGATTCATGACCGGACACATGGCGAGGACGGTATCTATATCACCTATGAGGAGGACAATCCCCATCGCCTTCAATCCGTTCTATACGGATTCCGGGGAATTTGACGTGGAAAAGCGTGAAAGCATCAAGACACTGATACTCACACTCTGGAAACGTGAGGATGAAGCCCCAAGGCGTTCTGAAGAAGTGGCCCTTTCTGGAGCGGTGAACGCATACATCCGCAGGATAACGGAAAACAGGGATGTCAGACCCGATTTCAACGGATTCTACGAGTTTGTGCGTGATGACTACCGCCGGATGATTGAGGAGAAGAAAGTCCGTGAGAAGGATTTTGACATCGACGGTTTCCTGAACGTGCTGGAACCGTTCTACCGTGGCGGTGATTATGATTTCCTGCTTAATTCGGACAAGGAACTGGATCTTACCAACAAGCGCTTTATCGTATTTGAACTGGACAATATCAGCGGAAACAAGGTGCTTCTGCCCGTGGTCACGCTGATAATCATGGAAACCTTCATCGCTAAGATGCGCCGTTTGAAAGGCATCCGTAAGATGATACTCATTGAGGAATGCTGGAAAGCCCTGATGTCCGCCAATATGAGTGAGTACATAAAGTATCTTTGTGCGCCCGTAAAGGTTGCATCGTAAATATCTCTTTGGCAAGAGATTAGGAACGTGTTCTTTGAAAAATAACCTATCATCAGCCGACTTATCTGTTTCGGGAAAACTTAACCGAGCAGGGAGTGTAGCATGTCGGAAAAGTCATAAGTCAGTTAGTTACCAAACTGCGACTGAATGGCGAGATGAAAAGATAGATATGAGGATAAAGTCCGAATTGATTGAACGATAGTCTGAGTGGTCCCCCTTGAGGCTATGGCGTAAGGTAACTATCAACCGCCATATCGTGATAATACTTCAGTGAATAGGTATGAATGTAGCAAGAACTTATCACGACACAAGCGCAGTAAGCGATTAAAGGACGGAAGTCGTATCCGACAATCTATCATGCCAACAGTTACGATGTGATAAACGGGGATTACCTATCCCGAAGTGCCGAAAGGCTATTAGGTTTGATCTATGAAAATTCGGAGTGGTAACGGACTTCCATAGTAGTCCGAGCAAGGTAACACCTTGTACATGGCGAAGGGAAGCAGCTAATTATTAATACAATTAACGGAAAATGTGAGAGACATTATGAGAAGTCCAGAAAGAGTATTAAACAGTCTGTCAGAACACAGTAAGGATGCAAGCTATAAGTTTGAACGCCTTTACAGAATTTTGTTCAATGAGGAAATGTTCTATGTTGCCTATCAGCGTATTTATGCTAAAGAAGGTAACATGACTAAAGGTTCGGACGGTCAGACCATTGACAACATGAGCCTGAAACGAATTAAAAAGTTGATTGATACGTTAAAAGACGAAACGTACCAGCCCCAACCGTCAAAGAGAGTGTACATACCGAAGAAAAACGGTAAGAAAAGACCTCTTGGCGTACCGACTTTCAATGACAAGTTGATACAGGAAGTGGTAAGAATGGTATTGGAAGCCATATACGAGGGGAGTTTTGAATATACCTCGCATGGGTTTCGTCCCAATCGAAGCTGCCATACTGCATTAACTCATATCCAAAAGGAGTTTAGCGGTGCAAAATGGTTTGTAGAGGGAGATATAAAAGGCTTCTTTGATAATATAAACCATGATGTATTGATAAGCATTCTTTCGGAACGCATTGCGGATGAACGATTCATCCGATTGATACGCAAGTTTTTGAAAGCTGGATATATTGAAGAATGGCAATTCCACAATACTTACAGTGGCACACCGCAAGGTGGTATCATCAGCCCGATATTGGCTAATATATACCTTGACAAGCTGGATAAGTATATAAAGGAATACACAGCCAAATTCGACAAAGGGAAGAAACGAAAATTCAGTAGAGAAAGTATGGACTTTGGCAATGCAAGAAAACGTATTGTGCGAAGATTGAAGTTCGTAAAAGACGAAAGGCAAAGGACAAAGCTAATCCTTGAACTGAAAGCAATAGAACAAGGACGGGCTAAATATCCCAACGGCGAAGAAATGGATGCCGATTACAGAAGAATGAAATATGCAAGATATGCAGATGATTTTCTTGTGGGAATTATCGGAAGCAAGCAGGATGCGCAACAGATAAAAGAAGATATTAAAACTTCCTTGCTGACAGACTGGCATTGGAGCTGTCCGATGAAAAGACACTTGTCACTCACACGGAAAGACCGGCCAAGTTTCTCGGATATGAAATCACTG
>ENA-OPYV01000450-OPYV01000450.1-human-gut-metagenome-genome-assembly--contig:-NODE-450-length-11332-cov-2.511290_pt1 | contig 11332 bp, 12 predicted proteins | sample MGYA00242474_ERZ504485 | MGnify/ENA primary metagenome ERZ504485 (study PRJEB26092, sample SAMD00036263) | human gut metagenome | host: Homo sapiens | study: EMG produced TPA metagenomics assembly of...
CCTGTGTCCTTTTGATACGGTACGCCCTGCTGGGGCTGATCTTCACCTGGTCCATGGCGGAGTACGACGCCCCGCCTTTTACTGCTACCTACCCCGCAAAGCGGCGACAGAGACGGGGGGGCGATACGCGGTGAAGGCCCTGTCCGACAATAAACAAACCACCATCAACCTAATTACCAGCCTGGCAGCCTTTGTGATCAATGCCGGGATCAGCTTTGTGCTGACTCCGTATATACTGGAGAAGCTGGGCAACGAAGCGTACGGCTTTATCGGTCTTGCCTACGACTTTGTCAATTATGCCGGCATCCTTACTCTGGCACTGAATAGTATGTCCTGCCGGTTCGTCAGCTACGAGTACCACCGGGGCAATAAAGAAAAGGCAGATATTTATGTAAACTCCATTTTGGGTGCCAATCTGATCCTGGCCGGTGCCATCACGCTTTGCGCCGTGTTTATGGTTTGGAAGCTGGAGTACATACTCACCATTCCCAAAGCGTTGATGTTCGATGTAAAGCTGACCTTTGCCATCGTCTTTATCAACTACATTTTTGGCATCTGCTTCTCTGTCTTTAACAGCGGCACTTTGTAAAGAACCGGATGGATCTGTACTACCTGCGCAACCTGTTCTCCTATGTGCTCAAGCTGGTGCTGACCATTCTGATCTTCACTTTGTTTGATGTGCGCATCTTCTTCATTGCGCTGACCACTCTCATTTGCAACGCTTATATGAATGTGGCCACTTATATTTTAATGCGCAAGCTGTTGCCGGACTAAAGCTGAATCTGCGCAAATTCAAGTGGAAAACCCTGTCCGAAGTGCTGCGCTCCGGGGTATGGAATTCCGTGCAGAGCCTGTCTGATCTGATGATCTCCGGGCTGAATTCCCTGCTGACCAACCGATTTATCGGCACCGCTGCCGGCGGGTATCTGCAATCCTCCAAGACCATTCCCAATTACATATTACAACTGGGGCAGCAACTGGCCCAAGTGTTCTCGCCGAAATTCACCATTCTGTACGCCCAGGGCGACTATGATCGACTGGTCAAGGAGGCCAAGCGCTCCATGCGACTGGTGGGCTTTATCATCTCCACCCCGGTGGCCGGGTTTATCGTCTTTGGCTACCAGTTCTATGCCCTGTGGCTGAAAAACTATTCCCCCGGCGGAATTGCAGATCGTACAGACTGTGTCCGTTATTACCACCATACCGTACCTGTTTAGCTGCGTGGCGTTCCCACTGATTCAGATCAATACCGCCTGCAACAAGGTGCGCACCCCGGTGCTGGTGGCGCTGGCCGCCGGTATTGCCAATATCTTAGTGGTGTTCCCCCTGGGCAAAGCCGACGCCCTGACCCTGAATGTGCTGGCCTGCTGCACCGCCGCCTTTACCATTCTGCGCTACGGCGTATTCCAGCCCTACTATGCGGCCAAAATACTGGACCGCAACCGTCTGTTCTTCTACGGCACGCTGTTGCGCAATGTGCTGGCCACCGGCGTCATCGGCGTGGTGCTGTATGCTGCCAAGGGGCTGTTCACCTACAGCAGCTGGGGTCACTTCTTCATCGCCATTGCCCTGTGCGGGGCAGTGGGATATGTGCTGGCTTTCTTCCTGCTGTTCAACCCCGGAGAGTACAAAGAGATCGTCCACATGTTTCTATCAAAAATGAAGAAAAAAACCGCATAAATGCAAACAGTGCCTGAGCCAAAGCTCAGGCACTGTTTTTATGTTACAGACTTATTTGTTTTGAATGTAGGCATCAATGGACTTGGCGGCGATTTTGCCGGCGCCCATGGCCTTAATCACGGTGGCGGCACCGGTAACCGTATCGCCCCCGGCGAATACGCCGTCCCGAGAGGTGCGGCCATTTTCATCTGCCACAATTCCGCCCCGGGCATTTACCTCCAGCCCACCGGTGGTGGACTTGATCAGCGGGTTGGGGGAAGTACCAATGGCCATAATCACGCAGTCCGCGTCGATCACAAAATCCGAGTCCGGCACCGGCACCGGGCGGCGTCTGCCGGTGGCGTCCGGCTCGCCCAGCTCCATCCGGATGCACCGCACGCCGGTTACATTGCCGTCGTCGCTGCCCAAAATCTCTACCGGGTTGGTGAGAGTTTGGAACTGGATTTGCTCCTCCTGGGCGTGCTGCACTTCCTCCTGCCGGGCAGGGATCTCCTCAAAGGAGCGACGGTAGAGCACATACACTTCCTCCGCTCCCAGCCGAATGGCAGAGCGAGCCGCATCCATGGCCACATTGCCGCCGCCTACCACGGCCACCTTGCGGGCGTGGTAATGGGGGTGGTGCTGCCGGGCTGATACGCTTTCATCAGGTTTACCCGAGTCAGATACTCATTGGCAGAGTACACCTCTTTCAGGCTCTCGCCGGGAATGCCCATAAACCGGGGCAAACCGGCACCGGAGCCGATATACACCGCCTCAAAACCATCTTCAAACAGATCGTCAATGCTCATGGAGCGACCGATCACCACATTGGTAACAATCTTTACACCCAGCGCCTTTAAGCCGTTTACTTCCAGCTCCACAATCTTCTTTGGCAATCGGAACTCCGGAATACCGTACACCAGCACACCGCCGGCAATATGCAGCGCCTCAAACACCGTTACATCATAACCCAACCGGGCCAGATCGCCGGCGCAGGTCAATCCGCTGGGACCACTGCCGATCACGGCTACTTTGTGCCCGTTTTGTTCCGGTACGGCGGGCCATACTTTGCAGTGGCTGTTGTGCCAGTCTGCCACAAAGCGCTCCAGACGACCGATGCTCACCGCGTCGCCCTTAATGCCCCGCACGCACTTGCTCTCGCACTGGCGCTCCTGGGGGCACACCCGGCCGCAGACTGCCGGCAGGGAGCTGCTTTCGCTGATGATCTGATAGGCGGCCTCAAAGTCGCCCTCTGCCACCTTGGCGATAAAATCCGGAATATGAATCTGCACCGGGCAGCCGGAGATACAGGGCTTGTGCTTGCAGTGCAGGCAGCGCAGCGCCTCGTCCATGGCCGTCTGCGCATCGTAGCCGATAGCTACCTCTAAAAAGTTCTTGTTGCGCACCAGTGGCTCCTGATGAGGCATTTCATTGGCCTTTAAGGGATTCATCAGTCCTGCACCTCCTGTCGCAGCAGGTTGCAGTCCGCTTCCCGCTCAAAGTCTTTATACAGCGCAGCCCGTTCCATAGCCGCGTCAAAATCCACCAAATGGCCGTCAAACTCCGGCCCGTCCACACAGGCGAACTTGGTCTCACCGCCCACCAGCAGACGGCAGCCGCCGCACATACCGGTGCCGTCGATCATAATGGGGTTCATAGACACAACGGTGCGGATCCCGTACTTCTCCGTGGTCTTGCACACGAACTTCATCATCACCAGCGGGCCGATAGCAATCACCAAATCGTATTGCTCACCGCTTTGGATTAGGCTTTCCAGGGCGTTGGTCACCAGCCCCTTTTCACCTACGGAGCCGTCGTCGCTCATGAGCACATACCGGTCGCTGACCTTCTCAAACTCCTGCTGCAAGATCACCAGATCCTTGGTACGGAAACCCACAATGCTGTGCACCTGGGCGCCGTTCTCATGCAGCGCCTTGGCCACCGGGTACGCAATGGCGCAGCCCACGCCACCGCCAACCACAGCCACCTTGCGGTAGCCGGTAACCTTGGTGGGATTGCCCAGAGGGCCTACAAAGTCCTGCAAGCTGTCGCCCACCTCCAGCCGCGCCAACTGCTTGGTGGTAGCGCCCACCAGCTGGAAGATAATGGTCACCGTACCGGCGGTACGGTTATAGTCCGCCACCGTCAGGGGGATACGCTCGCCCCGGTCGTCCACCCGCAGAATCACAAACTGGCCGGCCTGGGCTTTCTTTGCCACATAAGGCGCCTGAATTTCCATACGCACAACGGTGGGGTTCAGCACCTGCTTGGCAACGATTTTATACATAGAATCACCTACTTGAAATTAGACACTTTTAGAAAAACGCCGCATAACTGGTATGCAGCGTTTTTGATATTATACCAATTCCCGCTTATAAGTCAACATTTATCAACCGGAAATCGGAATTTTTAAGAATTGTTAATAAATCTGCATTATTTTGGATGGTTTTTTAGTAATAATTCCGCCCCTTGCCAAATGCTCCGGGGTGTGAAAATCGGAGCCGGAGACCATCAGCTTGCCGTTCTCTTTGGCCCACGCCAGCGCCTGGGCGTTGCGCCGATCGTCCGTCTTGCCGTTATACACCTCCACCCCGTCAATATTCTTCGGATCCGTGCGGCGAATACCTACACGGAAAGGGTGCGCCTGGTAAATGAGAAAGCCGTTTTGCTCGCACAGGGCTTTGACCCCCGGCTCCCACACATTCATCAGATTGCCGGCGTCTTGACAAAATTCTCCGTCACGCCGTAGATCAGGTAATCGTTGGCGGTCCAGTAGTGGCGCAGCTCCATACCCAGCAGCACAGTAAAGCCCTCCGGGGCCGCCGCCTTCATCCGCCGATAACCGGACAGGTAAAAATCCGCCGCCTTTTGGGGGCACGCCAGCCGGTGAATCGGAAAGGTCATGGGGCTGTAATGGTCCGTAACCACAATGCCGTTGTACCCGGCCTCCACATACATCTCCACAATCTTTTCCGGCTCTACCCGCCCGCAGCGGCTGACGGCGCCGGTGTGGCAGTGAAGCTCATATTTGTATTCCATAACCGTACCTTCTTTGCTCTGCTCTATGCCTATTATAAGCCCTGCGCACCCTGCCGTCAATCGTGCCGTCTTTACAAAAATAAAGGAATATGTTATACTTTTTTTAACTATTTTGGTAAGAAAAAGGGGTAAAAATGGACAAAGCAAGCACATTGACAAAAAAGGATTCACTCGCTCTCAAAGGCATCGCCATTCTGTTGATGATCTTTCATCACTGCTTTTTGGATCCCGGCCGTTTGCCGGATACACCGTATCCTTCGCGCCGTTTTCGCAGGACTTTACTGTGTCCCTCTCCTATTTTTCCAAAATATGCGTTGGCATTTTTGCCTTTATTAGCGGATACGGATTATATTTGTCATTCTCCAAACAACCGAATACTGCCAAATCCGCTTCCGCTTGGACTGTCTCTCGCACAATTAAGACCATGAGCGGGTACTGGTTCATTTATATCCTTGCGCTGATCTCAACATGGATTTATGCAGATCTACCCATAAAAACCTACTGCACCGATGGAAATATACGCGGTGCCTTTTTATGCGTTTCTTGATTTTCTTGGACTGGCAAGCCTTTTCAAAAACGCCAACACTAAATACAACTTGGTGGTACATGGGTGCCGCGATTCTCTTTATCGCATTGGTTCCCTGTTTTACCCGGTTAGCCAAAAAAATCGGCTATGTACCGCTTGTCATTTTTAATTGTTATGTTGCCCCGTTTGCTAAAAGTAGGTTATCCCGGCAGCATCAATCCATACGGCTTTCTCTTGGCACTTTTATTTGGTATGCTCTTTGCCCAGTATAATTTGTTTACGCGCATGGCACAATTTCAACCCTTACAGAATAAAACACTGTGGGCAGTTGTGCGCTTTCTCTTTTGGCTCTGCGCATTAGTAATCTGTTATTTGGTTTGTAGTCGAGTAGAGCGATACCAGGCTTGGGAGTTGCATTATGCCGTTGCACCGTTGATCTTCATTCTCTTTTGCAAGCGGTATGTGGTGCGGATCCCGGTGATTCAGCAACTGCTGTGCTTCTTTGGCAAACATTCGCTTAATATTTTTCTTATCCACACCTTCATTCGATTTAACTTCTTCACTGATTTTATCTATTCATTCCGTTATTTTTGGCTAATTACCCTGGTGCTCTTTGGCATTTCGCTGGGCATTTCCATTGTGCTAGAATGGATAAAGAAGGGAATACGATTTGACATATTCACACATTGGCTATGCACAAAAACGGAGAAAGCCGTAAATCAAATATCAAACAAATAAAAAACGCATAAAAAGGCCGGTGATCTTTTCAGATCATCGGCCTTTCTGTTTAGCGCTTTTTTATTTTTGACAGCAAATGATAAAATGATTTTGGTCGCAATACCCGCTGCACAATTTCTTCACAAGAATCGCCTTGCTCATAGGTAAGGAACTTTTCTATAAAACGCTCCGTGCGCGGCCGGCACTTCTCCACCTCTGCCTCCAGATGGTTAATTGCATAAATAATCTCATCTGTATTAAAGACCAGCGGTCCCGGCGCTCTTTCTCAATATCCACATACACACCGCGTAATTGTTGGCTGTATTCTTCCAGATCATAAGTAAAGAACAGCATGGGTTTATGCAGCAGCGCATAGTCAAACATAATGGAAGAATAATCCGTAATCAGCAGATCAGAAATTTGGTACAGATCCTCCACACAGTTGTACGCATTCAAATCGAATATAAATTCTCCATCTGCGGGGATCTCATATCCGGTAGCACAAAAATGATGCAATCGAACCAGTAAAATATACTCGTTTGCTAAATGCTTGCGCATTTTTTCCAAGTCCATTTGCATTTCAAAACGATTGCGCACGCGCCAGGTTGGTGCATACAAAATCACCTTTTTATCCAGCGGCAAGCCTAATTGGCGCTTGATTTGTTTCACCTTTTCCGCATCCGTATGGTAAAGCACATCCGTGCGCGGATATCCGGTCTTTAATATTTCCCGGTGAAAGTCGAAACACTGTACCGCCTTGTCCTCCATGAATTTTCCTTGCACAATCAGATAATTCCAGCGGTGATTTTTCTCAATATACTGTTGGCGGCTGGCCTGGCTTGGAAAATCAGCAACCACATCCAGTCCAAGCGTTTTTCAACGGCGTGCCGTGCATTGTTTGAATTTCAATTTGCCCGTCGCGTTTTACATATGCTGTTTCAAAGTTCACATTATTGACGAAATACTTACTGGTTGCCAAATAATAGTAGTACTCCTGGGAACCTCTACGCACACGCTTAGCATGTCCCGGCACCGGTGTGCGTGCGTCCTTGAGGGACCAAATGCACTCATACTCCGGATAGTTCTTATCAATATACTCATACAGGTGCTGGGGATTGCAGCTATACTTAGAGCCCCACATAGACTCAAAAAGAATGCGGCGGGGGTGAATTTTCTTCGTTCTAAACTGGGGGTACTTCTCGTAAATCAGCGCATTGCGCTTTTGGAGAGTGTTCTCCTCTTCCCGCCAAAGCTGCACCGCACGTAAGCGCACATAGCCTTCCATATAGCGGTACACGTCCACCTGTAGAGTCTCAAAATGAAACTTGTGATTAAAATACTTGGGGCTGTAGATCAAATCTCGCACCACACTATCGTTCGGCAAAGTGTATTCCACATAGACCTCACGATAGCTTTGGTACAGATCCTTGGTGATCTGCGGATCGCCAAAGTGCGCAGAAAAACTGCACTTCAACTCGTTCCCTTCTGTATGGCACGCCGCATGGGCCAAAACCACCTTACGCTCTGCGATTGGATCATCCACGCACAGCACCGCTCGAGTAGCAGAGGCCACCGCCGTATCGTCCCCGACCGTTACCGTCTGCAAATGCAGCTGCTTGCCCTCCTTGCGCACTTTCTTCGCTATGGTGATATGGGAATAGAAACTCACCCGCAGGTATGGGTACGGTTGCACGAAAAATGCCCACACAGTCTTTGCAGTCAAGCGGCACAATCTTGGCCTGGCGCCACAACAGCTTGGCCCGGCGACCGTCCGGCTTTTCCAAATAGAAATGATAATTGTCCTCTGCCGCGAAGGCACCGGGTTCCAGCGTAAACCGGCAATTCCCGTCCGGCTGTGCCTCTAAGCGGTTGCCGTCCTCGTCCTGGGCCCACAAAGCCGTTGCCGACTGCTCCAGCGTAAAGGACAACCGCCCGTTCTCGTACTGAAAATCCTGCAAGAAATTATCTTCCGTCTGCAGGAACAAGCGCAACTCGTGGCGGGGAAAGAACTTCATCGCTGCCCGATCGTTCCCAATCAGCAGAGTATGGTGATTATATTTATTATAAAGATTACCGGCCGCACCGGACAGGATCAGCGAACCGGTGGTCAGGCGATTTTGGTATTCCACTAGAAGCACATTCCACCCGGCAACGCCCGACACTTGCAGCGCCAGGTCAGGCTGCACAGAGATCTTAAATCCGGTGCCGTCGTAGTTATACTCGCTTTTTTCGCCGGTTTTGCTGTTAAAGACTGTGCCGCGATTGTGGGTCAACTCCGGTACCGCTACCGGCTCTGTGGGCAGCGCCAACCGGGCGCCAGTACTTGGATTGTACAAAAAGGCCTTCACTGACTGCTGGGTGCTGTCGCTGATATTCACCCGTGGAATATAAATATGGGCCAAAATCTCAATGGCCGTCTTGGACACAGTAATATTATCAATAAACTTGCGGGGGCCGACCGTGGTCAACTCCTTGGTCACCTGCTGCTCCGGCGCACCAAACAGTGTCTCCGGCACCTGGGCAAAGAACTGGCCGTCCCGCTCCGTCAGCGGTGCCTGGTAATAGTCCCGCTGATATTCCAGCAGCCGAATCAAACCGTCCAGATCCATTTGGCGCACCAGCACATATTTTTGCCGATTGAGGGCAGAAATGTGGGCATACGCCTCCTCGCTGACAGCCTGATCCAGGTAAGCATTGATGGTCTCCAGCATTTGCAACGCCTGATCCCGATCCAATGATCGACAAATATTTACGAAGATCATCAGGTCGATCTCCAGTGCCTTGGTTTGACGGGTCAGATCCAGCACCTGATTGTCCACATGCTCTGCAAAGAACCGATCCACCATTTGCATCACGGTAATGCGGTCTAATAAGTTTGCCATACTGGTGGTGTTTTGGGTGATGGATTTGGAAGCACCGTCCCGCACCCGCCACAGGTAGCCAACGCTGCGCATCACAGACACCCGATTGGCCACACAATGCATGGGAATGGTTACCGGAATATCCTCATACAAGATCCGCTCTGGGAACTGGAAATGGTGCTTCAGCCAAAAGCTGCGCAAAATCAGCTTATTCCAGGAAGTGGTATCATAAATCAGGCTGTGATCTTCGCTGATATGTGTACACTCTGCAATGGAGTCAAAGGTGCGCTTGTGCAGAGGCGAGTCAAACATCTTGGTAGAATCAAAGCGAGCCACATTGCAAATGGTCAGTTCACTGCCGTTGCGCTGGGCCAGGTCAAACATCGTCTGGTACGCGTCCGGGGTAACCATATCGTCCGAGTCCAAAAAGGTAATGTACTTGCCGGTGGCAAAGGTCGCGCCCACATTCCGTGCCCGACCCAGGCCGCCGTTCTCCTGGCAATGGTAATGAAAATAAGAATACGTTTGGGCATAACGCTTTGCGATCTCGCTGCTGCCGTCCTGGGAGCCATCGTCGATCAGAATTACTTCCAAATTATCCTTAGTCTGTTCCACCACAGAGTCCAAACACGCCTCCAGGTACTCCTCCACATTATAAATCGGAATAATTACGCTAATATCCGGTGCCGTATGTTCCATTCTTTTCTCCTTTTCACAGTCAAGTTGATACTGTCATTATATACGATATTTATAAACTTGTAAAGCCGGATTATTACAGCAAATCGGCCCGTATGCAAAAGCATACCGGCCGATTCTTCTTAATATCCGTTTTGTTTCAAGAATTTGTAGATTCGTTGGCTGTTGTGGTGGTCACGGAACATAAAATACTGCTTGGCCATTTTGCGTACTTGAGCTTCATCTCAAAGCCCGCTGCCGCGTAGCTGTCCAGGCAGGGCACCAGGTCCTCCACCTGTGTAAACCGGTCACCGGGCAGTTGGGTGGTCATATCCAAATACGAGCCGTGCACCTGGTTATACAGGCCATAGTCAAACTGGTAATACACCACCGGCTTATTTTGGTACAGCACATCCCAGCACACACTGGAATAGTCCGTCACCAGCAGCTTGCAGCGCATCATCAGTTCATTCAGTGGCTGCTGTCCAAAAGGAATACAGGTAACCCGGGGACTGATCTTGTCCTTAAAATTATTCATATACCCGGCAAATTTGGGGTGCAGATAAAACACCAGACGGGTATGATTGCGCCGGAGCATCTCGTCCAGCGCCGGGTCCGTCAACAAAGCGGAATAATTTTTGTAGTAATCGCTTTGCAAGAAGGTCTCGTTATCTACTTCTTCCAGCCAAGAGCGCCAAGTGGGCATCATCAGGATAAAGGGATCGTCCGGTGTGGACTTGTCCTTCAGCACATCCCAGCGGGCAAAGCCGGTAATGGGCACATTCTCCGGTTCGTAGTCAAACTCCCGCACCACAATATCGTGCTCCGGCCGGGAGCAGGTAACAAAGTAGGTCATGGGGCTGCTGCCATTTTTGCCAAACAGCTGGTCCACCCGCTTCATAGCGGTAACGCCATGCTGCAAAAACAGCTCTTCCTTTTGCTTAATGGCTCGGCGCACAATACTGGGCTTAGAGCGCCATACATACAGATGCGAGGTAGAATCGGAAGAAATGCAAATCTTCATAGACAGGCTCAGCAGCATGTGCTTGAGACTCATAAAGGGCACCACCTGGCGGCCGTAACCGGCCACATTCTTGTAGTCCGGCTCCCGAGGGTCCATAATATAATAGATATGCCGCCGCTCCTTCTCCGGCAAGTGCTCCATACAGTATTTGAAGAAATAGTAGCTGTTGTCCTGGGCGGTCTTACAGAACTTCTCATACACCACCCAGTTCTTTTGCCGCTGCCAAAGAGGACGGAACAACATATACAGTGTATAGGCAGTAATCTCCCGCAGGCGCACCGCCGCCGTGTCGTACTCGCACAAGGGGCGATAACAGTAGCACAACTGGCCGCCCTTTCTGTAGTAGGGGAACAAAATATGGGTATCGTCCACCAACGCCTGGCAGTTGGTAAAGAACAGCTGCCACCGCTGCAAAGGCTTGGCAGACACGATCTTCACCGGATACACGGCGCCAAACTGGCGGATCTGCACATAAGCGTCCCAATACAGCTCCTTCAGCGGCAAGTGCGCGCCCAGCTGCAGATCCAGACGCACTGCACTGCCGCTGCGGCGGCGCTTGACCCGTGTGTCAAACGGCACGGCGATCTCTTCCGTCTTGGAACGGAACTGCAACACGCCGCCCACCACCTGGTCCGGTTCGATTCCCTTAAGCGCCAGGTGCATGGTGCACCGGTGGTCCTTGCAATGCAGCCGTTGCAAGGCCGCGCCCCGCTGCAGCCGGTTCATTGCCAGGTCCGGTGTGGTCAGCCAAACGGTTAGGCACCGTGGGGCATTTTTTCTTATTCTCCAAGAACGGCAACAGCACGAGAGGCTGGGGCTGCCGCTCCACAG
>ENA-OPYV01000451-OPYV01000451.1-human-gut-metagenome-genome-assembly--contig:-NODE-451-length-11321-cov-2.154279_pt1 | contig 11321 bp, 15 predicted proteins | sample MGYA00242474_ERZ504485 | MGnify/ENA primary metagenome ERZ504485 (study PRJEB26092, sample SAMD00036263) | human gut metagenome | host: Homo sapiens | study: EMG produced TPA metagenomics assembly of...
GGGACCAATACAGGATTGGATCCCGGTGACATGCGTATCATCGGAATAATACTCGACGTTATCAGTATGGTATTCGTGGAGGAGCAGCTTGGAAAGGACTTTCTTTATCTTTTATTCTGCAGGGGGTAGGTAAACGTGATATGTGGATAATGAATGAATTATTTTATCCGCATTATGACGAGTTTAGTACTTTCTATGATACACAGTTAGATTATTGGACTCCGGAACATACTGATAGTTATTTCCCACGTTTGTATCAAATGTCAAAAGGAAATACAGCGGCAAATACGATGACTCAGACTCGTTATTTGCAAAATGGTGCTTATCTTAGCATTCGCAATATAACATTGTCGTATTCATTACCTAAGAAGTGGCTGACTCCATGGGGAGCTAAAAATTTGCAGATATTCTTTAGTGGTGAGAACTTATTCACTTTTGATCATCTGCCGAAGGGGCTTGATCCAGAACGTACAGTCACTGATGATTTAGGATCGAGAGGATTTACATATCCTTATATGCGTCAATATTCATTTGGTATTAATTTAACTTTATAATAGCTTATTATGAAAACATATATATTAGGATTGGGACTATGTCTATGTATGACAAGTTGCTTAAATGATGGATTTTTGGATATAGATCCGAAAGATCGTCAAACAGAACAAACAGCTTTTACTTCATACGATAATTTTAAGATGTATTCATGGGGATTATATGAAATCTTTTATGGATATGGAAATAATCAAGATATGAACTTCTTTAAAGGAGAGTATGAAGCCGATAATATGATTCGTGCCGTTAAAGGAAATGAAGGGCAATATGCTTATCAGAAGGCAAAGGTGAATGCTACTGATAGTGATTGGGATTATGATTATATCCGTAAAGTGAATTTAATGCTAGATAATGTGGATGATTCAGAAATGTCAGACACAGAAAAGGAGCATTGGAGAAGTGTTGGATATTTTTTCCGTGCTTATAAATATTTTCAGATGATGTCTTTGTTTGGGGATATTCCATGGATAGAGCATGTTCTAACAGAAAGTAGTGAAGAATTGTATGCATCAAGAGATCCTAGAGATTTGGTGGCAAAAAATATCTTGTCAATTTGAAGTATGCAGAAGAGCATATTAAAGAATCAGGTGATGGAGATAATACAATCAATACATCAGTTGTACAGGCTTTGATATCTCGTTTGGATTGTTTGAAGGAACGTGGAGAAAGTATCATGGTTTGGAGGACGCAGAAACCTATTTAAGGGCTAGTGCTGAGGCTTCAGAGAAAATTATGGCTAAATTCAAAGATTTGCATCCGAGATATGATGAGATTTTTAATTCAGAGGATTTAAGTGGAGTGCCAGGTATAATTTTATATAAGGCTTATGAAACAGCGCAATTGGGGCATGGGTTGACTCGTATGGTGAGACTGGTGAGTCAAAGATAGAAATGACTAAGGATGCGGTAGATAGCTATTTATGTAAAAATGGTTATCCGATAGAAAATGGGGCAAGTTTATATGGAGGTGATCATGATGTCTATAAACAATTTACGAATCGTGATGAACGCCTTTATTATACTGTTTGTCCTCCTCATAAAGTTAAATTAACAGGAGCTGCAGCGACATCTACTGGTTGGGCATTTACAGAAAACCCTGATGATAGAATATTTATCGATTTAATGAATACGTTGTCTGGAGAAACATATCATCGTTTGCCTACATCTAATTTTAAAGGTTTCTATAATCAGGGACAGCCCCATTTTGTGGATTATAACTGGAGTGTTGCATGGAATGCAAGCCAGATGGGCTTTGGATGTGGAAATATTATAATACTCATACAAATTGTGCAAATGCTACTGGTGTGAATACAACGGATGCACCATTATTTCGTTTGGGTGAGATTTTATTGAATTATGCAGAAGCTAAGTGGGAATTGACTGAATTTAACCAGGATATAGCTGATTTGACTATTAATAAGTTGAGAGACCGCGTGCATGTTGCTCACATGGAAGTTGCGCAGATTAATGAGGCTTTTGACCCGGCTCGTGATGCAGATATAGATCCTGTATTATGGGAAATCCGACGTGAAAGGCGAGTAGAACTAATGGGAGAAGGTTTTCGTTTTGATGATTTGCGGCGTTGGAAAAAAGGACATTATGTTGACAAACAACCATTAGGGGTATATGTTTCTAATCCGGCTGAGTATGGGAATAAACTTCTGATAAACGCAGAGGGATATGTGTACTTCTTTGAAAAGCCTTTGGGATGGCTCGATAAGTATTATTTGCGTCCTATCCCTTTGAACCAGAAAGCATTGAATCCTAATCTTGGTCAAAATCCGGGATGGGAAGAATAAAAAAAAAAAATTGGATTATGAAAGTTTTTTTCTATTATTAATATCAACTGTTCCTTTTTTCTCTTCATTTTCTCTGTCTGCGGCAAAGCAGGCAGAGAAATGAATGTATTGTTCTTAATGGCAGATGATATGCGCCCTGAATTGGGATGTTATGGAGTAGAGGCTGTTAAGACACCTAATATTGATCGGCTTGCATCAACTGGAGTTTTATTCCAAAATGCATATTGTAACGTACCGGTTAGCGGTGCTTCTCGTGCTAGCTTATTAACAGGAGTTTATCCTCATTATCCAGATCGCTTTGTTGGATTTTCGGCTTTAGCTAGTAAAGACTGTCCGGCAGCTATTCCTTTATCTGGTTGGTTCACTTCTCATGGCTATTACACTGTTTCTGACGGAAAAGTATTTCATCATATTGAAGATCATGCAGACTCTTGGAGCGAACCTCCGTATCGAACCCATCCTGATGGATATGATGTATACTGGGCAGAATATAATAATGGGGAATTATGGATGAATAGTGCTTCTGCTCGTACTATTAATCCTAAGACAATGCGTGGCCCTTTTGTGAATGGGCTGAAGTTCCGGATACGGCTTATGATGATGGAAAGTTGGCAGAAAAAGCGATTGCCGATTAAAGCGATTAAAAGAGAAAGGAAAGCCATTTTTCTTGCATGTGGATTTGGAAACCCCATCTTCCTTTAATGCTCCTAAAAAATATTGGGATTTATATGATAGGGAGAAAATACCTGTGGCGGCAAATCGCTTTCGTCCGGAAGGGCTTCCTGAGGAAGTGAGAAACTCTCAAGAAATATATGCTTATGCTCGTACCACATCACCAGATGATATTTATTTTCTTAAAGAGGCAAAGCATGGTTATTATGCATGTCTGAGTTATGTTGATGCACAAATTGGAAAAGTTCTTGATGCATTAGACGAACTTGGCTTATCAGAAAATACGATTGTTGTGTTGTTGGGAGATCATGGTTGGCATTTAGGTGAACATGGATTTTTAGGGAAGCATAATCTGATGAATTGGTCTACACATGTGCCTTTAATTGTTCGTGTGCCAGGATTGCAAAAAGGAAAAACAGAATCTTTGGTGGAATTTGTTGATATTTATCCTACTTTATGCGAACTTTGTAACCTACCTTTTCCAAAACAATTAGATGGGATTAGCTTTGTTCCTATTTTAAAGAACTTGGAGAGAAAAACGAAAGATAAAGTGTATATTCAGTGGGAAGGAGGAGATAATGCAGTCAACTGGAGGTATAATTATGCAGAATGGGAGAAAGGTAATCGTATGCTGTTTGACCATCAGATTGATGTAGAAGAAAATAAAAATAGAGCAAATGATCCTTCATATAAAAATATAATAAAGGATATGTCATCTTTTTTTGCATAAGAAAAAAACGTACTTTAAAATAAATAATAATATGAATTTAAGACACATTATATTAGTAATACTTCTTATTGGGCTTTATGTGGGTATTCTCAGCGTATTTGTAAATCCTTAGATGATAATTGGATGTTCCGGTTTTCTCATCAGGTAGAAAAAGGAACAGGAGTTAGGATTACACTTCCTCATACGTGGAATGCTCAGGATGCCTTGTCGGGCAAATTAGACTATAAGCGGGGGATAGGAAATTATGAACGTACATTATATATTGATTCTCAATGAGGAAAGGTAAACGACTTTTTTTGCGTTTCGAGGGAGTAAACAGTATAGCTAATATCTTTATAAATGGGAAGTGTCTGGGAGAACATAAAGGAGGATACAGTGCTTTTGTTTTTGAGATTACAGATAAGGTTGATTATGGGAAAAAACAATAAGCTGTTGGTAAGGGTAAGTAATGCAGAGCGATTAGATGTAATGCCTTTAGTGGGTGATTTTAATATGTATGGGGGAATTTATCGTGGGGTGAAGTTGATTGTAACAGAATCGGCTTGTATTTCTTTACAGGATTATGCTTCTCCAGGAGTATATTTGACTCAACAGCAAGTTAGCCCTGATGAGGCTGAAATTTCAGCTACGGTTTTGTTGTCAAATCGTTTGGCAAAAACGTGATGTCGTGGTGCGAGTTGAAGTAAAAGATGGTCAGCGTGTTATATCTCGACATGAGCAACAGATGACTCTAGAGAAGGAAAAAGATGAAAAAGTTGTTTTCCCTATAAAAATAGAGAGTCCTCATTTATGGAATGGGAAACGAGATCCTTTTATGTATCAAACGGAAACAACTTTATGGTCAGATGGACGGTTATTGGATAAGGTAGTTCAACCACTGGGGATACGTTTTTTCCGGATAGATCCTGATAAGGGCTTTTTCTTAAATGGTGAATATTTAAAACTGCATGGAGTGTGCAGACATCAGGATCGACCTGAACTGGGGAATGCTTTACGTAAAGAACACCATGAGGAGGATACACATATTATGTTGGAAATGGGGGTGAATGCTATTCGTCTGGCACATTATCAGCAATCTGAGGATATGTATGATTTAATGGATAAAGTTGGTATTATTACTTGGGCTGAAATTCCATTTGTAGGACCTGGAGGATATGATGACAAAGGGTTTGTTGATTTCTCAGATTTTCGAGAGAATGGTAAAAATCAGTTGCGAGAGTTAATCCGTCAAAATTATAATCATCCTTCTATTTGTTTCTGGGGACTATTTAATGAGTTAACAGAGAATGGAGATAACCCTGTTGAATATATCAAAGAGTTAAATATTCTTGCTCATGCTGAAGATTCCTCACGTTCTACTACAGCGGCTAGTAATCAGAATGGCAGCTTAAATTTTTTAACGGATTGTATAGCTTGGAATCGTTATGATGGCTGGTATAGTAATAATCCTGAGAATTTAGCTGAATTTTTGGATAATACGCATGCTACATACCCTGACTTACGTATTGGTATTAGTGAATATGGGGCTGGAGCAAGTATTTATCATCAACAAGATTCATTGAGTCGACCTGCTCCTGTTAGTTTTTGGCATCCAGAGAATTGGCAGACTTATTATCACATGGAAAATTGGAAGATAATTAATGACGTCCTTTTGTCTGGGGAAGTTTTGTTTGGAATATGTTTGATTTCGGGGCGGCTCATCGTCATGAAGGAGATCGTATAGGAATTAATGATAAAGGATTGGTGACATTTGACCGTAAAGTAAAAAAAGATGCTTTTTATTTCTATAAAGCAAATTGGAACCCGGAACCAATGCTTTATATAGTAGGGAAACGTAACCGGAATCGTGTAAGTTTGGTACAAGATATAATGGCCTTTACTAATGCGAATGAGGTAGAATTGTTGATTAATGGTAAGGTTATAGGAAAGGCCTTTCCTGATCAATATGCTACCGTAATGTGGAAAGGAGTAAAATTAGACGCTGGAGAAAATAAAATTCAAGTGAGAGCGACCGTAAAGAAAAGATACCTATTGGATGAATGTGTAGTGTGGGTTGATTCTACAAAATAAAATATTATGCTAATTTGAGTAATGACATTTATGTCTGCTTACTTTAGATAAGAAAATAAAATTCATAAAGGAGTTAGGAAAAATATGAAAATTTCTTCCTAACTTTCGCTCCAGAAATAATTAACCTTAAAAAGGACAAATGGAAAAGACTCTTATTAAAGCAATCAAAACTATTTGCTGTTCATTGACGGGAGTGCTGACGATTAGTGGGACTCCTCAGCAGGTGTATGCGGAAAATGCATCCTTGCCTTATTGGAAGGATATTCAGACTGTATCAGTAAACCGGGAAGCACCGAGGTCGGCTTTTATGACTTATGCTGACAAAACTCAGGCCTTGACTGGAAAATATGAAAACAGCCCTTATTATGAGTTGTTGAATGGTACGTGGAAATTTTTATTATACGGACTCGTATTTGAACCTGCCTGCAGACATTACCTCTCCGGAAGTGAGTACAGAGGGATGGCACGATATTAAGGTGCCGGGAAACTGGGAAGTGCAAGGATTTGGTACGGCTATTTATACGAATCACGGATATGAGTTTCAGCCTCGTAATCCTCAGCCTCCCTTGTTGCCGGAGAAGAATCCAGTGGGAGTATACCGGCGTGATATTACCGTACCTTCAGAATGGAAGGACCGTGATATTTATCTCCATATTGCTGGAGCAAAATCAGGATGCTATGTATATTTGAACGGAAAGGAAGTCGGTTATAATGAAGACTCCAAGAACCCGGCTGAATACCTGATAAATGATTATTTGAAGGAAGGCAATAATGTGCTGACTTTAAAAATCTTCCGTTGGAGTACAGGCTCTTATTTGGAATGTCAGGATTTTTGGCGTATCAGCGGTATAGAACGTGACGTATTCCTTTATTCGCAGCCGAAAGCTTCAGTACAGGATTTCCGGATTGTGTCTACTTTGGATGATTCGTACCGTAACGGTATTTTCCGTTTGGATGTGGAGCTGAAGAATCATCGTACCAATACGGCTGGGTTGAGTATTGGATATGAGTTGCTCGATAATAACGGAAAGGTAGTAGCCAATGGTGAAGAAACTGTAGATGTACTTGCTGGTAAAGAAGGTACCGTATCATTCAGCAAGGAACTGTCGGAAGTAAAAACCTGGACTTCGGAAGCTCCTAATTTGTATAAGCTTTTGATGACTGTTAAGGAAAATGGAAAAGTGACCGAAGTGATTCCTTATAATGTCGGATTCCGTCGCATTGAAATCAAAGAAATTGATCAGAAAGGTACCAATGGAAAGAATTACCATGTGTTGTTTATCAACGGGCAGCCTTTAAAACTGAAGGGTGTAAATATTCACGAACATAATCCGTTGACAGGGCATTATGTAGATGAGGCCCTGATGCGTAAGGACTTGGAGCTGATGAAGCGGAACAATATCAATACGGTACGTTTGTGTCATTATCCGCAAGACCGCCGTTTCTATGAACTCTGTGATGAATATGGTATTTATGTGTACGATGAGGCGAATATTGAAAGTCATGGAATGTATTATGATTTGCGTAAGGGTGGAACCTTGGGAAATAATCCGGAATGGTTGAAACCTCATCTTTACCGTGTGGAAAATATGTTTGAACGGAATAAGAACTATCCTTCGGTTACATTCTGGTCGTTAGGTAATGAGGCTGGAAACGGTTACAACTTTTATGAAGCTTATTTGTGGGTAAAGCAGGCCGACAAGGGACTGATGGACCGTCCGGTAAATTATGAACGTGCTCAGTGGGAATGGAACTCTGACATGTACGTGCCGCAATACCCCAGCGCATCCTGGCTGGAATCAATAGGTCGGTTAGGAAGTGACCGTCCGGTAGTGCCTTCAGAATATGCACATGCCATGGGCAACTCTACCGGAGGCTTGTGGGACCAGTGGAAGGCTATCTATCGGTATCCTAATTTGCAGGGAGGATATATCTGGGACTGGGTAGATCAGGGTATTTTAGTGAAGGATGAAAACGGAAGAGAGTATTGGGCATACGGAGGTGATTTCGGAACCAACATGCCGAGTGACGGTAATTTCTGTTGTAATGGTATCGTGAACCCGGACCGCAATCCTCATCCGGCTATGAGCGAAGTGAAATATGCGCACCAGAATGTGGCTTTTGAAGCTACAGACCTGGCAAACGGTAAGTTTAATGTACTGAACCGTTTTTATTTCACGAACCTGAAGAAATATATGATTTCGTATGAAGTGAAGGAAAATGATAAGGTGGTGCGTCGTGGCAAGGTTTCACTGGATGTGGCTCCTCAGGAAAAGAAAGAGTTGGCGGTGAATGTTAGTGGATTGAAGCAAAGTGGGTACGGAATATTTTGTGAACTTTTCAGTAACTACGTTAGAATCTGAACCGCTTGTACCGAAAGGATATGAGATAGCGCACGAACAGTTCCGCTTGCCGATAGATCCTGCTTCACGTTCATTCTCTGTACAGGGGCCCGCTTTGCAGTGCAGTGAAAATGGCAACTTGTTGAGTGTGCAGTCTTCACGTGTAGCTTTTGTATTGACAAGTCGACTGGTCTGGTAACTTCTTATAAAGTGAAGGGAACAGAATATTTCCATGAGGGATTTGGTATACAGCCTAACTTCTGGCGTGCTCCGAATGACAATGACTATGGAAGCCAGATGCCGAAGCGCTTGCAAATCTGGAAGCAGTCCAGCAAGAATTTCAATGTGGTAGATGCTTCATTGGCTATGGATGGAAAAGATGCAGTACTGAAAGTCAGCTATCTGTTGGCTGCAGGTAATCTGTATATTGCTACCTATCGCATTCATCCTTCAGGAGTAGTGAAAGCAAATTATACATTTACTTCTACGGAAATGGAAGCAGCGAAGACAGAAGCTTCGGAAGCTACACTGATGGCTACGTTCACTCCTGGAAACGAAGCAATCCGCAAGGAAAGTTCCAAAACTGGTAGTTCCGCGTATCGGTGTCCGTTTCCGCTTGCCAGCCGAAATGGAACAGGTTACCTATTTTGGTCGCGGACCGGAAGAGAATTATTGCGACCGGAATAATGGTACATTGGTAGGTGAGTATCAAGCGACCGCTGAACAAATGTATTTCCCTTATGTACGTCCACAAGAAAACGGACATCATACCGATACACGCTGGTTGATGCTGAAAAGAAAAGTGGCAAAGGATTGGCTGTGTATGCGGATGGTACATTGGAATTTAACTCACTCCGTAATTCTATAGAAGATTTTGATGGAGAGGAAGCTACTCATCGTGACTACCAGTGGGGTAATCGTGATGCAGAAGAGTTGAAACATGATGTAAGTACCGCTAAGAATATCAAGCCTCGTCATACACATATCAATGATATTACTCCTCGTGATTTCGTAGAAGTCTGTCTGGATATGCGACAGATGGGTGTAGGAGGTTTTGATAGTTGGGGAGCTGTACCAGATCCTCAATATCTGATTCCAGCCAATAAGGAATATCAATGGGGATTTACGATTGTACCGATGTAAATGATAAAAGCATAAAATAAACACATAGCGAAAAAGTAAATTTGGGCAAAGCGTAGCGAATTAGCTGATAGAGCGTTCGTTACGCTTTGTTTTTCTATGGGGCAGAGCCAACGAAATACCACCTCGAAGCCAAACGGTGCAGAAGTTCAGTTACCACCTCGTTACTCCCGTAACGGATGCAGATTTCTTGCTAAAAGGTTCTTTTTCTGCGTTTTGTGTTGATTTACATAGCTGTCGGTAACTCACTAAGAACTAATTTTGTAACCAAAAAAAGGAGTGAGTTATGCGAAGTACATTCAAGGTATTATTTTACGTGAAGAAAGGCAGCGAGAAGCCGAACGGCAACCTGCCTCTGATGTGCCGTATCACGGTGGACGGCGAGATTAAACAGTTCAGTTGCAAGATGGACGTTCCCCCACGCTTGTGGGATGTGAAGAACAGCCGTGCTTCGAGCAAGAGCGTCGAAGCGCAGAGAATCAACCTTGCAGTAGATAAAATCCGTGTGGAGGTAAACCGCCGCTATCAAGAGTTAATGCAGACGGACGGTTATGTTACCGCCGCCAAACTCAAAGACGCCTATCTCGGTATCGGCATCAAGCAAGAAACCTTGTTAAAGCTATTCGAGCAGCACAACGCCGAATTTGAGAAGAAAGTCGGGCACAGCAGGGCGCAGGGTACATTTACCCGTTATCGGACGGTCTGCAACCATATTCGGGAGTTTTTGCCCCATACCTACAAGAGAGAGGATATTCCGTTAAAGGAACTCAACCTTACGTTTATCAACGACTTCGAGTATTTTTGCGCACGGAGAAGAAATGCCGCACCAATACCGTGTGGGGCTACATGATTATGTTGAAACACATAGTTTCCATTGCGAGGAACGACGGGCGTTTGCCGTTCAATCCCTTTGCCGGATATATCAACTCTCCCGAAAACGTGGACAGGGGCTACCTCACCCAAACGGAGATACAGACGCTCATGAACGCACCCATGAAGAACGCCACCCATGAACTTGTACGGGACTTGTTTGTCTTTTCTGTGTTCACGGGTTTGGCGTATTCAGACGTGAAGAACCTCACCACCGACCGCCTGCAAACATTCTTCGACGGCAATCTTTGGATAATCACCCGAAGAAAGAAGACCAACACCGAATCGAACATCCGTCTTTTGGACGTTCCCAAACGTATCATAGAGAAATACAAGGGGCTGGCTCGGGACGGTCATGTTTTCCCCGTTCCGAGTAACGGCAGTTGTAACAAAATACTCAAAGATATAGGCAGACAATGCGGCTTCAAGGTGCGTTTGACCTATCACGTTGCACGCCACACGAACGCCACGACCGTACTTTTGTCGCACGGCGTACCCATCGAAACGGTGAGCCGCCTTTTGGGACACACGAACATAAAAACCACCCAAATTTACGCCAAAATCACCGCCCAGAAGATAAGCCAAGACATGGAAACCCTGTCGCACAAGTTGGAGGATATGGAGAAGAATATCTGCCGAGCCATCTAATTAAAAACAGAATACCGATGAAAGAAGAAAGGAATATTATCACGATGGACGGGCAGGGCAATATCTTCCTGCCGAGCGATATAGGTGCAACCGCCATGACCGAGTGGGAAATCTGCGAACTGTTCGGGGTTATCGCCCCGACGGTTCGGGCAGGGATAAAGGCACTCTGCAAAAGCGAAGTTTTGAATATATATGATATAAAGCGCATTATCCGCATATCGGACAGATACAGCGCGGAGGTTTACAACCTCGAAACGATAGTCGCCCTTGCTTTCCGTATCGAATCGTTCGGGGCGGCGAAAGTCCGCAGGGCATTATTGGAAAGGATTATACACGGGCGAAAAGAGAAAAAAAAACGACGGTATTTCGTGTCGGTTGTTTCGGACGGCAAGCCCAACAGCCGTTGGAAGCATGATGATATATCAACATACCAACATGCAAACATACCAACATACCAACATGCAAATCTATCACTATGGTGATATATATTGCAGGTTCT
>ENA-OPYV01000452-OPYV01000452.1-human-gut-metagenome-genome-assembly--contig:-NODE-452-length-11307-cov-3.902057_pt1 | contig 11307 bp, 13 predicted proteins | sample MGYA00242474_ERZ504485 | MGnify/ENA primary metagenome ERZ504485 (study PRJEB26092, sample SAMD00036263) | human gut metagenome | host: Homo sapiens | study: EMG produced TPA metagenomics assembly of...
ATCGGGGTCGTGGCTCCAGTGGAACATCCCTGCGACGTTCCGACAACCATTCCACGTGCCCCCAATCCGATATCGGCGCCATCGGCGTGTCGCGGTCGCGGAGGCATATGCGCGCATACCCACCAGTCTACCCCCGCATGAGGCGGTGCCGGCGGGTGGGCGTCTACCGTTTCATGCCGTGACGTCCGTACGGGCGGCGCGTGGACTGGACTCGACCATCGCCACGGGCAGGCCCGCGAGCAATGCCACACCGGACACGAGCAGCGGGCGCGCGTCACGGCCGGTGGTCCTGGGCGCGTCCTCGGGATAGGGCGCGTCGTCCGGCATGCTCACGCGTTCGCCCGTGACGAGCAGCCGATACGTGTTCAGGAAGATCGGAGTGCAGGTGACCAGCGTCACCAGGTCGCGTCCCGGCTGGATGCGCACGTCGCGCAGATCGTCCGGATCGACCTTGCGGATGCGTTCGACCTTGTAGGCGAGGGTCTGGGCTGCGACCCTCACGTAGAACACGTCACCCTTCCTCAATTCGGTGAGCCGGGTGAACAGGGCCTTGTCGGCCACTCCCGTATGTCCGGTGATCACACTGTGGGTGCTTTGCCCGCCGACGGGCAGGCTGGTGCCGTGAAGGTGTCCCGCACCGTTCTCCAACGCGTACGCGTCGGCCCCGTGGCGGACGGGCAGGTCCACGCCGATGGACGGGATCTCGATGGTCGCCATGATCCCGTCGCCGAAATCCAGCAGGTTCTGGTATTCCGTGTCCGATTTGAAACCGAAATCACCATCGATGTCCCGTCCTTGCCGGACGTCTCTCCGATGACATGCGGCGTGGCGGCGAGCCTCCGGTTGTACTCGCGGGCCTTGGCGACCATGCGCGCGTACTTCTCGGCGGAATGGTCGTCCTTCGCGGCCAGGGCGGACGATTCGGCCGCCCTGCGGGCCGCTCCGGCCTGTTCCACGCCAAGCCAAGCGAACGTGCCCACGCCCGCCAGGCAGAACACGACCGTGACGGCGATGAGCGCACGGAACACGCGTCTCGCATGCCGTGCGCGTATGCGGCGCAGGCGCCGCATGCGACGTCCCTCCGAAGCACGTTCGCCCTCGATGATCCAATCCCAATCCATAACGTCCATACCTTTGCCACGATCCGTTCCACGAATATCGACGGTGATGGGCAACGGGAAGGGCCGGCGTCCGGACCATTCCGCCCACGTCCGAATGGAGTTGGTGGATGGCCGTCCGCCGGCCCTTCCGTCACCGGGTTCCGGTCACTCGTCGTCCGGCATGCCGTGTCCGTTCATGCGTCTGGTGAGCATGACGGTCGAGCCGATGCCGAACATGAGCAGCAGGACGCCGCCCGCGATGGCGATCGGCAGGCCGATACCGCCCGTTTCGACGAAGTTCTCGTGAACCTCCTGCCATTGCGCGTACAGGGTGATGTCCTTGTCCTGCAATGCGACCTTGCTGCCGTCCTTATAGACGACGTCCGCCTTACCGGGTTTAGTGCCCCAACCCTTGAACACGTACTTGTCGCGTTTGAACGACTTGGACGTGTCACCGGGAATGGTCACATCCGAATACTGCCAGCCGGTCGTGTTCGGATGCGAACCGGTGCCGCCGTTCGCGTTGTAGATCACGTTGGCCTGCAACCGCTGCCAGTGCGCGTACACGGTGACGTTGCCGGTCAGGGGCGTGGCCCACTGGTAGAGGCCCGTGTTGTCCTGCGGGGCTGTGTACCAGCCGAGGAACCTGTAGCCGCGGATCTTCGACGTGTCGCCCGCCCGCCAGCCGGAGCCGTCCGCCGCGGCCGCATTGTACGGCACGGAGACGGACGCCGGGGTGGACGGCATCTGGCCCGACCAGGTGCGTCGGCTTGTTCGTGTCTAGGTGAGGACCGGGTTGCCGACCCATACCGCGTACACGGTCATGCCGCCCTCGACCATCGTGACCTCGGGCTGTGCGGCCGTGGCGTTCCGGTCCTGGTTCCAACCCAGTTGGGTGTGGCCCGGACGGGTCAGCATGCTGGAATCCCAGCAGTCGCCGTCCTTCGCCAACGTGGCAAGCGTGATCCGCTGACCGGCCGGATAGTAGACCTGGCATCCGGACACCACATCCGTGCTCTGGTCGACGGTCCTCACGGTCACGCTGCGTCCTCATGCGTGGTGGTGCGCTGCACGACCCATTGAGTTTCATGGAATGGGTCGTAGACCATCTTGTCCTTGCGGCTGACGCCCCACCAATTAGCATCCTTCTCGTCATAGCGATTCTTGCTCAGGACGTTGGCTCCCGGATATTCGAAATCACCATTGACCAGATGATCTGGCAGGCCGTTCTTGTCGTCGGATGCGAGGTGCACGGTTCCCGTGGTCCTGGCCTTGGTCTGTCTGACGGTGCCGGCGGTCTCGTCGGACGGGACCTTGCCGGTCGCGTCGGATGCGTTCTTGTCGTAGGACAGTTTGTACGCTTTGGTGAACATCACGTCGTCGATGCAATTGCCTTCGGCGTTGGCGAACACGCCGTCGCCGTTCTGGCTACCTCGTAGGCTCTTGAACGTGAACCGGGTGACGGTCGAGGTGGCGATGTAGGTGCCGGAGTACGTCTCCCACTTGCCGTCCTGCGCGGTGCCGTGCGTGGTGATTGCGGTGCCGACGCTGCCGGTCTTGTCCGACCCGTTGGATGTGGTGCGGGTCGCTGCTGTGCGACGGTCTTGCCGGGGGTCGCGATCTCGACCTGCATGGTGTCATCGGAGTTGGCGCGGCGACTGGCGTGCTTGAGGCTCCACTTGTACATGCGCGGGGTGTGGTGGCGATGTCCTGGTATATGTACTTGCCTTCGGTGGCTGCGGCGATTTCGCCCCATACGTTGCCGGCGCTTGTCGGGGTCGGGGATTTCTCGGAGCGTTGCAGTTCCACGACGACGCGTGGGTGCCGGTATGAGTCGTTGGACTCCCATGCGAAGTTCGTGGCGTTCCACCCGTTGAACTTGGTCCAGGGGTGGGAAGCGCCGTCCTTCATGACGTTGCCCTGGCCGTCAACGAGTGTCAGGTAGCGTGATCCGCTGGCGCGCAGGTTGATGATCTGGTTGCCGTAGGTCTGGAAGTCTCCGTTGACGAGGTGGTCGGGCAGGCCGCTGGTGTCGGCGGATGCGAGCTTCACTACGTCTTTAGCGTCCCCGGTCGTGCCGGTCGTGTCCACCGCACCGGCGGTGCCGGCCAACCCGGCGCCCAACGTGGACGCGGCGACCAGACCGGCGATGAGTCTTGTGAAGAATCCCATTCTTTTTCATTCCTTCATATTGTTTTTAGAAAAGTCCTCTGATGAAAGGAGCAGCAGGGGCGGAGAGGCGAAGCCTCTCCGCCCCTGCTGCTGTGGAATCGTCCGGGAAAAGAGGTCAGGCCGCGATCGGACCGTCGCCCATGTTCTCGTGGCGGATACGGTACGCGCCCCAGCCGGTAGCGGTGGCGACCAGGATGATCGCGAACGCGCCGACGATCATGATGGCCATGGTGGTCGCGCCGGTCTGCGGCAGCTGGGTGATGTTGTCGATGTTCTTCACCACAGCGGTCGGTGTGCTCGCGTTGGCGTCGGCGTTGGTGACCTTGCCGGTGAGTCCCGGCTGGTCCTTGCCGGCGATGGTCACGTGGCCGTCGTCGGTGATCTTGATCGTGAAGCTCGGCTTGACGAACGTGAAGTAGCCGGTCGGCACCTGGGTTTCCTTCACGGTGTACGTGCCGCGCCCAGGCGGGTGAAGTTGATGACGCCCTGCGCGTCCGTGGAGAACTCGGTCGCCTTGGACTCGTCCGTGCCGAACGTCCACTGGTTGGAGGCTGAGTCCCACGTGTACCACTGGTTCAGGCTGTCGTTGTGGATTTTGAACTTCGCGCCCTGGATGGTCTTGCTGCCGTCCGCGGCGCTGATCTTCTTCAGGTTCACGTCGTAGGTCGGGACCGGGGTTTCGTCGGTGCCCGGGTTCGGGGTCGGCACGTCCGGCGGGATGACGGACGGCAGCCAGTTCGACGTGAGGATGATCTGGTTGATGGCCTTGTTGGCCTTGGACGCGTTGACGACCTTGCCCTGGTAGGTCACGGTCACCTGCTTGCCCTGGTAGGTGTCCACGAGGCTCTGCAGGCTCGTGACCTTGAAGCCGGTGCCGTCGGAATTGCCGATCTTGTCCTTGCCGATGGTGCCGAACTGGTTGGTCACGTCCGTGCCGGACGACGTGGTCGCGTGGAACGAGCCGTCGATGTAGGTGATGCCGGTCATGTGGTCCTCGAGGGTGATGGTGTCCACGGCCAGTTTGTTCGGCACGGTGAACGTGGCCTTGAAGTCACGGGTCTCGCCGTTGGTCGCGGCCGCGGAATCCTTCCACGTGCCGTCCACGCTCTTGATCTTCTTGTCGATCTTGGTGACGTTGGTCTTGATCTGGGTGGAACCGAGGGTCTGGCCGTTGCTCATCCTGACGCTGCCGCCGATCGTGGTGGACACGAGGATCGGGATTCCCTGGGCGTCGACGACGAGATAATAGCCCTCCGGCAGGGTCAGGTTCAGACTGCCCGTGGCGGAGGTCTGGTCGGTCTTCACGGCCGCCACCTTGCTGGACGCGGCGGTGGACTGCAGGGTGCCGGCGACCTTGCGCAGCGTGTCCGAATCGGTCTGCAGGCGCAGCAGCTGCTCCGCGGCGTTACGGCCCTCGGACGTGTTGTAGGTCACGCCGTTCTTGTTCAACGCGGCCTTGACCCACGCGTCGGCCGCGGCGTCCGGGGATGAGGCGCTCACGCTCTTCACGTTCGCGCCGTCCTTGACGACGTCGTTGTATCCAGCGACCTTGTACACGGTGAAGCTGTGGCCCGCGAGGGTGCTGCCATCGCCCGCGTTCAGCGTGAGCGTGCCGTCGGCCGCGAACGCCGAGCCCGGGACGCACAACGCGGCCAACGCGGCGGCGGTCGCGCACGCGGCTGAGATCTTCTTCATATCCATACTGGATGTCTCCTTTGATAGGGATTCTTCTGTTTTCTGCACGGACGGCTCACGCTGCCGTGGAAGTCCGATATCGTCGGCGTCCGCTTTCGGATCGCGGCCGGTTGCCGGAACTCTCAACCATTCCCACGTGCACATGGCCGTATGAGCGCAGATATTCGAACGGGTGGCACCCCAATAAGATGGATGGGGGCGTGGGCCGTTCTTTCGGACGAGCCACGCCGGCCTTGTACGGCATCCACGGTCCGGGAAAGGAAAAGGGCGGGATGTTGGAGAATCCTCCAACATCCCGCCCGTGGCGTCACTCATGCCGTATGGCGGATCCGAACGGTCATCGGATCATTTGGCGGCATGCACGCCGTGCTTGACGGTCGAGGTCCTGCGACGTGCGCCCAAGAGGGTCACGCCGACACCGCCGAAGGCGATGATGGACAGCAGGACGCCGCCGATGGCCATGCCGGTCTTGGCGAGATCCTCGCGGTAGCCGCTCCAGTCGTCGGTGTTCGAGTCCACGGTGGTGTCCTCGCATAGGGTCCTGTCGCCGACCTTGACCTGCTTGAGGCCTGTCGTGTCGGACGCGTCGCCGTCGGACTTCTCGTCGCCGGTCTGGTTGCCGTCGGTGGGCCGCTGGCCGCCGAACTGGTCGGTGACGGGGCATTCGACGAGCGGCGTGCCGGTGACCTTCACACGGTCGGTGTGCTTGCCGCCCTGCTCGACGCCCTTCAACGTGCCGGTGATGATGGTGGACTCGCCGGGCTTGAGCACGAGGGTGTCCCAATCGTCCGGATACTTCAGGTCCGTGACGTCGCCTTCGCCGGCGATGGTCCTGTCGACCATCTTGAGGTCCTTGGCGAGATACCAGGCGCCCTCACCGGTCGAGGAGTCCGTCTTGGACGTGTTGGTGATCTTGAACGCGATCTGCTGGCTGTCTCCGTCCATCTTCAACGCGTCCTTGACGTCGTCGCGGTCGCGGCCTGTTCGCCGGAGGCCACGTCGTACTTCTCGATGTGGATCGACGGGGTCATGTCCGGGGTGCGGGTCCACACGATGTTGGACTGGAACTCCTTGTCGTTGAAGATCTCGGTGAACTGGTTCTCGACGCGTTCGGACACCTTCAGGCGCTTGCACTGGATGTACGCGCGCCAGCCGTTCTCATGCTCGTTGTCCGCGGACACGAGGGTACGGTACGCTTCGGTCGCCTCGACGGTGACCTGGCCGTTCTCGTCGGCCGTGGCGGTGAACAGTTCACCGCCGAGCTTCGAGCTGTCGAAGCCGTTGCCGGCGAGCTTGTCGCCCTTGGCGGCGAGCACCTTGCCGTCCCTGTACAGGTCGCGGGCCGCGTACACGGCCCACTGGCCCGTGTACTGGTCGTACTCGGTGTTCAGCGGGTCCACGATCTTCCACTGGTCGACCTGCGGGTAGGCGCGGTCGGCCGGGATGATGGAGCTGTCGAGCTGGTAGAGGAAGGTGCGGTCCTTGTACACGCTTCTGCCGTCGATGCTTTCGCCGCCGACCTTGACGGTCACGTCCTTGGCGGGGTTGATTTCCTTGAGCGGGTTGGACACCTCGTTGGTTTCCCGGGTCAGGTCGTTGGTGACCTGGATGGCCTTGTTCTTCACCGTGTAGCCGTTCTCGACCTTGACGACCTTGTACGGCATGACGATCTGGTATTCCTGGCCGAGGAGGTTCTGGTCGATGCTCGGATCGGAAAGCGGATCATGCTTGGACGAGGACGCGTAGGCGGCGAGGTCCGTCGGCTGGGGATCGCCCTTCACGGTGACGCCCTTCTTCGGAATCCACGTGTCCACGGTCTTCGCGTACACGTATGCGACGCCGTCCTTGATCTGGATGTTGAACTTGCCGGTCACGTCCTGGCCCTTGGAGTCGAGCACTTCGATCTTGGTTCCGTCGATGGCGAGATGCTCGTCGTCGAAATCGTCGGTGATGCCGGCCTTCCACACGCGGTACGCGTTGTTGGTCTGCTTCAGGTCGAGGGTGACGACGTAGTTGCCGGTGTCGCCCAGCAGCATGGTCTTCCCGTCGATGCTGACGGTCGGATCGCCCTGCTCCTTGGACTGGTTGTCCTTCTTGGAGGGGTTGTGGACCGGCGGCATGTTGTCGACGATGTTGGACGGGGTGATCGAATTGTTCAGGGTGAGCATCCACTGGTTGTCCACCTTGCGGTCGGTCGGCGCGTCCTTCGCGACGGTGCCTTCGAAACGGACCTGGACCTGTGGGTGGGAGCCGGCCTGCCAGTGTTCGGCCACGTACTTGTCGGAGTACGTGATGGTGACTGGTGGTTGGCGTTGTCCCAGGCGACGGTGTAGTCGCCTTCGACGCCCATCTGCGGATCACTGGTGGTCAGCTGGTCGCCGGTGGCGAGGTCGGTGACCTCCAGGGTCTGCTGGTCGGGTTCGAGGTACCGGTCGTACACGTCGGTGTCCTGGATGGACACGATGCGGTACGCGAGGTCCGACGGGATTTGAGGACGGGTGGTGAGCCTGTATTCGACCTTCTGGCCCGGATACACGACCTTGTCGTCGGCGTCGTTGTTCGCGCCGCCCTGGCTGCCTTCGGCGACGACCTTCTTCTTGACCGGTGGGACGTAGCCGCAGATGTGCGGTTCGTTGGTCGGCTGGGACTCGTTGTTGACCTTCTCGGAACCCGAGTTGGTCAGCTTGGAGCCGTCTGGATTCTCGCAGAACGTGAGCTCGTCGCCCGCGGCCTTCCTGAAGTCCTTGCGGACCTGGGCCGCGCCCTTGCCGTTCGCGAAGGTCACCACGCCAGGCAGGAGCAGGCTGATCTGCTTCGGATTCTTCAGACCGGCCTGCGCGGCACGGTACTCCGGCTTTGCGGTCGCGGTGACCTTGGTGCCCTGGACGGTGATGTCGAACTGGTCGGTCACATCCCTGCCCTTGTTCGCGATGTCCGCGACGGAGGATGCCGCGTCGGTCGTGGCGTCGGCCTCGTACACGCGGATCTGCGACTGGTCGGACGTGAGATCCCAGATGTAGTCGGCTTGGCGTAATCGTCGGTCAGCTTGATGTCGGTGACCTTGACGAGATCGGACGCGATGACGCCGTTGACCACGGACGCGACCTGGTCGCCGTCGAGGAACTTCTGGGTGTCCGCTCCGGTCTTGTTCGTCTCGTCCGGATCGACCACGGCCTGCCAGGTGCCGTCATCGCCGAGCTTGATCCAGCTCTTGTCCGGGTTCGGGCTCCACTCCCTGACGGGCGGCTCGTTGCCGGGCACGGTCTGCTGGTTCCATTTCTCCCAATCGCCGTTGGTGAGCTGGACCTTCTGGCCGGCCTTGAGCACGCCCTTGGCGAACGCGCCCTTGATGGTCATGCGCACCTTGCGGTCGGCGGCCTGGTTGTAGGTCGTGTCGAGCAGCGGCTGTTTCGCGGTGATCCACACCCTGCCATCCTGCTTGTGCACGTCGAACAGGCTGTTCGCGTCCTTGCCGTCGATGGTGACGGTCACCGACGCGGAGTCCAGGTCGATGTTCCTCGCGCTCTTGGAGAAATCATCGCCCAATTCGTAGGAGCTCATCTTCCTGGCGAGGTTCTTCGGCAGCAGGCCGTTGACGGTCACGCCGAAATCGTCCTGCTGGACGAACGTGTGCGTGTCCGCGTTGACCTTGTTGCTCCACGCCGTGTCCTCGGCCGTGGCGGCCTGGCCCTGGTCGGCGCTCCACACCTTGTCGGGCTTCGGGTTGCGCACGTAGACCGGCGGCTCGTTGGTCGGCTGGGATTCGTTGTTCCACTTCTCGGAGGCCTTGTTGGTCAGCTTCCTCTGGTCAGCCGCGGCCTGCGCGTTCGGCGTCTGCTTCACGTATCCGCCGATGTACAGTTTGACCTTGCGGTCCTTGATGCCGAACGCGGTCTTCGTGAGGAACGACTGCTTCGCGGTCGCGGTGGTCGTGTGCTTCGCGGTGTCGACCGTGATGTCGAACTGGTCGGTCACGTCCGCACCATCCACATACACCTTGACCTGGTCCTTGTGGTTCCAGTCGATCCACTGGGCCGAAGCGGTCCAATCATCGGTGATCGCGTAGGAGGTGAACGGGTTGAGCAGGTGCGCGGGGATACGGCCGTTGACCACGGCGCCGATCGCGTCGCCGGTCACGAACGTGCGGTTGTCGCTGCCCTTGTCGTTCGTATGCTGCGGATCCTCGGCCGTCAGGGCGCCGTTGGAATCCAACACCCACACCTTGTCGGGCTTCGGAGTGACCTTGCCGACCTGTTCGCTGTTACCGGTCTGGCAGTGGCTCTTATCCGCATTGCCGTACTCGTCGCCGGTCCAGCAGGCCTGGCTGTCGTCCGGAATGGTGTAGTCCGAACCGGTCGGGGTCGCGGACTGGGGCACGTTCAACGTGTATTGTCCGGAGACCGGGTTCGGCACGTGCGCCTTGACGATGCGCTTGCCCGCATGGGAATCGTCCACCGTGATGTCGGCCTTGACGGCGTTGCCGTCCTGGTCGGTCACGGTGACCTTCGAAACGTCGTCCTTGTCGGTGCCGCCGATCAGGACCTTCTGCGAGGTCACGTCGATCGTGTCGTACAGCCAGAAATGCTCGCTCGCGTTCGACTGCGCGGTGATGTGCGCCGTGTACAAGGAACCGGACGCGATCTGCTGCGCGTCGGAAGTGACCTGCTGGCCCGCCATGTTGGTGAGCTTCTTCGACGGCGGGGTCGGTACCGGCTTCCAGGATTCCCTCGCGTCGGCCGCGCCCATATGGCTGGCCGCGGCCTTCATCTTGCCCTGCTTCGGGACGTTCACGTCGTAATAGTAGGAGCCGGCGGGCCAGGATTTCCATGTCTTGTCCACGTCCCTGAAACCGAACGACACGTTTTGGGTCGTGTTGTTGTCCTGCGTGAACTGTTTGGACGCGGTACGGGTCGTGCCGTCCAGACCGGTCCAATGCAGCGTGACGGTGCCCGTCACGTTCTCGCTGATCGAACTGTTGCCACGGCTCGTGGTGATCGCGTCGGACACGTCGCCGGTCGCGCCGGCCTGGGTGAACGTGCCGCCGGCCTGCGTGCTGACGGTCAGGTCATAGTTCGGTGGGGCGGGCTGGTACTTGTCGAGCGCGATGACCACGATACTGGCCGTGGAACTCACGTACTTCTCCATGAGCTTGTCCACGCTCGTGCCGGGATCGTCACTGAAGCCATCCCCAGTGTGATAGTACTGCGATCCGGCGTACTGGTACTCATTCGGCGCGACGTACTTGTACCAGTTGCTCTTCCACACGCTCTGGTCATAAAACGCCGGAGCCGTTCCACGTGCCGGTCGTCGAACCATTGCCGGAGACCGCGCCGACCGCGACGACACGGCAGTCGCCGTCGCCCTCGCCCGGATGGCGCTGGTGGAAACCGGCGACGCACCGGCCGTTCGCGTCGGCCAGCGCGGCGGCGGCCTTGCCGGACGAGTCGTCCATCCTCACGCCCGCGTTGGCCATGGCGCGGCTCACGCTGTTGATGTCGGTCGCGAACCCATGAGCCGGACGCGTCGTCCTTGTACTGCCAGAACTGCATTGCCGCGCCGCCGCCGCCGGTACCGGGCCTGTTGCCGCCCTCGCCGCCGGCGTATGCGGTGCCGGCGGTCAGTCCGCCGGCCAGGGTGGCCGCGGCCGTCAGCAGCGCCAACGCCTTCCGCTTGTTGCTGTTGGAACCCAAAGTTCCTTCTCCTTTCGAAGATTCTGCCTGCAGATACGCTTCCCGCCTATGCGGGCAGGAAACGGGACGGCACGGGAACGCGCGTTCCCTTGTCGGCCGTCCAACCGGTTTCACGTGCACGCCCGGAAACAATGGGCGATATCAGATTCGTTCCCGTCCGTCAAAGCACTATGCGAATACAAAAAGGGACCCCGAAGGGTCCCTTGAAAAACTCGGAAAAGAAAGAATAGTCAGTGCTGAATAATGTTTCCTGGATGCCAGCTGCCATCCGGCTCTACGCCGTACCCTCCGCTGCTTGGAACGAAGTCCGGCACGCTACTGCCGGAGCCACCACCCGATGTCGAACCGCCCGAATACGAGCGTGTACGACTGTCGGGGAGCCGAATACGACTGCTGCGTCTGGCTCTGGGCGGCAGCGGCTTCGGCGGCGGCCTGGGCGGCTGCCTCCTGTTCCGCGGCCTCCTGTTCGGCCTTCGCCTTGGCTTCCGCATCCGCCTTCTCCTTCGCCGCCTTCGAATCGTTCACCGACTTGACGGCCTTGGCGATCGCCCGGCGTCGCGCTTGGCTATAGCCTGCTTCAACGCCTCACGGGTCTTCTCGTCCTGGACATTGCCTTCCGTCACTTGTACAGCCCTGTCCGCGCTCGGCCC
>ENA-OPYV01000453-OPYV01000453.1-human-gut-metagenome-genome-assembly--contig:-NODE-453-length-11302-cov-1.973423_pt1 | contig 11302 bp, 15 predicted proteins | sample MGYA00242474_ERZ504485 | MGnify/ENA primary metagenome ERZ504485 (study PRJEB26092, sample SAMD00036263) | human gut metagenome | host: Homo sapiens | study: EMG produced TPA metagenomics assembly of...
CATTCATAGCTGCTATGCTGACAGCAGTATCTTGTACAAACGATATACCGGCAAATGTGAATGGTGATACTTCAGGAAATACATCAGAAGACACATCCGGCAGTGGCTCGGGTGACTTGTCTGGTAATTCTGGTAAAATTTCCATTGTCGCCAGTATTGCCTCTCAAACGCGTGCTCCACAATTGGGAAGTGATGGAAGCGGCAGTTTTCAGAAAGGAGATAAGATGACTCTTTGTGTAACGGGAGGAGCTGCACCAGTAGTGACTGATTATGCTTATGAGCTTGATTTTCTTAAATGGCCTGATTTTGGACTTTCAGAAGAGGTATCACAAGTCACTTTTTCAGCTTGTTATCCCACACAAAAAGTGGAGAAGGATGGCACTTTTGAATTTAATTCGTTCAAGGCTCCCTATGGTGATTTGTTGATTGCCACTGCTCAGCCGGTAGAAGTCGGCACTTCTGAAACGGTAGCACTTACTTTCTGTCATGCATTGCACCGCCTTAATTTAGAGTTTGTGCCGGGAAATGGTTACACGGAGGAGGATTTGACTCTGCTGTCATGCACTTTCTCTGCAAAAACCACATGTGTGATAGATGCCGTTAAGGGAAGTGTGAAGGAGGTGAAGGATGAACAAGGAAGCCTTACTGTAACGGGGGCAAAAGCTTCGTTCTATCTAGTGCCCCAAGCGACCGATGGGATTTCTTTCACTCTTACTTTAGGTGGCGAAACCAAGCATTTTACTCTGGATGCTTTATTTAAGCAGTCGGGTAACCCGCAGACTGCATTGGAAAGTGGTAAATCGTGCACTCTGACCTTGAAAGTGGGACGTGACGGTATTACCGTATCCGCTGGCAGTATCGGAGCCTGGGAAGATCAGGCCACAGCCGATGGAGAGGTCGTGATTGGCTGATTGCTGTGGCAGAACTTGACTCAGGAAGATTTTTGATAAATATAAGAGGGCAGATTTCATTTGATTTGATGAAGTCTGCCTTTTTTGTTGTTGCTTGTTGATGGAAGCTTACAGATATTCATCTGTAAATTTTTTACCTTTGTAAGAGAGAAATTTAGGTACAAACAAGAATCAACAGTATTATGAATAGAATTATAGTAGTGACAGGTGGAGCTGGAGGTATCGGACGTGCATCGTCGCACATTTTGCTTCTCAGGGGGATAGTGTATATTTTATAGACCAGAATCAGCAGGCCACTCTCACACAAGTGGAAAAGATGCGTGAGAGAGGCTGGCAGGTGACCGGATTTGTCGGCGATGTGGCAGAAAAAACAGGCATTAGAGGAATTTGCAGCTTTGGTGCTTCGTGAACATCCGGAAGGCATACATTGCTTGATTAATAATGCTTGTCTGATGCGGGGAGGTATCCTTTCTGACTGTGAGTATGAAGATTTTCTGTATGTGCAGCGTGTGGGAGTAGTGGCACCTTATATGCTGGCCCGGTTGTTCAAAGACCATTTTCAAGGGATGGGAGCGATTGTAAACATTTCGTCTACGCGTGCTTTTCAATCGCAGCCGGATACGGAGAGCTATACGGCAGCCAAAGGAGGAATTACTGCGCTGACTCATGCTTTGGCCGTTAGTTTGTCGGGCATAGCGCGTGTAAATTCGGTAGCTCCCGGATGGATTGATACCGGTGCCTATCATGAAGAAGCGCATTATGAAGCAGTCTATAGGTACGGGAGATACCGCCCAGCATCCGTCAGGCAGGGTGGGAGAGCCTGCCGATATTGCCCGTGTGGTGGATTTTCTTTGTGATGAGCGCAATTCATTTATCAATGGAGAAAATATTACGGTCGATGGAGGTATAAGCCGTCTGATGGTATATCATAATGACTGTGGATGGACTTACGAACTCAGCATCGGGAAAAGGATAATTCTTTTTGTCTCTTTCTCGCTGTGTGCGGAATTTCATGGGAGAAAGCCCTGTCTTCTTTACGAAAAATTTGCCAAAGACAGACTGGTCAGAGAATCCTAACTTTTCTGCAATTTCTTTAATATCCAGGTTTGTACATTCCAACAACTTACGTGCGTCGGCACAGAGCAGTTCGCTGATGTGAAAGCGGACCGTATGTCCGGTGATGTGTTTTACGATGCGCGAAAGGTAGGTGGTTGAGATGTGCAGACTTTCTGCATAAAACCCTATGTCATGGTGCTGGCGATAATTTTCCATCAACGTTTTTTGAATAGCCTGAAAATATCTGTGGAGCGTCGTGCATAATCCGGAACTTCATGGCGGGTTTGAGTCAATATATCAGCTATCTGTAGAAGACAGAAACTGCATAAGTGGTTCAGAATACTGTCGTAACAGTTGACTGCATTTTTTTCTGCATGGTGCAAATAGAGCGAAGATTTTTTGCAGGTAAGTAGCTTGTTCGTTTTCCAATAAGAATACCGGTAGCTGATAGTGTCCCAAGTAGTGTGCCAGTTGTTCATATAGTGGCTGTCCGTCGGGTAAGCTATCAAAGAAAGTTGGTTTCAGATAGAGGAGCATGGACTGGAAGTGAGAACTCGTAGCCTGAATCATGCATTTTGTGCTGGGGGTAAGTGTAACTAAATGTGCAGGTTGAAGTTCGTAAGTCTGATATTCATCTGCCAGTTGGGCTGTTCCGTTTGTGACGAGAAGAAAGAAAAATCCTTCTTTCAATTCGGCTTTTCCGGTAGGAACCGATGAGGAGGTAAGTTCGCAGTAGCATGTGCTTTCAGTTCCGTTGCCATGTGTTTGTATGATTTCAAGTAGAGTCGGATTCATCGTATTTATTTTTGTGGATAAAATTAAGAGTTGTTTCGTTTTTGACCAAAATTAGTCTTCCTTTTATGAATAAGGAATGAAAAAATAAGGGAACTTTGCGGCACTTTTGATAAAGAGAACAAGTATGAATAAATTTATGTGCCGGCGCTACCTGCTGTTTTGCGTATCTTTGTTTGTTAATGCACTGGGAATTGCCTTCATTACCAAAGCTGCATTAGGTACTTCGCCTATTACGAGTGTGACTTACGTATTGAGTATGTTCACTCCCTTTACCATTGGTCAGTGGACCATCCTGTTGAATCTTCTTTTTGTGATACTGGAATTGTTCTTAATGACACGTGAAGATTTGAAATCTGATTTGCGCATGTATCTTCTGCAGATTCCTATCTCTTTCAGCTTTGGTATGTTTATTGACCTTTGTATGCATTATATTCTTTTCTGGCTCAATCCCGTAGAATATGTGTATATGATTGTGGCCTTATTGATTGGATGTGTGATTTTAGCTGTAGGAATTGCACTTGAGGTAAAGGCCAATGCCGCGATGATGGCCGGAGAATATTTTGTAAAGGTCATTACCCGTCGGTTTCGCGGAGAGTTCGGTTATATAAAACTCGGATTTGACGTGACATTGGTAGCTATTGCTTGCTTGTTATCACTTGCTTTTATGTCGGGGGTGTACGGAGTGCGTGAAGGAACTGTGATTTCTGCCTTGGTAGTCGGTCCGATTGTGCATTTTGTAAGTCCGTATTACCGTTTCCTAGATAAATGGATTACAGATGCTTCTGTGCGGAACGTACCGGATTTTTCACAAGGGCAACATGTGGTTATTACTATAGCGCGTGAATATGGCAGTGGAGGGCATCTGCTGGGTGAAATGCTTTCCAAAGAATTGGGCATCAAACTTTATGATAAAGAATTCATACGTATGGCAGCCCAGCGGAGCGGGATGGATGAACAGTATATTGTGAAAAACGAGCAGTCCATTCCTTCCTTCTGGTTGAAGTGCATTCTTTCAAAAAATAGTGAGCAGCCATTGGAATCCAGCCTTTCTTCAGACGATGTATTATTTGTGTCGGAAAGTAAGATTATTCAGGAACTGGCCGCAAAGGAATCTTGTATCATTGTGGGACGCTGTGCCGACTTTGTATTGAAAGACTATCCGAAGGTGCTGAAACTGTTCTGTTATTCCGATTTGTCTCATTCTGTGACCCGTTGCGTGAGCGAATACGGTATTGCGAAAGAAAGTGCTGAAACGGAAATCAAGCGGGTGAATCGCAACCGCATTCATCACTATGAATACTATACGGGAGAGAAATGGGGAGAACCTCATCGGTATGATTTGATGCTGAATACCGGGGCTCTTGACTTGAAAACGGCTTGTCAGCTGGTGAGAGGAGTTTATCAGGGGTTAGAGAAGGCCTGATAAACCATTTCAGAAATTTGTGCGATAATGGCTTCCGTATCCTCCATGCTTTCCTGTGAGTCTTTGACAAAAACAACGAGGGTATAACGGTGACCATTAGGGAACTGTACAAATCCGGCATCGTTAATGGCAATGAGTTGTCCCGATGCGTTGCGGTCGCCAGTACCGGTTTTATGCCCTACGGTGACCTGCTTGTCTTGTAGAGGGTGGACTATTCTGCTTGTTCCAGTCTGACAGGTGACAAGGGCTTCTTTGATGAATTCCTGATGAGGTTTGTCGAATAAAGTCCGGGTAAGTAGAGCCTCGATGACTTCTGCGGTAGCCAGCGGAGTGCTCCAGTTTTCATAGCCAAGGTTCAGGTCCTGGTGCATGTCGTCTTCTGTGTATTGGATAGAAAAATCGTTGATTCCCAAACTACGGATATAACGGTCGGTCACCGCAGGACCTCCGGTAAATTTGAACAGGATGTCGCATGCATTATTGTCGCTTAAGTGGAGGGTGTATTCCATTAATTGCTTAAGTGAAAACTTTCCTCCGTGAGGGTACCGGTCTCTTAGCGGACTGTAAGTATTGGGCTGCAGGTCTGTGCTGTCTACGGTAAGCAAGGTATCAAAGGAGAGCTGATGTCTTTTACAGTAATCTCCCACAGCCAGTGCCTGATGTAATTTGAATACGCTCATCAACGGGTAGCGTCGGTTGTTCTCTATGGTGACAGTATCTTTTCCGTCTGCAATGATGGCTACTCCCACTTCAGCTTTTTGCTGTGAGATAAACTGATGGATATTGGTGTATAGTTCTTGAAAGCGATTGCCGGCCAATACATAGGCTGGAAATAGGATGAATAATAAGAGAATCAGACGGTTTGTTTTTCATATTCGTACGGGGAAATTTATGATATTTCTATGTCTTCTTCGTGAAGAGAGGGGATGGAAAACAAAAAGAGACCATCTCGTGGAGATAGTCTCTTTTCAAAATTCGTTTTCAGTAGATTATGCTTCAGCGCAAGGAATTACAAGAAACATAGCTTCTGTCTTCGCGACCTTTCTTGAAACATACAGTACCATCTACCAATGCGTAAAGAGTGTGGTCACTACCCATACCTACGTTTTCACCCGGGTTGTGAACTGTTCCTCTTTGACGAACAATGATGTTACCAGCTTTGCAAGCTGAACCACCGAATATCTTTACGCCTAATCTCTTACTAGCTGATTCACGGCCGTTCTTAGAACTACCTACACCTTTCTTATGTGCCATTTTCTTCTACGTTTTTAATGATTAAGCAATAACTTGTTTGATTGTCAATTCAGTAAACTGCTGGCGATGACCGTTCAGTTTCTTGTAACCTTTTCTTCTCTTCTTGTGGAATACCAATACCTTGTCACCTTTTACCAAGTGAGAAGCTACTTCGCAAACCACTTTTGCACCGTCTACAGTAGGAGCACCTACAGTTACAGTACCGTTGTTGTCAACCAACAAGACTTTGTCAAATTCAACAGTTGCACCGTTTTCAGCATTCTGAATGTGGTGAACGAACAGTTTCTTGCCTTCTTCTGCTTTGAACTGCTGACCGTTAATTTCTACGATTACGTACATTTTTAAATAAATATTTAAACGGGTTTCCTCCGTAAGGTGAGCTGTTCTCTGTAGCTACTTTTTTACCTACACGGACTAAAATCGGCTGCAAATTTACGGCTTTATATTTACATAACCAACTATTTATCTGAAAAAACGGATATATTTCCTATTTTTTATCAGTGGAAGTAAATCGGGGAAAATGGCTGTGTGCGGATAGGCTGCCAGCTCTTCGCGAGTGGTCATTCCGTGAAGGATACCGGCAAAGTCAACTCCTGCATTTTGGGCGGTTTCCGCATCGACGGTGCTGTCGCCGAGGTAGAGAATCTGCTCTTTCGGGCAGTTCAGGCGGGAAGCGGCCTGCAGCAGACCTTCAGGTGAGGGTTTGGCTTCTTTCACGTCTTCTCCTCCCACGATGATGTCAATGAATTCTTCGGGGAATATTTTCCCCATCAGCTCCATGATGCGGTAGCGGTACTTGGTGGAGATGATGCCGATACGGGCTCCATTGGCTTTCAGGGCGCGTAACACTTCTTCCGTTTCCGGGAAAAGTACGGTATTGGCCGTCATGTGCTGGTCGGCTTCCTTGACATATTCTTTTCGGAATGTCTCCAGCGTGTCTGCATCGGTTATTCCGGTCATGATGGAAAAGGAATCAACCAGTGTCTTTCCGATGGTACGTTTGATAGAAAGGTCGTCCACCTGATGGAATCCATGGCGTTCGAGTACATTTCTGTAGCACATCACAATTCCCTTGGAAGAATTGGCCAAGGTATAGTCAAAGTCAAATAAGTAGGCTTGGTAAGATTTCATACGATTTTACTTTATATAATAAGGTATATGTTCTATATCTAAAAGTGACTGCTTGCGCGAGATGCCGCCGGCGTATCCGGTCAGGCTTCCATTACTTCCTACTATGCGGTGGCAGGGAATCAGGATGCTGATGGGATTGTGTCCGATGGCATTGCCTACAGCTTGTGCTGCCATGTGAGGCCGTCCTAAACGGCGGGCGGTTTCCATGGCTATATCTTTGTAGGTACGGGTTTCTCCGTAAGGAATGGTGGATAAGATTTGCCAGACGGTCTGCTGAAAATGAGTGCCGGAAGGTTGCAGGGGAGGGCAGAAATCGGGTTGTTGGCCGGAGAAATAAACATCGAGCCATTGCCGTGTTTGAAGCAGCAACGGAGTTTCCTTCGTCATGGCCTCTTCTTTCAGTCCGTGACCGAAATATTTTTGTCCGTCGAACCAGAGGCCGCAAAGTCCGCTTTCCGTGGCAGCCAGTGTGATTCCTCCCAACGGAGAATCATAGTGACAGGTGAAAGTCATTTTTCAACAGTATTTTTGAGGTGAAAGAGTAGAAAAATGATACGGTTTACCGTCCGAAAAAACGCCTTTGCGTTTAGCTAAAAACGTAAGTTGCGTTTTAAGTAACGCCTTTACGTTTTGGTTCAAACGCAAGGGCGTTTAAGATAAAACGTAAAGGCGTTTTTGAGAAGGCGTCCTTACGTTTCTTTTACCCTCTTATTCCATGGGCTGATAATTCTTGGCAAGTCCTCCTTCACTCGTTTCCTTGTACAAGATGGGAGGTCGTGTCCGGTCTGCTTCATTACCTCTACCACCTTGTCGAATGATACCCGGTGATGCCCGTCGGTAAAGGCTGAATAGATATTCGCATCGAGTGCACGTGCGGCAGCATACGCATTACGTTCTATACAAGGAATTTGTACCAGTCCGCATACCGGGTCGCATGTCATACCCAAGTGATGTTCCAGTCCCATTTCGGCTGCATATTCTATCTGGGCCGGACTGCCTCCGAACAACTGGCTGGCCGCTGCAGATGCCATGGAACAAGCTACTCCCACTTCGGCCTGGCATCCGGCTTCAGCTCCCGAAATAGAAGCATTGTGCTTGACGATGTTTCCCACCAGTCCGGCAGTCGCTAATGCCCGCAAGATACGTGCGTCGCTGAAGTCGCGGCTTTTCTGCAGGTGATACAAGACAGCCGGAACCACTCCGCAGGCTCCACAGTCGGTGCGGTGACGATCTTTCCTCCGGAAGCATTTTCCTCACTGACAGCCAGTGCGTATGCGAATACCAGTCCGCGTGAGCGAAGAGAGTCTTTATAGCCTTTCGAACGAATGTAATAAGCCGATGCCTTGCGGCGTAGATTTAACGGGCCGGGCAATACACCTTCGGCATCCAGTCCGCGATGGATGGCGGCTTTCATGGTCTCCCATACCTCTGCCAGAAAATCCCATATCTCCGGACCTTCGCATTGCTCCACGTATTCCCAGTAGCTGCGTCCGGTGTGTTCGCACCAGTACAAAATCTGACTCATGGTATTCATGTTGTAAATATCGTTGGTGGCTGTGCGGTCATGTCCTTCTTCGGCCAATGCACCACCTCCTACACTGAATACGGTCCATTCGTCCAGCTTTTTCTTCTGTGCATCGAAAGCCTTGAAAGTCATTCCGTTCGGGTGGAAAGGAAAGAAAATATGTGGTTTCCAGAGAATTTCTACGGGAGCGTGAGGTTGCAGGGTATCCAAAATAGCTACATCGGTCATGTGACCACGTCCTGTGGCAGCCAGACTGCCATACAGAGTTACTTCGAATGAGGCAGCCTCCGGATTACGGGCAAGAAATTGTTCGGCAGCTTTGCGGGGCCCCATGGTATGGCTGCTGGACGGCCCCGTGCCGATGCGATATAATTCTCTGATTGATTTCATACTAAAAAAAAAAATAGGTATAAGTTTTCTGCAAAGATACGCAATAATCGCATATATGTGCAGAAATCCCGTAGGGTTTATTTTAAATCCACCACGGTGATGCCTGCGCCGCCAAACTGTACGTGTTCATCCTGGAAATGGGCTACTCCCGGTACGGTAGCCAGGTATTGCCGGATGAGGGTGCGCAGAATACCTGTACCCGTACCGTGCAGGATGCGTACGCGGCTGACTCCTACCAAGATAGCATCATCGATGAAATAGGTGACTGCCTGTATGGCTTCGTCTCCGCGCATACCTCTGACATCGATGTCCTGCTTGAAATTCAGTTTCTTTTCGTACATCCGGTCTTGGGTTTCGCTGCTAACAAAAGTTGCTTTGTTAGATAACGGGGCAGCCTTCGGTGCATCCGTCCGTTCCAGTCGGTCGGCTTTCACGTTTGTTTTCATCAGTCCGAACATGACCACGGCATTCTTTCCGCTGATTTCCATGACTTGTCCCACACTGGTCTGTCCCTTGATGCGCACATAGTCTCCCGCTTCAATGGGGCGTACCTTAGGAGCAACCGGAGTTTCAGGAGCATTGGCTTGTTGCGCTTTCTTGTCTTTTTTTGCGCTCCTGCTTTTCGCGGAGTTTTTCCATCTTGCGCGCGATTTTCTCTTCCAAAGCCGCCTTTTCCAGGTTTTCTACCTGCTGCTTGAAGTCGGTCAGTTCCTGACGTGCCGTGCGGGTACGTTCCTTTTCAGCCTGCGCTTCCTTGATGGTACGAATGGTATTTTCGATTTTGGCATTCGATTCTTGCAACAACCGTTCTGCCTCTTCTTTGGCTTTCTTCAGGATTTCCTTGCGGCTGCGTTCCAGCTCCTGTATTTCCTGTTCGTAACGGGCGATGGTATCTTCCATCTGTTTTTCCCGCTTGCGTATGTTCTGACGCTTGGTTTCCCAGTAACGCTTGTCGCGTACAATATCCTGCAGGTATTTGTCGCTCTGGATGTATTCACTTCCCACAATTTCCGATGCGTCAGCAATAACCTCTTCCGGCAAACCGATTTTACGGGCAATCTCTACGGCAAACGAACTTCCCGGATTACCAATCTGCAACTGGAACAGCGCCCGCATCTCGTGGCGGTCGTACAACATGGCTCCGTTTACCACTCCTTCGTGATCTTCGGCAAAATGCTTCAGGTTCTGGTAGTGAGTGGTAATCACGCCGAACGTACCTTTCAGGTTGAAGCGTTTCAGTACGGCTTCGGCAATGGCACCGCCAATCTGTGGCTCCGTACCTCCTCCGAACTCATCGATAAGGATGAGACTTTCGCCGTTGCATGATTTCAGCATCATCTTCATGTTGGTCAGATGCGAAGATAGGTACTCAGGTCGTCTTCAATACTCTGCTCATCACCAATATCAATAAATATGTGGCTGAATATACCGGCATGGCTCCGTTCGTGCATGGACACTAACATACCGCATTGCAGCATGTATTGCAGCAGTCCCACGGTTTTCAGGCAGACAGATTTACCACCAGCGTTCGGTCCGGAAATAAGCAGGATGCGCTTGTCGCGTGTCAGAATAATGTCCAGCGGCACTACTTTCTTGTCATGCTTGGCCAGCGACATTTTGCAGAAGCGGGTGCACAGCCTGAAACCAGTCGACAATCTGCTTGTTCTCAAACGACGGTTTCAATCCTTTTATATCTATACCGAACAAAGCTTTGGCACGGATGAAATCGATTTCTGCCAAAAATTCGTACGAGGAGAGTAAGGCCGGAACTTGCGGGCGTACCGTAGCCGAGAATTCCGTCAGGATGCGGATGATTTCACGGCGCTCTTCTCCTTCCAGCTCCCGGATGCGGTTATTGGCTTCCACCACTTCTGCCGGTTCAATAAATACAGTCTTTCCAGTGGCTGATTCATCGTGTACAATACCTCTGATTTTGCGCTTCATGCCGGGAGCAACCGGGATGACCAGGCGTCCGTCGCGCATGGTAGGAGTAACATCCTTGTCTACATACCCTTCCGATTGTGCAGCACGAAGAATACTGTTCAGGCTGCGTGATATGCTTCCCGTAGTAGCCGAGAGTTCCCGGCGGATGCGCAGAAGTTCCGCAGAAGCATTGTCCTTTATCTTTCCGAACTTGTCCAGGATGCTGTCGATACGTGCGATAAGTTGGGGGAATACTAAAAATATCTCCCGCCAGTTCGCGCAAGGCAGGATAAGGAGAATTTTCCGTTTCCTCTTCTTCGTCAGATTGCTGAAGGAATCGTACAATGTCGCGAATGGTTTCCAGTGAACGGCGAAGGTCGAACAGCTCTTGTTCGTCCATATACATACCTTCCACACGGATACGTTTCAAAGAAGGACGTACATCAAAGAAATATTGTGCCGGAAAATCTTCCTCTTCCTGCGTAATCCGCACAAATTCAACCACCTGCTCCAGGCGTGGTTGATTCATCGTAATTGTCCGAAAAAGTCATTTCGTCCACTCGTTCTTCGCCTAATGTACTCAGGCACTTGCCTTTCAGCAGTTGTCGTATCTGGTCGAATCCAATCTTCTGTTCGAAATTATGAGGGTATATCATGGCTTGTTAGTTTCGTTTTTTCTGCCTGCAAAGGTACGACAAGAATAAAAAATAATCAAAAAAGGCGGTAAATATTTGCAGATTTCAAAATAATGCGTACCTTTGCACCGCCTTTGAAAAACAAGGCAACTCTCACGAAGAGTTCTGGAGAGGTGGCAGGAGTGGTCGATTGCGGCGGTCTTGAAACCGTTGTACGCGAAGGTACCCGGGGTTCGATCCCTGCTCGTCATCCCGCAAG
>ENA-OPYV01000454-OPYV01000454.1-human-gut-metagenome-genome-assembly--contig:-NODE-454-length-11299-cov-2.845238_pt1 | contig 11299 bp, 15 predicted proteins | sample MGYA00242474_ERZ504485 | MGnify/ENA primary metagenome ERZ504485 (study PRJEB26092, sample SAMD00036263) | human gut metagenome | host: Homo sapiens | study: EMG produced TPA metagenomics assembly of...
GTCGAAGTACTCAAGTATGCCTTTGGGAAGAAGGTAACTTGCCAGAATCTTATAGTCAAATGCTGATTGCTTACTCATGAGTGCAAAGGTAATGCTTCTTATAAACATTTAAGCATTAAACAAGAAATATAGACCTATACTACAAAAATAAGTCACGGATATTTGCAACTGTGCCAAAATAGCATCTATTCTATTTTTAAAGACAGTCAAGGACAAATTTGGACAGGCTCAATGAATGGAATTTGTCAATACGACGCACAAAAACAACATTTTACCCCTATTAAACATTTAGAAGCACTTATTATTGAAATTGTAGAGGATGCCAAAGGAAATCTTTGGATTGCAACTCAAGGAAAAGGATTATTCCGATATTCTCCACAAAAGAATAAGGAGTGGGAAAAATATGGTCTGGAAAAAGGTTTCAATAGCCTAACCGTCAACCATCTATGCATTAATAAAGACAATGAAATCTGGGTGGCAACCAGCGAAGGGTTATACTTATATAATCCGCTTAAGGATGTATTTACTTACCAACCACTTAGACATCCCAACGAATGCATCAATGCCATTTTAGAGGGAGAAGACTGTCTGTGGCTTACCACTGCCAAAGGACTGGTGAAATATACTCCAGCCACACAAGAGACTCAGATTTTCACTAAAAGCGACGGGCTGCAAAGTGAAGCATTCATCATGGCCTCTGCGTTAAAAACACGCAACGGTGAATTCTATATCGGAAGCATCAACGGTTTAATACTTTCTATCCTCACCAATGAAGCTCAATACACAAAAGCCTAATGTAGTACTGACCAGCCTGGAAATTTTCAACCAAAAAATTGAAACACAAAAAGACGCATATTACCGGAAGCCATCGACCATCTGAAAGAAATTCATCTTTCTTATAAAGACAATGTCATTACCCTGAATTATGCCGCATTAAGTTATTGCACTCCACAGAAAAATCAGTATGCCTACATGCTGGAAGGATTTGATAAAGGCTGGAACTATGTAGGTTCACAGCACAGCACTACCTATACCAACCTTCCGGCAGGTACGTACACCTTTAGAGTGAAAGCCTCCAACAATGACAATATATGGAACGAAGAAGGAACTTCCATCCGTATCATTGTACATCCGCCTTTCTATCTGTCTCTGCCTTTCAAGATTGGCTATGTGTTGCTGTTCTTGCTTGCCCTAGGTCTTTTGCTACGCTACGTCATACGGCGCAGTGAGAAGAAACATGCCAAAGCCATTGACGAACTGAACAGTAAAAAGGAAATAGAAATCCACGAAGCTAAAATTAATTTCTTTACCATGATTGCGCATGAAATACGTACACCGGTATCACTCATCATCGGACCGCTGGAGAAAATCATGCAATCAACCCATATTCCTATTAACGAACGTCAAGAACTGGAGATTATCGACCGTAACAGCCAACGATTGCTGTTTCTGGTAAATCAGTTACTGGATTTCCGGAAAGTGGAACAAAAAGAAATACGAATGAAGTTCACTTCACAGTCCATCAAAGAGCTGATGCAGGCCGTATGTGAACGTTTCTCACCAACACTTCAACAAAATGGAGTCAGCTTCTCCGTCACTTATCCTGATGAACATTTCCACGCGGATGTAGATAAAGAAGCACTTACCAAGGTGCTAAGCAACCTGTTGACCAACGCCAACAAATATACACAAAGCAGGATTGAGGTCCGTTTTCAAGAACATCCCGAAAGACAGACCTTTTCCATCGAAGTAAAAGACAATGGAAAAGGAATGAACGAGGAGGAGCTGAAAAAAAAATTTTCAAACCTTTCTATCAGGCTTCAGAGAACAAACCGGGAACCGGCATCGGGCTCAGTATCGTAAAGGGGATAGTAGAAGCACATCATGGACAGATCAAGGTAACTTCCCAGCAAGGGCATGGTTCTTCATTCATGATTACTCTTCCTCAAAAACAGGAAAACCTATCGGCTGAAGAGGAAGAAAATCAGGCAGGCAGTCCGCTTCCGGAAGATATTATCCCAGAGCAGAATGCCACAGCTTCCATGTCGCAGAAGGTGCTCCCCATCATGCTGATTGTAGATGATAACGAAGATATGCTACACTTCCTCTCTTCTCACTTCCAGACCAGCTATACCATTGCGACGGCTGTAGATGGGGTGGATGCGCTCAACAAGCTGAAGGAACAGGAAGTGGCCCTGATTATCAGTGACTGGATGATGCCGAACATGAATGGAATTGATTTGTGTAAAGCGGTACGAAACAACCAACTGACCAGTCACATTCCGTTTATCCTGCTTACGGCAAAGACCGATACAGAAGCCAAGATTACAAGTATGAATTGTGGTGCAGATGCCTATATCGAGAAACCGTTCTCATTGCAATACCTGGAAGCATGCATAAAGAATTTGTTAGAACTGCGTTTTGCAGTTACGACAAAAATTCTCACAAATGCCGACGGTTTCCATCAATTCCATTGCGGCCAACCAGAACGATAAGGTATTTTTGGAGAAGATGAATCACCTGATTGAAGAAAATCTGAACAACGAAGAACTGTCGGTCGACTTCTTAGCTGAAAAACTGTGTATCAGCCGTTCCGGATTATTTGTGAAAATCAAGGGACTGGCCAATACAACGCCAAATGAAATGATTCAGATTATCCGCCTGAAGAAAGCAGCTTCCCTCTTGCTGGAAAACCAGTACCGTATTAATGAAGTAAGCTACATGGTGGGATTCAATAATCCGTCTTATTTCAGCAAATGTTTCCAGAAACAATTCGGAATGAAACCGGGAGAGTATATAGCCAGTCATGCACATAAAGCAGAATGAAAATTTGTGTATCTTTGCGTCACAAAGATTTGATTAAACCATGAAGTGTATAGAAATCACCCCACCGGCTGACATACAGACTTGTATTCAGTTGCCTTCTTCTAAAAGTATCTGCAACAGGGCACTTATCATCAATGCACTGGCGGGCAGTACATGCCGTCCGGAGAACCTGTCGGACTGCGATGATACGCGCGTAATGATAGAAGCATTGACACACATGCCGGAAACGATTGACATCATGGCTGCCGGTACGGCCATGCGCTTTCTGACAGCTTATTTGTCCGTAACTCCCGGTACACATGTACTGACTGGAACCGAACGGATGAGACAACGCCCTATCAAGATTTTAGTAGATGCCCTGAGAAGTCTGGGTGCACAGATTGAATACACGGAAAATGAAGGTTATCCCCCGTTAAAGATTACGGGAAAGGCACTGGAAGGACATTCACTCTGCCTTCCGGGAAATGTCAGTTCGCAATATATCTCGGCCTTGCTGATGATAGGACCGATGCTGGCACACGGCTTGAACCTGGAACTGGAAGGAGAAATTATTTCACGCCCTTACATCAACCTGACGCTGAAAGTGATGAAAGATTTTGGGGCAAAAGCTGAATGGACATCCGACCATACCTTGCAGGTGGCTCCACAGCCTTATCATCCTGTTCCTTACTATGTGGAAAGTGACTGGAGTGCGGCTTCCTACTGGTATGAGATCGTAGCATTATCCAAGCATGAAGCCGTCGTAACGCTTCCCGGACTATTTGCACAGAGTCCGCAGGGGGATGCTAAAGTGGCTGAGTTGTTTGAGCAGTTGGGTATCTGCACGCAAAGAGAAGGAAACAGCGTGACACTAAAGAAAACACATCCGCATACCGACCGGATGGAATATAATTTTGTGAACCAGCCAGACCTGGCACAAAACTTTCGTGGTGACTTGCGCCATGTTGGGCATCCCCTTCCGTTTCTCCGGACTGCAAAGTCTGAAAATCAAGGAAACCGACCGGATGGCTGCCTTAATTGCCGAAATGCGTAAATTAGGTTATGTACTGGAAGAAAGTGAAGGTTCCGTACTTTCATGGAACGGTACCCGATGTACTCCGGATGAATCGCCTGCCATCGATACGTATGAGGATCATCGCATGGCCATGGCTTTCGCACCAGCTGCACTCTGTAACAGTGCATTACGCATCCGCAATCCGCACGTCGTATCCAAGTCTTATCCCCGATTCTGGGATGATTTACTGACGGCAGGTTTTCATATCACCCAACTTTAATCTGATTCATTATGTGGATTCTTGTCATTATTTTAATTGGAGTAGTCATTTTCGGACTGATAGCCGGATTCTTTTATAACCGATCTATCCAGAAGAAAATAGAACGAGGGGAACTGAAAGAAGCCCCGAAATAAAACCGTGGACGAAGAATGCTGCGGACAGCATCAAATCTGTGAAAAAGAGAGTCTGCTGGCAGCTGTCAGCAAACAAATAGAATATTACGACGATGAGGAACTGGACCGCTTCAAGGGACATCCGTCGGACAACTACACGGAAAAGGAAATCAATGAGTTTCGGGAAATCATGTACACCATGAAGGAGGAAGAGGTAGCCGGATGGTGCCGCAGCCTGCAACTCCGCGGAATAGAAATCCCTGACGAACTGAAAGATGAACTGTTCCTGATTGTCGGAGAACGTCGTTTTCACTAAGCTACGATTCATCAATGAATGTATTAGAACTATTTCATTATACTTTTTTCCAACATGCCCTGCTGGGAAGTCTGTTTGCCAGCATTGCTTGTGGAATTATAGGCACGTATATCGTCACCCGCCGACTGGTATTTATCAGTGGAGGAATTACGCATGCCTCTTTCGGAGGAATCGGTATCGGCTTGTATGCGGGTATCTCCCCAATTTTAAGTGCGGCCATATTCTCTGTGCTGTCAGCTTTCGGAGTGGAATGGCTTAGCAAGCGCAGTGACATGCGGGAAGATTCTGCCATTGCGGTATTCTGGACATTTGGTATGGCAGTAGGTATCATCTTCAGCTTCTTGGCTCCCGGATTCACGCCCGACCTGTCGTCCTTCCTGTTCGGCAATATTCTGACCATCAACCGGAGTGACATTACACTGCTGGCTATCTTGAGCGTAGCACTTATTCTATTCTTTACGTTGTTTCTAAGGCCTATCACAGCCATTGCTTTTGACCGGGAGTTTGCCCGTTCACAGCGCATTCCTGTGGATGCTTTCGAATATACACTCATGGCTTTCATCGCCCTGACCATCGTAGCTTGCTTACGTATGGTAGGTATTGTACTGGCTATTTCTCTGCTCACGCTTCCGCAGATGACGGCCAATCTCTTTACCTATAGTTTTAAGCGCATTATCTGGCTGTCAGTCGGCATTGGTTACATAGGCTGCTTGGGGGGACTGCTACTTTCCTACCAGCTTCGGGTGCCTTCGGGGGCAGCAATCATATTCATCTCAATTTTAATTTACGTAGGAGCTAAGTTAATTTGCATGCTACGCAAAAAAGCGGCTCATTAAGAATATCGGAATCAAGTTAAAATCACAGTATTATGGAAATAAAAATCAACTCACTGGACAATATCCATGAAGCTGCCAAAGAATTCATCGCAGCGATGGGAGACAATACGGTCTTTGCCTTTTATGGTAAAATGGGAGCCGGAAAGACTACATTCATCAAGGCCGTATGTGAAGATTGGGCGTAACGGATGTCATCAACTCACCGACATTTGCCATTGTCAACGAATACCGCTCAGATGAAAACGGAGAACTGATTTACCATTTTGACTTCTACCGCATCAAGAAGCTGGAAGAAGTGTACGACATGGGATATGAAGATTATTTCTACAGTGGCGCTCTCTGCTTCATTGAATGGCCGGAACTGATTGAGGAACTGCTTCCGGGCAATGCAGTGAACGTGTACATTGAAGAAAAAGAAGATGGTACACGCACAGTCCGCTTCGACGAGAATAACGCATAAAAATGGGAATACACTATTTTATACAAGGGCTATTTGTCCTGGTTGGACTTTTGTCTGTACTGGCAGCCATCTGCAACTGGAACTGGTTTTTCACGGCACAGAACACACAGTTCATCGTGAGAAACGTAGGACGGAAACAGGCACGCTGGTTTTATGCCCTGATTGGCATACTGATGATGGGAACAGGAATCTTTTTCTTCCTGTCCATTCAGGGTACGGTGTAAAAACGAACAGAGTTTTCAACAGCTTGTTAATTAACTTTCTCCGGTTATTAACAGGCTTGTTTTATTTTCCACACTTCAAAATCAAGGGAGAGCTGACCGTCGCCCAGCAAATTAAAGCTCATACGATGATAAGGAGTCGTGCCGTAGGCAGCAATGGCAGCCCGGTGTTTTTTGGTGGGATAACCTTTGTTACCCTTCCAGTCGTACATGGGATATTCCTCATGCAGACGGTTCATGTAATCATCACGGTAGGTCTTTGCCAGAATGGAAGCAGCGGCTATGGAAAGATACTTCCCGTCTCCTTTCACTATAGTGGTATGCGGAATTCCCGGATAAGGATTGAAGCGGTTCCCGTCAATCAGCAGATGCTGAGGAGTGACCTTCAACTGAGATACGGCTCTGTGCATGGCCAGAAAGGAAGCATTCAAGATATTAATCTTATCTATTTCCTCGGGTGTCACTACCCCTACAGCCCAGGCTGTAGCTTCTTTCTCGATTACCGTACGCAATTCATAACGCTGTTTCTCTGTCAGTTTCTTGGAGTCATTGAGCATTTCATTCTGAAATCCGGGAGGAAGAATGACGGCTGCAGCATAGACGGCTCCTGCCAGACAACCACGACCGGCCTCATCACAACCGGCTTCTATCAGGTCTTTATGTAAATAGGGTAACAGCATATATGAATCATTCTATTTTTTCGGACTGCAAAGGTAGTGCTTTTTTTCAAGTGTGGCCATTTATTTTCAGCAGAAGTTATCCCTGTGTTATTCACCGATTTTCGTATCTTTGCCGCACTAAACAGAAACTTATGGTACAGATTGACGACGTAATAGTAAGCCTGGATGTATTCCGGGAAAAATTTCTATGTGACTTGCACGCCTGCAAAGGAGAATGCTGTATTGAAGGGGATGCAGGTGCACCCGTAGAACTGGAAGAAGTGGAAAAACTGGAGGAAGTGCTACCCGTAATCTGGGATGATCTGGCTCCGGAAGCTCAGGAGGTAATCAACCGCCAGGGCGTGGTCTACACAGACGAAGAAGGGGATCTGGTTACTTCTATCGTCAACGGAAAGGACTGCGTATTTACTTGCTACGATGAGAAAGGCTATTGTTATTGTGCCATCGAAAAAGCATACCGGGAAGGGAAATGCAACTTCTACAAACCGATTTCCTGCCACCTGTATCCGATACGCATAGGAGATTACGGTCCGTATAAGGCAGTCAACTACCACCGATGGGATGTATGTAAGGCCGCAGTTTTGTTAGGAAAGAAAGAAAACCTGCCGGTTTATAAATTTCTGAAAGAGCCGTTGATTCGCAAATTTGGTGCTGAATGGTATCAGGAGCTGGAAAATGTAGCCAAGGAACTGGAAGCACAGCATCTGATTTAAAACAATAAGAATCCCGCCACAAGATACTCTCCTATGAGATTTCTGTGGCGGGATTTTTCATCTTTTATTTTGCTTTTTCTACGCGTACTTTTTTCACCAGACGCAAGGCATAGTCTACGGTTTCTCCGGATTTCACAATTTGAGTATTATAGAAGCAAAAGGTGGAATTAAAGTCATTGCACAAATAGCGGCAATCATACTTATTGAAACGATCCAATCCGTTTTCGACAACATATCGCTAAGTGCGACAATCGTATCATCATACTGGTCGCGGAATTCTTTGGCTTCTTCTGTGGTAAAAGTTCTCCAGCCCGATATTCCATCTTCTTCATAAGCCTCGCAAACAGATATGGCTTCCGCTTTTTTCAACAGCCACTGACGGGGAGAGACGAGTGTAGCCATCACCTCATTCCCCGAAAGAGATTCTACTTTCCACACGAAAAAAGGTCCCCAAATGGTTTCTGACTCGGGCAATACCTCGGAAACAATCACGTCGGTATCCTCCTCTGTATCTTGCCCGTCATCTTCGTCCTCGTTGCCTTCCGTACCTTCTCCTCCATCAGGAGCATCCGGTTCTTCCCACTCTCCTTCTTCGGTCATATTCTCAAAGGGAAACTCTTCCGACACTTCCGGTGTCCAGCCGGCTATCTGGTTGTTTCCTTCCAAAGATATTTCCCCATCGCCCGTACTGACAAAACGATAAGGCTTTCCGGCCTCCAACGGATAATTAAAGAAACAGCCATATACCGTTTCCTCAGAAGCGGTTTGAACATTCAAAGAAAGATGGGTCTGCAAACCTTCCGAAGGGAATACATATATAGGTCCGGCCTTCCACACTCCTTTTATTTTTTCACAGGGCACAGAAGCAAATGTGCCATCATTGCTTAAAGTTCCTTCCAATGTTATTCCAGAACTGACAGGAGAAATACGGGCTTCTACCGAAACAGCTTCGGCAGGAAGACCTCCAAAGGAAAGATACAAAGCCGCCACGGCATAAGAAAGAGAGACGGAAACTTTTATATCCTTCTGTAATTTAATGACATTCTTTCCTATTGCCAAAGGAGTTTTTGCATGATTTCCCTCAGAAAAAGTCAAGAACTGTTTGGAATTTAAAGACATCGGAGGGAGATAATCTCCAGACGACAGACCTGATAAAACAGAAAATACATATTCTCCTTCCGGCATGGAAAGGACAGGCCATTCTGATTGAGTCAACACCTCCTCATTCCAAGTAACAGTGCCTTGTGTATCAAAGAAATAAAGATGAAGAGGATACAACGGAGTAAAAAGCTGGGCATTGGATAAGGTGACATCAATTCCGTACGGACCGGACGTGTCAGTCGGTTCATCCTCTCCTTCTACCTGATAAGAGCCGCATCCCACAAAAAAAGAACATGCAGGCCAGCATAATAAAAAAACGATTGAGTCTGATAGCGCAATTCCATAGTCTTTTTCTCTTAAATAACGCTATCAGACTCAATCGTCTACCCTCAGTGTTCAATTATTTACGGCTAAAAATATTTTTCCAGTTTTTTAATCATCATTCCTAAACAGAAAACAACGACATGGTCATTCTCCTGTATCATCGTATTACCGGTTACCAGAATACCTTCACCGTTACGAATCAATCCTCCGATTGTCGCACCTTTAGGCAATCCCAAATCTTTTACTGCCTGCTTGGTAATCTTTGCTCCTGGTTTGACTGTAAATTCTGGCCACATCGGCATTGGCAAAAGTCAGACATTTCACATTCGAGACATCGGCATCCAGCATCATCTGGTAAATATGACTGGCAGCAATAAACTTCTTATTGATTACCGTACCAATATCCAGACTTTCGGCCATACTGATGTAATCCACATTCTCCACTTCGGCCACTGTCTTGGTTACGCCCATTCGCTTAGCTGCCAAGCAAGCCAGAATATTGGTTTCGGAATTACCGGTTAAAGCAACAAAAGCTTCGGTATTTTTTATTCCTTCTTCCATCAGCAACTGCATGTCACGACCGTCGCCGTTGATGACCATCACTCCATCGTCTACCAGCTCTGTCAGACGATTGCAACGGGCAATATTGCTCTCAATGATTTTGGCTTTCATGTAATCGGGCATGTATTGCACGGTACGTACGGCAATGCGGCTTCCTCCCATAATCATCACGTTACGGACATCTGCTTCATTTTCTTTTCCGGAAATCTTACGAATATAAGGGATATACTTTTTCGTCGTGGTAAAATAGACAATGTCATTCAACTTATCACATCATCTCCACGTGGAATGATTGTTTCGTTGCCTCTCTTAATGGCTACAATGTGGAAAGGGATGTTTCTTCCTCCCAGCTCATGCAAAGGAACGTCAGGATTTCTGCCTTTTCGCGCATTTTGGTTCCTAACAGGACCAATGCTCCTCCTGCAAATTCCCACCACTGACGAATCCAGCTCATTTTTACGGCATCCACAATGTCGCGGGCCGCCAGCATCTCCGGATAAATCAATGAATGAACTCCCAGCTTAGCAAAAATTCCTTATGCTTGGGCAGCAGGTATTCATAGTTGTCAATACGAGCCACGGTTTTCTTGGCTCCTAAACTTGTAGCCAACATACAGGCCGTCATATTACGGCTTTCATCAGGCATAACCCCGATAAACAAATCGGCCCCTGCGACTCCGGCTTCTTTTAATCCATTAATCGAAGTGGGCGAAAGATTGACAGTCATAAGGTCCAGGTTGTTTCCCATGGCACTCAACTTGCTCTCGTCCTCATCCATCAGGATAATATCCTGCTTTTCGCCCGACAACAGTTTGGCCAAGTGAGTTCCTACGGCACCTGCACCAGCTATAATAATTTTCATAAATTCATTATCTGTGTAATTGAACTAAATATCCCCTTTTCATCCAGACCGCAAATGGCATACAAATCATTGACTGATCCGTGTTGCACAAAAGCATCGGGAAGTCCCAACCGCGTGACACACGGCTTATAACCATGGTCACACAAAAATCAAGTACGGCACTTCCCATACCGCCATTGCGCACTCCGTCTTCGATGGTCAGCACCCGCGTAAATTTCTGTCCTACTTCATGCAGCAAATCTTCATCCAACGGTTTCAAGAAACGCAGGTCGTAATGTGCGATACTACATCCCAGCTTTTTTTCTGCAGAAGCAATGGCTGCTGCGGCTTTATTCCCTATCGGGCCAATCGTAATCACTGCCAAGTCATTACCATCTTTCAGCTTACGCCCCTTCCCTACTTCTACAGCCTCCAGCGGACACTCCCAATCCGTTAGTACGCCTCGTCCACGAGGATAACGAATGGCAAAAGGTCCTTTATCCGGCAACTGGGCCGTGTACATCAATTTTCGCAACTCATGTTCATCGTACGGAGAAGCAATTGTCAAATTCGGTATCGGCCGCAAATAAGCCATATCAAAGGCTCCATGATGCGTAGGTCCGTCTTCACCCACCAATCCGGCACGGTCCAGACAAAGTACCACATTCAACTTCTGAATAGCTACATCATGAATTATATTATCGTATGCACGCTGCATGAACGAAGAATACACATTACAGAAAGGCAAAAGCCCGTCTTTCGCCATTCCTCCAGAAAAAGTGACGGCATGTCCTTCCGCAATTCCTACGTCAAACACACGGTCGGGCATTTCCTTCATCATAATATTCATGGAACATCCGGAAGGCATGGCGGGAGTTACCCCCACGATTTTCTCATTCTTGCGGGCTAATTCCAGCAGCGTATTTCCAAATACGTCCTGGAACAACGGCGCATGCCACTTGTATCCGAAACGATACGTTCTCCCGTTTCCTTATCAAAGATACCGGGTGCATGCCACAAAGTAGCTGCTTCTT
>ENA-OPYV01000455-OPYV01000455.1-human-gut-metagenome-genome-assembly--contig:-NODE-455-length-11293-cov-1.813720_pt1 | contig 11293 bp, 12 predicted proteins | sample MGYA00242474_ERZ504485 | MGnify/ENA primary metagenome ERZ504485 (study PRJEB26092, sample SAMD00036263) | human gut metagenome | host: Homo sapiens | study: EMG produced TPA metagenomics assembly of...
GGTTTGATGACGGAAATTATTGGTGGAATATTATAAAAAAGGGGTTATCTGTCTGCGACGCGCTCTCGCTCGACTCACACGCAGCTGTACTAAGCTCCTGAATGGTCTAACGAACCATCCACTCACTAAGTGCAGGCGTGTTCCTACGGTCTCAGACAGATAACCCTTTTTTATAATATTCAAATAATTTACGTAATCGAAACCACTACCGAATGTGTATGGAGAATGATCTTGGATGTAAATTAGTTTTTTCAAGACAGAAGATAAGTGTTTATTATACTCCTAAACATCCCAACAAATCGGTGTTGTTTAAGCCCTTTTATCTTCAGTTAGCGAATGCAAAACTTATCAACCAGTATCGTTTAACATACACACCCTGTAGTGATTTGAATAGCGTTCCGTTGTATGAGATAGAAATAAGATAAGAACAAATATTTATAATATATCGGTGGCAACGATTAGCAGATTTTAAGTGCGTTTTTACAAATTCGCAGCGCCCTGTGGTTGATTGTTTTGACCGTAGCTGCGGGCATTTTGGCTCGCAGCGAGGAAGTTATCAAAGGAACAGGCGCGGATCAGCGATTTGTAAAAAACGCTCTTAAAATCTGCGTGTTGCCACCGATATATTATAAATATTTGTTCTTATCTTATTTCTATCTCATACATGAAACACTATTACAAATCACAATTCATGCTTAACTGTATCCGTTTTTATCTATATCTACACTGACAACTACAACATCCACAACATCTCCAACACTAACTACTTCTAATGGATGTTTGATAAATCGATCTGCCATCTGTGAGATATGCACCAATCCATCCTGATGCACTCCAATATCTACAAATGCTCCAAAATCGATGACATTACGAACTGTTCCTTTTAATTTCATTCCTGGTTTCAGATCTTTCATTTCTAATACATCTGTTCTTAAGATTGGTTTTGGAAGATCTTCTCGTGGATCACGTCCTGGCTTTTCCAGTTCTTTTACGATATCTTTCAACGTGATCTCTCCGATTCCAAGTTCTTCGGATAATTTCTTGTAATCTGTGATCTTACTGCTGATTCCTTTGAATCCTTCTTGGGATAGTTCTTTTGTTGAATATCCTAGGCTCTTTAGTAACATTCCTGTTTCTTTGTATGTCTCTGGATGTACTCCTGTTGCATCGAGTGGCTCATCACCTCCAGATACTCTTAGGAATCCTGCGCATTGTTCAAAGGCTTTGGGTCCTAGTTTAGCTACTTTTAATAGCTGTTTTCTGTTCTTGAACGTTCCATTTTCTTCACGGTAGGCTACGATATTTTTTTTGCTACAGCCTTGGACACACCGGATACATATTCTAAAAGAGATGCTGAAGCTGTATTTAAATCGACTCCGACTTTATTTACTGTTGCTTCAACGACTCCACCTAAAGCTTCGGTAAGCTGTTTTTGGTTCATATCGTGCTGATACTGTCCGACTCCAATGGCTTTTGGTTCGATCTTTACTAATTCTGCCAGTGGATCTTGTACTCGTCTTGCGATGGATGTCGCACTTCTTTGTCCTACATCGAAATTTGGGAATTCCTCGGTCGCAAGTTTACTTGCTGAGTATACAGACGCCCCTGCTTCATTTGTAATCACATACTGTACTGGTTCTTTGATCTCTTTAACATATCAACAACGATCTGTTCAGATTCTCTGGATGCTGTTCCATTTCCAATTGAGATCAGTGTGATCCCATATTTCTTGATGAGTGCCTTGACAACTTTTTTTGGCCTCTTCCACTTTTATTCTGTGGTGCTGTCGGATAAATGACGACTGTATCTAATACTTTTCCTGTTGCATCGACCACTGCTAATTTGCATCCAGTACGAAATGCAGGGTCCCATCCAAGGACGACCTGTCCTGCGATCGGTGGCTGCATAAGAAGTTGTGCTAAGTTCTTTCCAAAGACTTTGATCGCTTCTGTACTTGCATTTTCAGTCAGTTCATTTCTGATATCACGTTCAATCGATGGTGCGATCAAACGTTTATAGCTGTCTTCAATCGCTGCAAATAAGGCTTTTGTTGTATTGGGATTCTTCCTTGTTATGATCTTCCTTGCAAGATATGATGCGATCTTTTGCATGTCTGGCTCAATCTTTACCTGAAGAATTCCCTCTTTTTCTCCGCGATTGATCGCAAGAATACGGTATCCTGCAATCTTTTCAATCGGTTCTTCAAAATCATAATACATCTCAAATACAGAAGATTCTTCTGGTTTCTTCGCTGAGGATGTGATTTTTCCGTAATCCCATGTTGCCTTACGGATCCATGTACGGTATTCCGCATCATCTGCAATGTGCTCTGCAATAATATCATTTGCACCTTTTAATGCATCTTCTACTGTCTTTACATCTTTTTCCTCATTGATAAACGCTTTGGCTTCTTTCTCTAATGGCTCTTTTGTCATTTGTAAAAGAATCAGATTAGCTAACGGCTCTAACCCCTTTTCCTTTGCGATCATAGCTCTGGTACGTTTTTTCTGCTTATATGGACGGTACAAATCTTCCACTGCTACCAGTGTCTTCGCTTCTTCAATCTGCTTTGCCAGTTCCTTTGTAAGTTTACCTTGTTCTTCGATATTTTTCTTGATCGCTTCTTTGCGCTCTTCTAAATTTCTTAAATATAATAATCTCTCATGGAAATTACGAAGTGTCTCGTCATCTAATGATCCTGTCATTTCTTTTCGGTATCTGGCAATGAAGGGAATCGTGTTACCTTCATCGATCAGTTTGATCGTTGTCTCTACCTGTCCTCGTCTGATTCCTAGCTCTTCTTGTAAAATCTTAATAATATCCATATCTTCACCTTATAAATCTACTTCGATCGTCTGTCCTTTTGGTACGAACTGGCGATATTTAACTCCTGCCATATCAAACATCTTCTTTGATGCCTTTGTCGTATCACTGCCTGCATATTTATCCTGCATATAGATAACTTCTTTCATACCGCTTTGAATGATAGCTTTTGCACATTCATTGCACGGAAATAATGTTACATAAACACGCGCTCCGTCAAGTGAGCCTCCACCATAGTTCAAAATGGCATTTAATTCTGCGTGACATACATAAAAATATTTGGTATGAAGAGGATCTCCTTCTCTCTCCCAAGGCATATCATCATCGTTGCATCCTATTGGCATTCCGTTATAACCAACTGACAAAATCTTATTATGATCATTTACAAGGCAAGCCCCTACCTGTGTATGATCATCTTTACTTCTCTGGGCAGATAAAATGGCAATTCCCATAAAATACTGATCCCAGGAGATATAATCTTTACGTTTCATTGTACATATTCCTTTCTGAATCTTTGTAGATATATTTTGTCATGTTTCTACGATATCGTCAACTTTTGATTTGTGGAGTAGTTTGATGAACTGAAGTTATTGGTGGAATATTATAAAAATGGTTATATGTCTGCGACGCGCTCTCGCTCGACTCACTACGCAGCTGTACTAAGCTCCTGAATGATCTTACGATCATCCACTCGCTAAGTGCAGGCGTGTTCCTACGGTCGCCGACATATAACCATTTTTATAATATTCAATAATTTCAGTTATTGAAACCACTAATAAGTGTGTATGCTTTACTGTATCGGTATGTATAATAAACATCTGTCTACCACTACATAAATCAAAGATCTATAACATTCAACATACACACCACTTTAAATTTTTCAATTCTTGTAAATTGTCCACACTTTAGACTTCTCATATACTCAAAATCTAAAGTTGGCCAACTACAAAATTAAAATTTCATTTTCCAGCAGATTCACCGCTGCCATCGCATCTTCTGTATAATAATCTGCTCCGATATTCTGTGCGATATCTTCCGTCACAACAGCTCCCCCAACCCAGATTGGTTCACTGCATCCTGCTTCGTGAAGTGCTTTGATCGTTCTTTCCATTGATGCAACGGTTGTTGTCATTAATGCACTTAGCCCAATCGCTTTTGGCTTGTATTTCTTATAAGCTTCTACTACCTTTTCAACTTTAACGTCTTTTCCAAGGTCGATGATCTTATATCCATAACTTTCCAGTACAACTTTCACGATGTTCTTTCCAATATCATGAATATCACCTTCTACGGTTGCTATGATGATCGGTCCTTTTTCTTCTCCATCATTTGCTGAAAATGTTTCTTTAACAACTTCAAATGCTTTCTTCGTTGTCTCTGCTGACTGAATTAACTGTGGCAGGAAGATCTTTCCTGTCTCATAGTCTTTTCCTACGATATTTAACGCTGGTATGATCACTTCATTAATTACTGTCAGTGCTTCTTTATCTTTCAGTTCTTTCTTTTGTGACTTTCTCTACTTCATCTTTTTAATCCGTGAATGATCACATCTTTTTAATGTGAAGTTTGTTGTTGCCGCCGCTGTGGCTGGTTTTGTTTCTTTATCTTTGGACTGGTTTTAATATAAGTCTGACTATCCACGTCTTTGTAGAACAGCACATGAAATGCATCTATAGTTCCCATCAATTCTGCATCTAACGGATTGATGATCGGTAAATCCAATCCTGCTTCCATTGCTAATGCTAAAAATGTTCTATTTAATAACGGACGGTTTGGCAATCCAAAGGATACATTCGATACCCCTAATACGGTATGGACACCTAATTCTTTTTTTACCATCTTGATCGCTCGGAGTGTTTCTTTTACTTCTTTTTGCTGTGCAGATGCTGTTAATGTCAGACAGTCGATGATGATATTCTCTTTACCGATTCCGTATTCAGCTGCTTTATTGACAATCTTCTTGGCGATTTCAAATCGTTCTTCTGCTTTCAGCGGAATTCCGTCTTCCAGAGTCAGTCCGATCACAACTCCTCCATATTTCTTAGCAATTGGGAAGATTTTTTCCATGACTTCGTCTTTACCATTTACAGAGTTGATCAATGGTTTTCCATTATAATAACGACAGGCATTCTCAATCGCATCTGCTTCGGAACTGTCAATCTGTAATGGAAGTGTGACAACTTCCTGCAACAGACGTACAACCCGTTTCATTGTCTCTGGCTCGTCAATTCCAGGAAGTCCAACATTAACATCTAGTACTTCCGCTCCAGCTTCTACCTGTTTAACTGCTTCCACCACAAGTTCATCATAGCGCTCTTCTAACAACGCTTTTTTCATCTTTTTCTTACCCGTTGGGTTTAGACGTTCTCCGCAGACGATCACATGATCTCCAAACGTAACTGTCTGTGTCTGACTGGATACTCTTGTTTTCTTCTCAACTGTTCTCTCTGCCACTGCTTTAGGCGCAGCTTCTGCAAGTTTTCCTATAAATTCTGGTGTTGTTCCACAGCATCCACCAACGATTGCTGCACCTCTTGCCATATAATCTTTCATAGATTCCACATATTCTTCTGGTGTCACATGATAGTGTGTTTCTCCATGTTCTAAACATGAGTCCGGCATTGGGCTGTAACATCACTGGAATACTTGCTTTTTCTAAGATTTCGTCAATGATCGGTTTTAATTCATCGGGTCCTAAAGAACAATTGACTCCCAATGCATCAACTCCTAAGCCCTCTGCAACATTAATAAATGTTTCCGGATCATTTCCAGATAATGTTCTTCCATTTTGCTCGAAGGTCATTGTAACAAACACTGGAAGGTCTGTGTGTTCTTTGACCGCCAGAACTCCAGCTTTCACCTCATATAGATCACTCATTGTCTCAAACAGTACAAGATCTACTTGATCTTTTACTGTTTCTACCTGCTCGAGGATGATGTCATATGCTTCATCGAATGTCAATGTTCCCATTGGCTCTAACAGCTGACCGATTGGTCCAATATCAAGAACAATATAAGAGTCATCTTCTCTTCCAGCTTCTGTTCTTGCTACTCTTGCATTCTCTACTGCTGCTAACAGCATATCTTTCGCCTCGTATTTTGCTTCTTCCATCTTTAATCGGTTACACCCAAATGTATTTGTTGTAATAAAGTCTGCTCCCGCTTTCAGATAGTTTTTATGAATCGATCTTAATAAATCCGGGCGGTCAATATTTAATTCTTCTGGGATATCCCCTGCACTTAATCCTGCGTTCTGGAGCTGTGTTCCCATCGCTCCATCAAATATTAAAAGTTCTTTTCCTAATCGGTTCTGTAACATCTTTGTCCTCTCTTTCTAAACGGGCAATCTTCTTTCATCACACAATTTCCACATGATTTCTTTCGTTTATCACTTCCGATACCAATCAATCCTAACATAGACTTCTGTGGGATCAAAAGATTATTTGGCGTGATCGTGACTCCGATCTTCTTTGGTATATCTAATAATATAGCAATTCTTTTGTTGAATTCAAGTGGAAAATCTCCATATCCGGGACATGCACGATATGTTCGGTTATCAAACCCAAGTGTTTCTTCATATTTATCACAATATTCTTCCAGATAAGCACTTGCCGCAGCATCCATAACCGTAGATTTTGTCATGTTAACCTTTGCATAAAAACTTGATCTTACGCTCCATAACAATCCCAAGAGTACATCCGATCAATATACATTCTTCACAATCTTCCAGCATATCTTCCATCTGCTGCCCTAAAATCTCATCCCCTGATTCCTCTAATCTCAATGGATCTTTCGCCAGTTTAAATCTCTTCACTATCACTTTGGGTTGTGCTATCTGTTTGATCTCTTCTATACATTCACCCAAAAGACTTGAAATCCCCGGAGTCAAACCTTCAAACATTGGTGCTTGATATCCAAGATATTTCAAGGCATTTTCTTTTACAACCTGAAAATCCATCTTAGTTTAATTCTTTCAATACAGCTGGAATACTTTCAAATACACGCTGTGCTGTTTCTGCACGATTCATTGTGTAAATATGAATCCCATCAACTCCATTTGTGATCAGATCAATGATCTGTTGTGCTGCGTAGTTGATTCCGATTTCTTTCATAGCTTCTGGATTATCATAATGTGCCTCGATCATTGTAGATAACTGATATGGGATCGTACATCCACACATCTTTGTTGTACGGATCAGAGATTTCGCATTTGTAATTGGCATGATCCCTGCAAGAATTGGTACTGTGATACCGATTTTTCTTGCTTCTCTGACTAATCTGTAATAATAATCATTGTCAAAGAAAATCTGTGTTACTAAATATTCTGCTCCTGCATCTACTTCTTCTTTAATGCTTCTAAATCTTTCTTAAATCCATCAGCTTCCTGATGTGTCTCTGGATAACATGCTCCTGATAAGCAAAATTGTCCTTTAAAATGTTCTCCGATAAATTCATTTAATTCACTTGCATAGTGAAATTCCAGATTTTCAGGATCAAAGTCTGCTGCATCTGCAGGATAATCTCCCCTTAATGCTAAGATATTATCGATTCCTGCTTCTTTCAGACGTTCACATTCGTATTTAATATCCTCTTTTGTAGATGAAATACAGCTTAAATGTGCTACAGATTCAATTCCATATTCATGCTTAATGACTGATGCGATCTCTACTGTCTTACCTTTTGTAGATCCACCTGCACCATATGTAACACTAATAAAAATCCGGAGATAATTTTGCTAATCCATCAATCGTACTATAAATAGAAGAAATATCTCCTTCTTTATTCTTTGGAGGAAATACCTCAAACGAAATTGTTGACTTATTTTTTAAAATTTCTGATATTTTCATAGAATTTGCTCCTTTTCATATTTCTGACTAATTAACTATGATAAATTTTATCATGATATTTTATCACTGTAAAGGAATGAAATCATATCATTCTTCGTCTATAGATCGTAACTGATCTTACCATCGATTTCAGCGTAATAAGTTTCTTCTCCTTTTTCAAGAACTGCTTTCCCCATAGATGCTTCCATAAACTTTTTCTCAACACTTCCAACTTCTTCCACTGGTACGATCATTTCAAATGTTACATTATCCGTATACACTGTATCAAGCACTGGGATATGCTCTGTTGCTGTTAAATACTGAATCTTTCCAGATGTCGTGTAATCACAAGTGAGGCTGAGCATTACCCCAAGACATTTCTCGATCACCATACTTTCCTTGATCCCTTCTTGCGTACTTTTTGTGTACGCACGGATCAATCCTCCAGTTCCAAGAAGTGTTCCACCAAAATATCTTGTTACAACTGCTACCACATTATGCAGTTCCTGCCCTGTCAGCACCTCAAGCATTGGCTTCCCAGCAGTTCCACTTGGTTCCCCATCATCACTACAACGCAAGGCTGGTTGCTTTTCTCCGATACTGTATGCCCAGCAGTTATGCCTTGCATCCCAGTATTGCTTTTTTATCTTCTCTATGAATGCCTGTGCTTCTTCTTCTGTCTGTGCTGGAGCAATATGTGCAATAAATCTTGATTTCTTTTCTGAAATCTCTGCTTCTCCCTCTTTATATAAGATTTTATATTTTTGAACGTCCATCTGCTTCCTCCCTGGTCATGATCTCATCTAAGGACTCTGCCAGTGAGATCGGTGTTACTTTATATTTTATCAGGTTGTGGATCACACGATCAACCAATTCCATAGATTCTGATATACTTGGAACTGCATCCCATTCGATCACATTCGTTTCCTCCTGGCATTTTTCCAGTTCAACTCCATACATCGTGTGTTCCTGATCTTCCATCAAATAGTAGGATACTACATTTTCCCTTTGTTTGTCATCATAAAATGACTGCTGCCCCTTTAATTGTTTTTTCATACTCTTCTCCTTTATACTTTATACATAAGATTGCATCGTTTATAGTTACACGGTCGGTTTACTTGAACTTTCTTATTTGGTATAATACATAACAGGAGGTTTTTTATGAAATATACCAAACAAAACATTCAGAAAAAGAGAACAGATCTTATCTTCAGAAAAAGTTCGTAGAAATTCTAAGATTTCTCTCTTTCTTTTTAAATATGCTTTTATCATCTCCATTGCCTTGATCGTTACTGGGCTCGGCCTCGGGGTTGGTTCGTACGTGGGATTTAAAACAACCCACAGATCACAAAAGATCCGTCCATTCCAAAGGATATATCACAACCATTTACGATAACAAAGGATCAACGATCAAAACACTTTCAAACCATGATTCCAATAGGATCTACACTCCTCTTTCTTCCATTCCAAAGAATCTTCAGCATGCTTTTATTGCGATTGAAGATGAACGTTATTACAGCCATAATGGAATTGATCTGTATGGAATTATTCGAGCAACCTTCCTTGGTATCAGAAACCAATCTCTAAGCCAAGGGGGAAGTACTATCACGCAACAGTTGATCAAGAACAATGTACTTGGAATTCAGCCGGAAAAAACCACAATGGAACGTCTGGAACGAAAGATCAAAGAACAATCTCTTGCTCTTGAACTAGAAAAGATTGCTTCTAAGCAATATATCTTAGAAGAATATCTAAATGCGATCAATCTTGGAGAAGGAACACTTGGTGTTCAGACAGCATCACAAAAATATTTTAATAAAGATGTTTCTGAACTCACATTGTCCGAATGTGCTGTACTTGCAAGTATTACTAAGAATCCGACACGTTTAAATCCTGTAACCCATCCGGAAAACAATGCTTCCAGAAGATTACTTGTTTTACAAAATATGTTAGAGCAACATTATATCACAAAAAAAGAATATCGAGAAGCACTTAGTGATGATGTATACACAAGAATTCAAAAAAACGCTGCTGCTGCACCTGCAAAAAAACAACAAATTCATTATTTTGTAGGACGCATTAATCCTTCAAGTTGTAAAAGATTTAAAAAAGCAACTGGGGTATGACGAAACAAAAGCTTATAATGCTATTTACAGTGGCGGATTGAAAATATACTCTACTCAGGATCAACAGATCCAGAAGATTGCAGATAGCGTCACAAACGATGCTTCAAACTATCCAAAAGCCACAAAAATCGCGCTTTCTTATTCTTTATCTGCAAAACTGTTTCAGGAAAAGACGTTGTTTATTCTGATCACAATCTGCTTGATTATATGAGAAAAATAACCTTGGAAATCAGTTGATTTTACAGATGAAGCAAGTGCAAAGACAGTTGTTACAAAGTTTAAACAATATATTTTATCAAAAGGTGAAACCATTACAAATGAATCTTTCCAAACAACGATCCAGCCTCAGATATCCATGACGATCATGAATCAATCTAACGGAACTGTAGAAGCCTTAGTTGGTGGACGTGGAAATAAGACTTCCGATCTTTCCTTGAATCGTGCTACTGGTACTACAAGACAACCAGGTTCTACTTTTAAGATTCTTTCTGCATTTTTTACCTGCACTTGACAAGAATCATATGACACTTGCAACCGTATATGAGGATGCTCCTTATAACTATATTGACACTAACAGACCAGTACGCAACTATTACAAAGGTTATAAAGGTTATTCAACGATCCGCGAAGCGATCACAAACTCCATGAACGTTGTTTCGGCCAAAACCATTGCTGACGTTACACCTAAGACTTCGTTTGAATATTTGATGAATCTTGGTTTTTCCACTTTGGTGTCTAATGAGACAACTTCAAATGGAAATGTATATACCGATATTACCCAGTCCTTATCTCTTGGTGGCCTGACTTATGGTGTTACAAATATGGAATTGACTTCTGCATATGCTTCCATTGCAAATGGCGGAACCTACCAGAAACCTGTTTTATACACAAAAGTCGTAGATCATAATGGTAATATTCTTCTTTCTAATACTCAGAAAGGTAAGCGTGTCATGAAAGAAAGTACTGCTTTCCTTTTAACCGACGCTATGAAAGACGTTATTACAAAAGGAACTGGAAAATCAGCAAAACTTTCTTCATCTATGGCTGTCGCAGGAAAATCAGGAACTACTTCAAACAGTTACGATACTGGTTCAGCGGTTATACTCCTTATCATACAGCTTCTGTCTGGATGGGCTATGACAAGAATACAAATTTTGCTTCTGATAACACTCATAAAAAAAATATGGGCAAAGGTTATGAATGAAATCATAAAAACAAAACAAGAACAAACTACAGATTTTAAAAACCAGCTGACATTGTAAAAGCAAAAGTCTGCAAAGAGTCTGGAAAACTTGCTATTAAAGGGGTTTGTGATCACGATCCAAGAGGCAGCCGTGTGACCACAGAATATTTTGAAAAAGGAACCGTTCCTACCCAGACCTGTGATATCCACGTTGCAGTTGAAGTATGTAAAACAAGCGATAAACTCGCCACAAAGAATTGTCCTACAAACAAAAACAAAGGAAAATTTACATTGTCCGCAAAAAGGGCAGTCATGGAAAAACAGCAGACACTCCT
>ENA-OPYV01000457-OPYV01000457.1-human-gut-metagenome-genome-assembly--contig:-NODE-457-length-11281-cov-1.154474_pt1 | contig 11281 bp, 18 predicted proteins | sample MGYA00242474_ERZ504485 | MGnify/ENA primary metagenome ERZ504485 (study PRJEB26092, sample SAMD00036263) | human gut metagenome | host: Homo sapiens | study: EMG produced TPA metagenomics assembly of...
TTTGACAGAAAGGAATTAAATGAAAAAAAAGAAAAGTAATTATTGATTGTGATCCGGGGATTGATGACAGTCTTGCGATTATGCTTGCACTGAAATCACCGGAGATCGAAGTGATCGGAATCACCATTGTGTGTGGAAATTCACCGGTGGAGATGGGATTTGGAAATGCAAAAGAAAATCCTGAAGCAGATGAATCGTCTGGATGTTCCCGTATACATTGGGGAAAGCACTCCCTTAAGGCGGGATTATGTGAATGCTCTGGATACTCATGGAGAAGACGGGCTTGGCGAAAGCTTTCTGCCGGAAGTAACCGGTTATCAGCAGCAGATCAGTGCTGTGGATTTTCTTGCTGATGTATTGAAAAAGAGAAAGTATCCATAATCGAACTGGCACCTATGACCAATCTTGCCAGACTGATCCAGAAGGATAAAGAAGCATTTTCCTGTATTGAGGAAATTGTTTCTATGGGCGGCAGCTTTAAAAGTCATGGGAACTGTTCACCTGTTGCAGAATACAATTATTGGTGTGACCCGGACGGCGCTTCCCTGGTATATGAGACACTCCATCAGAATGGCCAGAAAATCCATATGGTGGGGCTGGATGTGACGAGAAAGATTGTGCTCACGCCTGATCTGTTGGAGTATATGTGCCGTCTGAACAAAGAAACAGGGGAATTTGTAAAGAAGATCACGAAATTCTATTTTGATTTCCACTTGGAATGGGAGCATATCATTGGCTGTGTGATCAATGATCCCCTGGCAGTGGCATATTTTATCAATCCGGAACTCTGTAAAGGCTTTGATTCCTATGTACAGATTGAAACAGAGGGGATTTCTCTTGGACAGTCTGTTGTGGATTCTATGAATTTCTACCGGAAAGCATCAAATGCAAGGGTGCTGACTGAGGTAGATGTGTATGGATTCTTTCAGATGTTTCTTTCAAGGATCCTTGATCAGGAACCGGAAAAACTGGATATTTTACAAGACTTAATACGAGGGGATTTAAAATGAAAACTGAAAAAATAAGTGTACAGAAGATCTGTATGATCGCTTTTGCTATCTGCATTAATTTTGTGGGAGGACAGATTGCTTTATTTCTGAAACTTCCTATTTATCTGGACAGTATTGGAACTGTATTTGTGGCTGCTGTCCTGGGACCCTTTTATGGAATGCTGCCTAATCTGCTCAGCGGTCTGCTGATGGGAATGACTGTAGATATTTATTCCCTGTATTATGCTCCGGTAGGAATTCTTCTTGGTTTTGTGACAGGTCTTGTGTACAGAAAATTCCAGCCGAAAAAGTGGCAGATATTTCCGGCTGCTCTTGTGATCACACTTCCATCTACCATAATTAGTTCCTGTATTACGGCATTTTTATTTGGAGGAATTACTTCTTCCGGATCCACTGTTCTTGTACAGCTTCTGGCAAAAACACCTCTTGGAATGGTAGGAAGCTGTTTTGTAGTTCAGTTTATCACAGATTACATTGACAGGGTTCTGTGTATTGCAGTAGCAGCAGTTCTTATTACAGCATTGCGTAAAAGTATGAAGGAGAATTTTGCCTGATGAAAGTCCTGATCACAGGCACAGCATCCGGGATCGGGAAGGGCTGTGCAGAATTTTTCCTGAAAAGAAATCATGAAGTCTATGGATTTGATAAAAATATATCCTCGATCCAACATCCGAAAATATACTCATTTCTGTCTGGATATCAGAGACAAAAGCTCTTATCCGGAAATCGGACAGGTAGATATTCTGATTAATAATGCAGGGGTTCAGAATGGTGATGATATTGATGTAAATCTGAAAGGGACGATTTCTGTTACAGAACATTACGGTATTCATCCCAATATTTATTCCATTATTATGATTGGATCAGCAAGCGGGCATACAGGTTCTGAATTTCCGGAGTATGCAGCAAGTAAAGGAGGAGTCCTTGCCTATACGAAAAAATGTGGCCATGAGGATAGCACCTTATCAGGCCACATGCAACAGTCTGGATTTCGGTGGGGTTATGACTGAACTGAACCGGCCGGTGATGGAGGATGAAAAGCTCTGGGATCAGATCATGGAACTCACACCTCTGAAACGATGGATGTCTGTGGAAGAGGCAGCAGAGTGGATTTACTTTATGGCGGTAAAAAACCGCTTCTGTACAGGCCAGAACATTCTCATTGACGGTCTGGAGGCCGGAAACTGCAATTTTATCTGGCCATAGAGTGGGTCTGAAAAATCATTCCTGCAATCTACTGTTATTTTGTGCCCGAATATGATAAAATGAGAAAATAATGATAAAGATATTTCAAAGATAGAGAAGTATTTAACAGGAGGCGCAAAATATGGATATCAAAGAACAGATTCATGGATTAACAGAGGAGATGCTTACCAATCTGGGAAGACTGGTTGCCATTGATTCCCAGCTTGGTACTCCCGTAGAGGGGAAACCGTTTGGAGAAGGATCTGCCAAAGCACTGGAAGAAGGTCTTAAGATTGCACAGGAGCTTGGATTTAAGACAGTCAATCTGGATAATTACTGTGGTTATGCAGAGATGGGCGAGGGTGATGAGATTGTTGGTATTGCCGGACATCTGGATATCGTACCTGTAGGCGGCGACTGGAGTTATGATCCGTTTAAACTGACACGTGAGGGTGATTATGTTTACGGTCGTGGAACAACAGATGGATAAGGGACCTGTTCTGGAAGCTCTTTATGCAATGAAGCTTCTCCGCGATTCAGGTGTGAAGCTGAACAAGAGAGTACGTCTCATTATGGGATGTAATGAGGAAACAGGTTCCAAATGTATGGGAACATTATAATGAAGTGGCAGAAGAATTATCCTGCGGCTTTACCCCGGATGCCAGTTTTCCATGTATTCATGGCGAAAAGGGGCTTCTGCAGATGATGGCTTATTCCAAGAACACGAAAATCATCTCTGCAGATGGAGGGTTTGTCTTTAACGCAGTATGCGATTCCTCCACAATAGTTGTTCCTGCCGAAGAAGGACTGAAGGAGAGACTGGAAGCTGTACTTGCAGAGACAAAGCTTCAGGAATATAAGGTAACAGAGGGAAATGGACAGATCAGTATTTATGCAAAGGGAGTTCCGGCACATGCCAGCACTCCGACTCTTGGGGTCAATGCAATAGGTGTTACTTTTGAATGTCTGGAGAAAGCAGGATTTAAGGACGATTTTGTGGAATTCTATAATACACATATCGGCACATCCTGCGATGGTGAAGGCATTGGACTGAAATTCGCAGATGAGTATGGCGAACTTACTCTTTGCAACGGTATGATCAAAACAGAGAATGATGTGATCTCCTGTACAATTGATATCAGAGTACCTGTAACATTGAAAGCAGATGAAGTCCGCAGGATGTGTGAGAGCAGACTTGAGGATGAGAATGGACGTATAGAGATTCTGGGAATTGGTGATGCCTTATTCTTCCCAAGAGAATCCCCCACTGGTAAATGCTTTATACAAAGCTTACACAGATGTAACAGGCGATACAGAGAACAAGCCGATGGTGATCGGCGGTGGAACTTATGCAAAATCTCTTAAGAATATCATTGCATTTGGACCTGAAAAGCCGGGAATCGATTATCGTATCCACAGTGCAGATGAATTTATCCTTGTATCCGGCATGGAAGAGGCAGTTCTGGTTTATATGGAAGCAATTAAGAATCTTCTGGCAATCTGATGAAAAATGATGGAGCAGCTATTAAATGGAGAGCAGAACATGAAGGCAGCAGTATTTTTCCCTGGTATCGGGTATCATTGTGACAAGCCGCTTTTTATATTATTCACGAAAGCTGGCGCAGGAATGTGGCTATGAAGAAACAATTGCATTAAGCTATACTTATGATGGCGGAAATATCCGGGGAAATGAAGAAAAAATGCAGCAGGCATTCGAAAGCCTTTATGAACAGGCAGAGAAAAGTCTTTCTGCCATTGACTTTGACAAATTATGAATGAAATATTTAATTTGTCGCAAAAAGCGTAAGGCACGATCATAGCATCCGCATATGCAGAGAAACACAGCATCAGATGCCGGCAGATACTATACACACCATTGAAATACACCTACAATTTTGCTCACAGAGAAGCCATTGCCTTTATCGGAACTTCAGATCCATGGAGTATTGTTTCTGAAGTACAGGCTTTTTTCTCAAAAAACAGCAGGTGCCAATGTATACTTATGAAAATGCAAAACCATTCACTGGAAACAACAGATACACTGGAAAACCTGAAAATTCTCCAGGATGTTATGGGGAAAACCAAGGGATTTTTGGAGCGGAAATAAGAAAAAGCATATAATCATATTGAGTAGATATGGGTGAAGAAGTGTCAAGAAACTATTTCTTGGCACTTTCTTTTTTGCTCCATGTGATAATCAATGATGCAAATTATTTTGCTGTGAGTCGGAGACTGCCAAATCAGTCAATGATACTATACTGCATCATTTCATAATGTAATCTGCATCCTTCTGTGATGTCAAAGGGCAGAAGTGCCCGTGCTACGAGCTTCAGTTCTTCTTCAGGCAGATCTGTTCTGCGAAGATGTGCATAGTCACCGTCAATAGATTCTACAATATAATCACAAATTAACATAAAAATCCTCCATTTTACATTTTTGCGTAACGCAATAATCATGCCTATAGAATACCACAGAGAAAAACAAGTATCACAAGTCTCTTAGAGCATTTTTCAAACACACTCCAGGATCATATGGACATAAAAAGAGGGCAGTGTTATAAATTTTTCCTAAAGAAAAATGCATATGGAGGTATCACAATGTCTAAAGTTGTAAAGCTTTCATCCGTAATGGAACGGGAAGAAAAATTAAAGGAAATCTATGAAGGTCTGGAAGAGAATAAAAGATCAGCTGACAGCACTGATTGATGAGTATGAAGAAGAGGAGACACATACAGGAAAAGCAGATGAACTGATCGAAGCCCTGGATGCTCTTGAGGATGCTTCGGAAACCATAGAGGATGTGCTGGAAAATTAATGAAGGAGAAAGCATATTTTCACCTGCCCGGGCTGTTTGAGTTTTATGAGCTGTACCGGATGTTCCTGCCTTTATTCCGGGAACACAGGGAATATTTTTACGACTGGTGTGAAATTGGCTCCATATATGGTGCTCCGGCAGACTGTATCTGGGGTGGAGGCAGGGCTGGCTTCGGAGAGAATGACCCGGAGGAGGTTCTTGAACTGATGCAGGAATATGGGATTTCTGCCCGACTGACTTTCAGCAATTCCCTGCTTCGCCAGGAGCACCTTTCAGACAGAAAATGCAATGCACTGTGCCGGTTGTTTGAGAGAAACAGAGAACCGCAAAACGGTGTGATTATTTATTCAGAACTGCTTTTGGAATATCTTAAGGAGCAGTATCCGGGACTCTATTTTGTTTCTTCCACTACTAAGGTTCTGACGGATTTTACACAGTTTGAAGAAGAAATCCGGAGAAAAGATTTCCGTTATGTTGTACCGGATTTCCGGTTGAATAAAGCTTTTGATAAGTTAAATACACTGTTTCAGCCTGAGAAGGACAAGGTAGAATTTCTCTGCAATGAATGCTGTTGGTTCGGCTGCAGGGACAGAAAAGCCTGCTATGAAACGGTCAGCCGCAAGAATCTGGGCGAAAACTGCCCGGAGCATTACTGCAAGGCGCCAGAAGGAGAGAGGGGCTATTCTTTTTTCAAAAGCTATGGAGAATCCGGGATTTATTAGAATCAATGATATCCGGGATATCTATCTGCCAATGGGATTTTCAAATTTTAAAATAGAAGGAAGAGGACTTGGCAGTGCCCTGATACTGGAATTTCTGCTCTATTACATGACCAAGCCGGAATACCAGATACATGTCAGAGAAAAATACTATCTGGACAGTATGCTGGATCTGTTTTGAGAGATTTATACCACCGCATTGTGTTACTATATGACAATGCGGTGGTTTTTCTGTCTGAAAAAGTATGTAGATACCAGAACTCGGTTGCCGTAGCAGTGAAGTTGTCAAAATTATTCCGGAAACAGTTGACAAAGCATACAGGTTCCTATATTATATAGATAACCGATATATAGACAATCTATACAATAGGAGGTAAATACTATGGCTATTGAAAAATCACTGGTTTCCGGGAGTATGACAATGCTTATACTGAAATTGCTGTCAGAAAAGGATATGTATGGATATGAGATGATCGATACATTGCGGCAGAAATCTCAGAACGTGTTTGAGCTGAAAGCAGGAACGCTATATCCATTGCTGCACAGTCTGGAGGATAAGGGATTTCTGACAGTATATGAACAGGAAGCAGCCGGAAAGACCAGAAAGTATTACAGCCTGACCAGACAGGGAAGGGGATTTCTGGAAAAGAAAGTAGAAGAATGGAAAGAGTATTCTGCAGCAGTGACCAACGTGCTTGTAATGGAGGTGTAATCTATGGACGAATATCTGAAAACATTACTGGAACAGATTCGCTGTAAAAAAAGCGCGGCCTTATGTAAAAAAGGAACTTCAGGATCATATAGAAGATCAGATCGAGGCAAATATGCAGGCAGGTATGGATCGTGAACAGGCAGAGAGGGAAGCTGTCCGGGATATGGGAGATCCTGTGGAAACAGGAATCTCTCTTGACAGTGTACACAGGCCTCAGGTTGCATGGAAACTTCTGGGAATAATCGTTTTTATCAGCATTGCAGGCGTTTTGATACATGCAGGGATTGCCGGAAAATCAGTGAGAACGCTGCGGCCGGTTCGGACAGATATGTGTTCCATGTTGTGATCGGACTTGCAGTTATGATGATTTTATATCTTCTGGATTACACTGTACTGGCAAGATTTTCGAAAATAATTGCCGTCATTTTACTATTTGCCTGCCTGGTTACTTTGTTGGGTGGCTATCAGTTAAATGGAGCAAGATACTTCATTGTGCTGCCAGGTGGAAGAGGAATATCCATGCAGACTCTGATGCTGTTTTATGTTCCCATATATGGAGCAATTTTTGTATAAAATATCATGGATGGGGGATATAAGGGCTTGATGAGAGCAATCATATGGATGATTGCACCGGTTATATTGGTCTATGCCATGCCTGCGCTTATGCCGGCTTGCATGATGCTGGTATCTATGCTGGTTATGCTGACAATCGCAATTCAAAAGAACTGGTTTACTGTGAGAAAAAGAAAGCCATCTGCGGAATCTGGGCTGGTTTTCTGGCTATGCCTGTGGCAGCTTTTCTGATCAGGTATCTGAGCAGCAGCCTGACAGAATATCAGATTGCACGTTTACAGGCCATTTTTTTCAGGTGGTGGAGAAGAGGATTATTTCACCGAAATGCTGCATTCATTCTGGCAGCAGAATAAATGGATAGGGGAAAAGTGGGTCAGATGTAATGGGGAAATCTACCGGCTTTTAATGCGGATTATATTTTGACTTATCTGTCATCTGTATATGGAACAATTGCAGCCATACTTTTATGCTGTGTTCTGGCAGTTTTGATTTTTGCAGTTTTTAATACTGCCATGAGACAGAAGAATCAGCTTGGCATGATGATGGGATGTGGATGCGGAATTGTATTCCTTATAAACTTTTTCATAGATATCCTGGAAATCTGGGTATATTTCCACAATCAGTAACATTTCTTCCCTTTTATCAGCAGGAGGAAGCTGCATTATAGTTTCCTATGGACTGATGGGGATTGTGCTGAGTACATACAGATATAAAAAATATCTATCCACGGCATCTGAAAATAGGTTTTAAATTTGATAAAAACCAAAAGCGAGAAAAGCCCTGTATGTCTCAAAAATGTCCATGTGCATATTGACAGGAGGCACTGTTGTTGTTATGTGCGTTGCCATATATTGGGATTTGTGTAAGGATTATATGAATATTCCGTTTAAAAATCGTAACCATTGTACTGACATTGCTTCTGGTTGGAAATATGAGAAGAATCGTGCAGTACAATGAAATAAACAGATAGAAAATGTAAAAAACTGTATTAAGAAAAGTACCGCCATATTGATTGTGATAAGTCAATATGGCGGTACTTTTATCCATTAATTGTCAGGAGTAATTGTCTTGCGGTATTTTTCACGTTTATCTGTCGGAACTTCTAGGGCGTTCATTGCCTGGTCAATGGTCAGGTTCATATTTTTTCATAAGTTTTTTGATAGAGTCGGTCTGGTTGAGTTCGATACCCTTTTCCATTCCCTCATCCATTAACATCTGTCCAAGTCTGGTCATGCGCATTACCTCCTTTATATGTCCATTCTATCAGAAATATCACAACTTACCAGACAACAATTATGAATAAATCCTGAAGCAGAAAATAAAAATTCAGATTAAATGATTTTCTGCAAAATAAATATCTGGTATAATAGTTTATGAGATGCACAGATTTACAGTTATGAAATTTGTGTCTTATTATGTAAATTACGAACTGAGAAGTGGAATGTTAAATTTTATCAGAGGGAGGACACAACAATGGATGCAAACATGAAAAAAAAGAAATGAACTTTTGGCAAAAACAGTGATCAAGGGACTGGAATCCCGCAATATATCCGGGTATTATGCACAAGATAAAGAAGCAGCATTAAAGCAGGCCCTGGAACTGATCCCAAACGGAAGCACAATCGCCATGGGCGGATGCATGAGTGCACATGAGATCGGTCTGGTCAAAGCTTTGCAGGATGGAGATTATAATTATATTGACCGCGCAAAGCTTGAACCTCGTGAGGGACTTATGGCAGCCTATGATGCAGATTTCTTTTTATCCAGTGCCAATGCAGTCACAGATGATGGCGTCCTTGTTAATATTGACGGCAATTCCAACCGTGTATCCTGCATTGCCCAGGGCCCGAAAAAAGTAATCTTTATTGTAGGTATAAACAAAGTCTGTCCGGATCTTGACAGCGCAATGAAGCGTGCCAGAAATGTAGCAGCTACAGCTAATGCACAGAGATTTGATATCAAAACTCCATGTAAGGAAACCGGAAAATGCTTCGACTGCAAATCCCCGGATACCATCTGCTGTCAGTTCCTGATCACCAGATATTCCAGACATAAAGACAGAATCCATGTGATTCTGGTAAATGATACGCTGGGACTTTAACCGAATCAAGTAAGTTCCCTGCCTCGATTACGAATATCGGATTGCCCCCGAATAATAAAAAGAACAGTCTCATTGACGTATAATAAGTCAGAGGGGCTGTTCTTTTTTGGAAATAATAGGTCTGAAAAAGTCAATATCTGTATCATGTAAATCAATTTCGGAATGGTTTCTGATATAGAATTCTAATATAAATATCCATGCGGCAGAAGGATAACCATATAAAAGAACAGATACAGGTTAGAGCGTGTCTGAAAAAATCATTCCCCGCAATCTGCACGCCCCACTTTGCGGGATATTTTCACCCGAATTCAGTTTCCGTAGCCCGCTACGCGCCCTCATCCGGGCAAAATATCCCACAAAATTGTGACGCACATCTTGCAGAAAGCCTTTTTCAGACACGCTCTAATCTTGTAAAACATTGTAGCATTGTTTTGCCGAAAAAATAAATAATATTGTACAAAATCAATAAAAAAATTATGCGATATGTATGAAGATTGTTAATAAAAATACCAAAAAACATATAACGATGATCCCCTGGTGCGTTGATGGAAGTATTATTTACGAGGGTTGCTATAGATTGGTTGTGAGTTATGGAGAATGGAATAAACAGTGATGGGTGTGGAAATGGGAAACAGAAGAGAATATTCTATAGAAGTAATATATGTGAAATGATATAATGATTTTCAGTCTATTATTGACTGTCAGAAAAAGAGAAAAGATGAGATAAAAAATGTATACAGCAGAACGAATAGAAGAATTGGATGAAAATAGGAACCTGATAAAAGTGACAGATTAACAGCCTGATATTTTGACTGCGAAAAGTGAATAATCATAAGAAAATCTTAAGAATTTGTCCCTTTCATATTAAGAAGCTTCGATTATTCTAATATCAGAAATACAAAATAAGAAGCCGGGGTGTCTGTACATGAGAGATTTCAGACTGGCATTTCGGATGATGAGGGAGGTGTATAAAGTGGCGAATATTCTTGTTTGTGATGACGATAAAGACATTGTAGAGGCAATCGGTATTTATCTGGAGCAGGAAGGGTATACGGTCATAAAAGCCTATGACGGTGTGGAGGCGATTAACGTATTGCGCAGTCAGCCGGTGGATCTGCTGATCATAGATATTATGATGCCGAAGCTGGATGGCATCCGGACTACTTTGAAGATAAGGGAAGAGAATCCTCTTCCGATCATTATTCTTTCTGCGAAATCAGAGGATGCAGATAAGATCCTTGGATTAAATGTAGGGGCAGATGATTATGTAACCAAGCCCTTTAATCCCCTGGAACTGGTGGCAAGGGTGAAATCACAGCTTCGAAGATATACAAGGCTGGGAGCAGCAATACCTGTGGAGAATGCTCATATCTACGAGACAGGAGGTCTGAGCATAAAACGATGACCTGAAGGAAGTCAGGGTGGACGGTGATGTGGTGAAGCTGACACCCATTGAGTACAATATCCTGTTTTTCTTTCTGATGAAGAATCAGGGAAGGGTATTTTCCATTAATCAGATCTACGAAAACATCTGGAATGAGGAAGCAGTTGCAGCAGATAATACAGTGGCAGTGCATATCCGGCATATCAGAGAAAAAATTGAGATTAATCCAAGGGAGCCAAGATACCTGAAGGTTGTGTGGGGACTTGGGTATAAAATTGAAAAAATTTAACCGAATCAAGTAGCGAAGCGAAATGATTTTATCCGCTTGACCTAAATCAAGTAACGGAGCGAATGCAAAGGAAAGGGACAAAATTATGAAGGGAAAAGGATACAGGAGCAATGTTGCCAAGGCGGTCTGGATCGTGATCGTACATCTGGCGGCTGTGGCAGCTGTGATATGTGCAGCATTTTTTGTAATGATTTATCAGACGGGAATCCGTCTGGATGACAGAGGGAAAAGTTACATTCAGTCAGAGGGATTCAGGGAGCGTCTGAATTCCAGAGGTACGGATATTCTGGAAAGTCTGTCAGCAAAAGAGGATATAAATTACCTTACAAATGCAGGTTCATCGGCAGTGATTGATCTGGCAGAATTTAAGGAAAAGGAAATCAACCGTGATTCGTTGAGGGAGCTTTCTTTTAAGAATACATCTGGCGTGGCATATTCGGTAAAAGATCTGCTGGAGTGGGCGCAGGACTGGGCAGGAGTTGGAGAGAGATATG
>ENA-OPYV01000458-OPYV01000458.1-human-gut-metagenome-genome-assembly--contig:-NODE-458-length-11257-cov-1.376101_pt1 | contig 11257 bp, 18 predicted proteins | sample MGYA00242474_ERZ504485 | MGnify/ENA primary metagenome ERZ504485 (study PRJEB26092, sample SAMD00036263) | human gut metagenome | host: Homo sapiens | study: EMG produced TPA metagenomics assembly of...
AGCCGATTTCTGGGTTTTATTTACAAGAAGAGGGTATAACATAGACAGCATCACAGCATGTACGACACAAGATCAGAAGTTTTCAAGAATTACGATCGCAGTCAGCGGTGATGATATTGAATCTTGAAACAGATCAAGAATTCAAACTTTCAAAACTGGAAGATGTTGTGAAGATTTTTGAACTGGAAAAACAGTAAGTCTGTTTGCAGAGAAATTGATCCTTGCAAAGATCCGTGCAAACAAGACAGAGAAACAGGAGGTTATCACGATTGCAGATATTTTCAGAGCGAAAGTTGTGGATGTATCTAAGGATAATCTGATGATCGAGTTAACTGGGAATGTGAATAAGATAGAAGCATTTATCAATCTGATCAGTGATTTTGGAGTGATCGAAATTGTGAGAACAGGAATCACTGGTTTATCAAGAGGAGAAGATAACTCTAATATATTTTGATGAGAGTAACGGGTCAGGACCCTTACTATAAAGCCAAAAATGGAGGAATGAAAAATGGCAAAGATTTATTATCAAGAAGACTGTAACTTATCACTTTTAGATGGAAAACCATCGCTATTATCGGTTATGGAAGCCAGGGACATGCGCATGCCCTTAACTTAAAAGAGTCTGGATGCAATGTTATCATCGGTCTTTATGAAGGAAGCAGATCTTGGAAGAGAGCAGAAGAACAGGGATTTGAAGTGTACACATCTGCAGAAGCTGCTAAGAAAGCTGATATCATCATGATTCTGATCAACGATGAAAAAACAGGCTAAATTATACAAAGAAAGCATCGAACCAAACTTAGAGCCAGGAAATATGTTAATGTTCGCTCATGGTTTCAATATCCACTTCGGATGCATCACACCTCCAAAAGATGTGGATGTAACTATGATCGCACCTAAAGCTCCAGGACATACTGTAAGAAGCGAATATCAGGCAGGAAAAGGAACTCCTTGCTTAGTAGCTGTTGAACAGGATGCTACAGGTAAAGCATTAGATTTAGCACTTGCTTATTCTTTAGGAATTGGTGGAGCAAGAGCTGGTGTTCTTGAAACTACATTCAGAACAGAAACAGAAACAGACCTTTTCGGAGACAGGCAGTACTTTGCGGTGGTGTTTGTGCATTAATGCAGGCTGGTTTCGAAACATTAGTAGAAGCTGGATATGATCCAAGAAACGCTTACTTTGAGTGTATCCATGAAATGAAACTGATCGTAGACTTAATCTACCAGTCAGGATTCGAAGGAATGAGATATTCTATCTCTAACACAGCTGAATATGGTGATTACATCACAGGACCTAAGATCATCACAGAAGATACTAAGAAAGCTATGAAACAGGTTCTTACAGATATTCAGGACGGAACATTCGCTAAAGACTTCTTATTAGATATGTCTGATGCAGGATCTCAGGTTCACTTCAAAGCTATGAGAAAATTAGCTGCTGAACATCAGTCTGAAGTTGTCGGAAAAGAAATCCGTAGCTTATACAGCTGGAGCAACGAAGATAAATTAATCAAACAACTAGGATTTATTTATCTTACATAAGGATATAAAAAGATCAGAGATTTTTTAATTTTCTGATCTTTTTTCTTTATGTAGGAATATTTAAAGAAAATAATACCTTAAAGGAAGGAAAAGCAATGAAATTTGTAATTCAGAGAGTAAAAGAAGCATCGGTAAAAGTAGATGATGAATACACAGGGAAGATAAAAAAAGGATATTTAGTTTTGATCGGTGTAGGGCAGGAAGATACAAAAGAAGAAGCCGATAAATATATTCGTAAGATGATCAATCTTCGTATTTTGAAGATGAAAATGGAAAAACAAATTGTTCATTAAAAGATGTGGATGGAGAATTGTTGTTAGTATCTCAGTTTACGCTTTATGCAAGCTGCAGAAAAGGAAATCGTCCAAGTTTTACACAGGCAGGAGATCCAAAGAAAGCAGAAGAATTATATGAATATATCATTAAGGAATGCAACAAGGAAATAGATGTTGTACAGACAGGTATTTTTGGAGCACATATGGAAGTTGCTTTAATAAATGATGGACCATTTACGGTTGTCCTTGAAGATCTATAGTGGTAAAATAAAAGTGACAAATGATCATGCTAAATTATAGAAAGGATGATGACATATGGATTTCACAAATGGAATGAAAAAAGCATTTCTTGCAAGTGTAGGTGCAGCAGCAACAACTGCAGAAGTTACCAAAGACATTCTTGAGAAAATGATTGAAAAGGGTGAACGTACTGTAGAACATGGAAAAGTGTTAAATCAGGAATTAAAGCACAATGCAAAACAGAAAGTCAAAGAACATGTATCTATCCAAGTGACTAAGAAATATGATAAAGCATTTGAATGTGTTGATGAAATGTCCCCAGAAGATCTTGCACTTTTAAAAGAAAGAATTGCAAAAGCTGAGGCACTTCAGAAAGAAAAACAGGAAGCTGAAGAAGATGTTGAAGTGGAAGAAAGTGAAGCAACAACAGATTCAGAGACATCACAAGTACAAGAGGATGAAACTGAACAATAAGAGGTACTTATGAAACAGGAAACAGGAAGACTGAAAGAGATCTTGCATGTATTAAATCAGCATAATGTCACACATGGGATCAATCCAGAGAAGTTATGCAGTATTTTAGAAGATCTTGGTCCAACTTATGTAAAGCTTGGGCAGATCATGTCAATGCGTTCGGATATATTGCCAGAGAAGTATTGTCATGAGTTAGCGAGACTTCGCACGGATGTAAAACCGATGAGTTTTAATGAAATATGGAAGATTCTTGAATAAAGAACTTCATAATGACCCCGGTCAACTATTTCAAGAAGATTAACCAGATACCAGTTGGGTGTGCATCAATCGCACAGGTCCATGAGGCCGTTTTAGGAGAATGGCAGTAAAGTTGTATTAAAATCCAGAGACCGCAGATTAAACAGATCATGGCAGAAGATATTGCTCTGTTAAAGAAGGCTTCTGGATTTTTAAATTTTGCAACAGGAACCGGTGAATTGATTGATTTTAGAAAAGTTATTGATGAGTTGTGGGAGACATCCAAAGAAGAAATGGATTTTGAAAAAGAAGCACAACATTTGGAACGATTTTATGAGAACCAGAAGGACGTTGCATATGTGACATGTCCGAAAGTATATAAGGAATATTCGAATGAGCATTTGCTGGTGATGAGTTATGTTGATGGAATCCAGATCGACCATATCGAGGAACTTGATCGCAATGGGTATGATAGGAAGGAGATTGCCCAGAAAACAGCACAAAACTATTGTAAACAGATTTTGGCGGATGGTTTTTTCATGCAGATCCACATCCAGGGAATCTATGGATTAGTGGTGGTCAGATCGTATGGCTTGATCTTGGAATGGCAGGTGATCTATCTGAACATTACCGTGCGATCATGAAACGTGCGATCACAGCTATTCTTAAAAATGATATTTATGAACTTAAGAATGCATTCTTATCGTTTGGAAAACCGACAGAGAAGATCGACCATGCTAGTTTGTATACGGATCTTGATGATATGGTTGGAAAATACATGAATATGGATTTCGGGACCATGGATCTTGGAGAATTGATGGAAGATGCAATAGGGCTTTTGAAGAAACATAAGATTGCGATCGAACCAGATATTACGCTGCTTGCAAGAAGTATGGTGACTATGGAAGGAACATTGAAATTATGTTCTCCAGAAGTGAATATGATACAGATATTGACTTCTTATATGTCTGCGAATATGTTTCATGAGATTGATATAAAGAAAGAGATAAGACATGCTTTGAGAGATATTTATGGGTCATCTAAGAAATCTTTGGAGATACCAGCACAGGTATCAGATCTTTTGAACATTACAAAGAATGGACAGGTAAGGGTAAACATTGAATCTGCGCAGATCGAGAAAGCAGGTAGAGAATTAAAAAAAGGATTTGATCATCTGTTGCTTGTATTGATCGTGATGGCACTTTGGTTTAGCTCTGCAATTTTATGTCTAAGTGATGTAACACCGAGAGTGTTAGGAATGCCATATCTTAGTGTGGCAGGATTTATATCAGGGTTTCTGATTGTTTTGTATGTATTGATACATATGCTGATTCAGAGAAAGAAATAAGAATAATGATAAAACAAATAGGAACATTAAATATTGAGATTGAGCGAAGGAAGATTAAAAATATATAAAATATCTACGTGAAACCTCCAAACGGAGATGTTTTGGTAACAGTTCCAATGAGAGTTTCCAACGAAGAGGTTTTTCGTTTCCTTAAGAAAAAGAAGAGTGGATTTTAAAAACCATGAAAAAGTAAAAAACAGGCAAAATTCATCACAGCAGGAAATTAATCTGGAACAAAGGAAATGGCTGGAAGACAAGATCATAGAATATGCAATGAGATGGGAATCAATCATGAAAGTTCATGCGAATGGCTTTACGATTCGAGATATGAAAACAAGATGGGGAAGCTGTAGTATTCACAGTAAAAAGATTCGGATGAATCTGCAGCTGGCTGTAAAACCAGAGGAATGTGTAGAGTATGTTTTGGTGCATGAATTATGTCATCTTTTAGAACCAAGCCATAACCAGAGATTTTATGATTTGATGAGTCATATTCTTCCAGATTGGAGGGAACGTAAGCAGAAACTAAATGAAAAAGTGTGAAGAAAGTGTTAAAATCATTTTTATCTTACATTTTCTATTAATTTGAGTTATGATAAAACGTAAAGCTCAAAAGAAGGAGAAAAGACGATAACGAATGATGAATAACGAAATGACAAAATCAAACGAACAAAATATATTAGTCGGGATCGACGTAGGATCTACGACAACCAAAATAGTAGCAGTTGATGCCAATGACCGTCATCAACTGTTATTTTCTGATTATGCAAGACATCATGCAAATCAGATCGCAAGTGTGATCCGAAGCATTAAGAAGTTTTGCGGACATATAAGAGATAAGAAGATCAGATTGTGTCTGACTGGCTCTGGGGCAAAAACCAGTGGCATCTATTTTTAAAAGTACCATTGTGCAGGAAGTTGCAGCCAATGCGATCGCATTACAAGATCAGTTTGACCAGGTCGGAACGGCAATTGAGTTAGGTGGACAGGATGCCAAGATTGATCTTTTTTAAAGATTCTGAAAATGGACAGTCACAAAGTGTTTCCGATATGCGTATGAATGGAAGCTGTGCGGGTGGAACGGGAGCATTTATTGATGAAATTGCATCCGTATTAAAAGTACCAGTGGAACAGTTTAATGAGTTGGCACAAAAGGAACACATTTATATGATATTTCTGGAAGATGCGGGGTATATGCAAAGACAGATATCCAACCACTTCTGAATCAGGGAGCAGCCAAGGAAGACCTTGCGTTATCCGCATTCCATGCGATCGCGAAACAGACGATCGGAGGGTTGGCACAGGGATTGGAGATTAAAAACCTGTCGCATTTGAAGGTGGACCATTAACATTTCATCCAACTCTGGTAAAAGTTTTTGCTGAACGTCTGAATTTGAAAGAAGATGAGATTCTTTGTCCAAAGCATTCAGAATTAATGATTGCATATGGGGCAGCATTATCTTTGGATAAGATGTTTGCAGACAGCAAACCAAAAGATGTGAATAAAAATGTTAGTAATACTGGAAGACGCACAGAAAGATCATTCCCACGTTTCAGGAGAAATTGCAAAACCATTTTTTGAATCAAAAGAAGAAGAAAATGCTTTTAAAGAAGCACATAAGAAGAAACAGGTGACATGGAAGAAACCACAAAAAGGAGAGGTTGTTCGATGTTTTCTTGGGATTGATGCAGGAAGTACCACAACAAAATTTGTATTATTAGATGAACAAGAAGAAATTCTGGATTCTTTTTTATGCACCGAATGAAGGGGATCCGCTGAAAGTAGCGAAAGAGGCCTTGATCTGTTTAAGAAAACGATATGAAGAAGCAGGAGCAGAATTAGAAATTTTATCAGCTGGTACGACTGGGTATGGAGAAATGCTGTTTTCCAAAGCTTTTGAAATCCCTTGCCATACGGTTGAGACGGTAGCACATGCAAGAGCTTCTGAAAAATATGTCAAAGACGCCTCTTTTATTTTGGATATTGGTGGACAGGATATGAAAGCAATCTGGTTAGAGGATGGAGTTATCACAAATATTTTATTAAATGAGGCTGTGCTCTTCTTGGATGCGGTTCATTCCTTGAAAACTTCGCATCCTCTTTACATATTCCGACAAAAGAGATTGCAAAGAAAGCGTTTGCGTCTAAAAACCCAGCAGTTTTGGGTAGTCGTTGTACGGTATTTATGAACAGCAGTATTATCACAGAGCAGCGAAACGGTAAGAATCCAGAAGATATCATGGCTGGATTATGCAGATCGATCATCCAGAATGTATTTACAAAGGTTATCCGCGTATCAAATCTTGATTCTCTTGGAACTAAGATTGTGGTACAAGGTGGCACTTTTGAAAATGATGCGGTTTTACGTGCGATGGAAGAATATGTAGGAAGAGAAGTGATCAGAGCACCATATCCAGGGATCATGGGTGCAATTGGTGTCGGATTGATCGCAAAAGAGCAATATGAGAAGAATCCGAAAGAAGTGAGCACATGGGATCTTCGTGATTTAGATACATTTTCTTATGAGCAGCAGGCGAATGCACCTTGTCCATTTTGTACGAATCATTGTCAAAGAACAATTGTTCAATTTTCAAATGGAAATTCCTGGGTAACAAATAATCGATGTGAAAAAGGCGAGATCATCGGAGATCCAAGAAATGATGAGGTTGGAAAGCAGTTAAAAGAAACAATCCGAAAAACACAGAGTGTTCCAGATTTATTCCAAGAGCGAAAGAAATTATTGTTCAAAGAATATCCTTATCCAGTGCCTAAAACAGAAAGAGATATCACGATCGGAATTCCAAGAGTGTTATCCTATTGGGATACGATGCCATTTTGGACAACTTTTTTCAAAAGTTTGGGATACAAAGTACAATTATCGGATGAAAGCACAAGAGAGATTTATGAAAGTGGATTGTCAGCAGTGACATCAGACACGGTATGTTTCCCAGCAAAACTTGTGCATGGACATCTTAGAAATCTGGTGAAAAAATATCATGTAGATCGTATTTTTATGCCATCGATCACAACAGTACCGCCAGAGAATATGGAAAAAACAAGTGAGTCTATGTGTGCGGTGGTAAAAGGTTATCCGATCGTTATCAGGAATTCTGATAATCCACAGGATAAATGGAATGTGCCATTTGATGCACCATTATTCCATTGGCATACCAAAAGGACAGACAGCATCAGTTGGTAAAATATATGGAAGAAGTATATCATGTCTCAAAAGAAGAGGTTATGAATGCAATGCATACAGCAGATCAGGCTCAGAAATCTTTTGACCAACAGTTAAAGAAACGAGGAGAAGAGATTCTAAATGAAGTAAAGGAAAAGAATGAATTTGCAGTTGTTTTAGCATCTCGTCCATATCAGAACGATACACTGGTTAATCACGATCTGTCTAAGATGTTTACAAAAGCAGGCATCGCAGTCTTAACCGCAGATTCCCTGCCAGAAGTGAATCAGACAGAACTCTCAAAAAGCCGTCTGGATATTGTAAATAACTATCATGCTAGAATGTTATCTTCTGCTATCTTATGTGCGCAAAGTGAGCATCTGGAATATGTACAGCTCGTAAGTTTTGGATGTGGACACGATGCTTATCTATCCGATGAGATCACGAGAATGATGAAAGAAATTTCCGGGAAAACACCATTGATCTTAAAAGTAGATGAAAGTGATAATCAAGGACCATTGGGAATCCGTGTGCGTTCTTTCTTGGAGACAGTGAAAATGGGACGTGAGAAACATCAGAAATTAGAAGTAAAAGAGTTGCAAGAACCATATCCAGTCAAGTTTACAAAAGAAAACAGGAAAGAAAAATCGCATTGGTTCCAAATACATCGCATGCATTTTGCAGAATTATGACAGCAGCATTAAGAGGACAAGGAATTCGGGCGGTTGCTTTGGATATCGGGCGTGAAGAAGCAATTCGTTTGGGAAAGAAATATGTACATAATGATATCTGTTTCCCAGCACAGATCGTCATCGGAGAAGCATTGGCGGCACTGGAAAGTGGAAAGTATGATGACAAAGATGTTGCGATCGTTATGGGAAAATATGTTGGGGACTGTCGACTGACACATTATGGGGCACTACTAAGAAAAGCTCTTGATGATGCAGGATATGACCATATTCCGATCCTGACAAATGATGATGCAGATTCTCATAATATGCACCCAGGATTTAAATTAAATCTGGCATCTTCTGTAAAAATCGCATTTGCATTACCGATGATCGATGTATTGGAGGAATTATTACGAAAGATCCGTCCATATGAAACAGTCAAAGGAAGTGCGGATGAAGCGTTTGACAAAGCCCTTGATCTTGTAATCGATGGATTGGAAAAGTCAGGAGTTCTTGGTGCAAGAAAAGGATTAAGAAGGCTATTTCTATCATGAAAAATATTTCTTATGATCGTACGAACTTAAAACCACAGATTCTGATCGTTGGGGAATATCTTCTGAACTTTCATCCAGGAGCAAACCATGACATTGAAAAATATCTGGAAGAAAATGGATTTGAGATCATTGAAGCACGTATGACGGATGTTATCCGTAAGACATACTTTTATCAGGATTCACAGATCAGGGAATATCATTTAAATAAACCAATGGATCAAAAGATCTGGTTTCGGACAGAAGACATGTTCTTTGATCTTGCACACAGTCTGACCGATTCCATTGCAAAAGGACATCCTTTATATAAACCAGCGATCCGTATGGATGATCTGGTAAAAGACAGTGATCCGATCATTCATCATACATTTGATGCAGGAGAGGGTGTGCTGATTCCAGGAGAGATCATTCATCACGCAAAACATGGATGCAAGTATTTCTTGATCTTACAGCCCATTTGGATGCCTGCCAAACCATGTTGTTGGAAGAGGTATTTCTAAAAAATTAAAAGAAATGTATCCAAATGCACAGATTCTTCCATTAGACTATGATCCAGATGTCAGTTTTGCGAATATCGAAAATCGTCTGCAGATGCTTGTTATGAATGCGAAACAAGAAATCTTGGAAGAAAATGAAGAACGAGACCGTAGAAGAAGTCATCACTATATGGAAAGTGACAAAAAAACATATCGTAGAAAGAAATATGGTGTCGAAAAAACTTCTGGTGTATAAAAATAGAATTAAATTGTTGAATTTTGTTAAATATGCTATAATCCATTTTAGGTTATTCAAAAATAATTTGAATGGAGGAGAAGTAATGAATATTCAGGAGTTTTATGACAGTATTGATGAAAGTTATGAAAATGTAAGCAGCCGTATGATGGGAAACCAGAAACTGGTGGAAAAGTTTGTCCGTAAGTTTTTAGATGATCCTACTTATGGACAGATTAAAGAAGCAGTAGATAAGATGGATTATGATGAAATTCTTCGAACAACTCATACGATGAAAGGAATTGCAAGCAATCTGGAGTTTACACATTTACAGCAAAAAAGTGCGAAAGCAGTAGATATGATCCGTGCAGGACAGCGCGAAGAAGTATTGCCAGTGTCGGTGAAATTGAGAAAGAATATCAAAAAAGTTATAGAACAGATCCAGGAATTGGATTAAATTGGATAATAAGAAGACAAAGATGAGGGAATCTTTCGAAGTAGTATGAAGGGAGAACAGCGACAACATAAAAAATAAAAAGGAACTAGTGATTATGCAAAACAAACAAAAATATATTTTTTAAGATAATCTTAGGACTCGTTTTGATTCAGGGTGTGTTGCAGTTATTGAATCTGTTAGGGCTTGTAGGTTATGGAAGAACGACGACTTCTGCAACAAAGTTTTTATCTTGGACTTGTTTTGATCGGCGGCTACGCAGTAGCAGCAATGGTCGGTGGATATACGGGTCTTAAAGATGGAAATACACAGGAAGGATGTAAAAGATGTTTTTATGTCAGTCTTGTACTGATCGCAATTACGATTGCCACGATTATTTTAAATGTTGTATTTAAAGCATATTCAGTAACTCAGTTTGAGGCACTGATCATACCAGTGTTGTTTATGCTTTTTACAATATTAAATGGACGAAAGAATTTGTAAACATAAAAGGGTCTTTTTCGATTTCGAAAGAGGTCCTTTTTATAGTTGTTCTTTTCTTGATGATATGATATAATTTCACATAGTGATTTGGCAAAGAAAGAACAAATGAGGTAGACCAATGAAAGATTTAAAAGATATGAAACGTGTGCTTTTTAAAGTTAAGTGGAGAAGCACTTGCCGGAGATAAGAAGACAGGATTTGATGAAGCAACATGTGCAGATGCAGCACGTCAGGTAAAGACATTAGTAGATGAGGGACTTCAGGTAGCGATCGTTATCGGAGGAGGAAACTTCTGGAGAGGACGTACAAGCGAGAGTATGGAACGTACAAAAGCTGATCAGATCGGAATGCTTGCGACAGTTATGAACTGTATCTATGTATCCGATGCATTCAGAACAGCAGGAATGGAAACAGAAGTATATACTCCATTTGTATGCGGAGCATTTACAGAATTATTTTCCAAAGATAAAGCAGTCAAAGCTTTAGATGAAGGAAAGGTTGTATTTTTTGCAGGTGGAACAGGACATCCTTATTTCTCAACAGATACAGCAACAGCACTTCGTGCGATCGAGATTGAAGCAGATGCGATCTTATTAGCAAAATCAATTGACGGCGTATATGACAGTGATCCTGCTGTGAATGAAAATGCGGTGAAATATGACAGCATCACAATGGAAGAAGTATTGGATCAGAAATTAGGAGTGATCGACCTGACAGCGACGATCATGTGCCTTGAGAATAAGATGCCGATGCTGGTATTCGGACTGAACGAAGAGAACAGTATCGTAGAGACAATGAGCGGTAATTTCAACGGAACAAAGGTGACTGTATAAGCAGCACCCATTAAGGGAGGATAACATATGAACGAAAAATTAAAAATATACGATGAAAAGATGCAGAAAACCATCCATGCACTGGATACAGAGCTTGCTTCTATCCGTGCAGGACGTGCAAACCCGAATATTCTGAACAAATTAACGGTAGAATATTATGGAACACCGACACCGATCCAGCAGGTAGCGAACATTTCTGTTCCGGAAGCACGTATGATCCAGATCCAGCCGTGGGAAGCATCCCTGGTAAAAGAGA